>Ga0255167_1000577_pt1 | contig 11824 bp, 10 predicted proteins | sample Atl_Miss_RepA_8d_FD_183177 | JGI IMG/M metagenome (GOLD analysis project Ga0255167, IMG submission 183177) | Freshwater microbial communities from Altamaha River, Georgia, United States - Atl_Miss_RepA_8d | ecosystem: Environmental > Aquatic > Freshwater > River | place: USA: Georgia | collected... | reverse complement strand
TTCCTCTTTAAGACGCATTCCTTTGCATCTCTCACACTCTGTTTCATTTTGAAATTGAGAAATTTCGTCTCTCTTCCAGTCGCTATCAGTTTCTAAATATTTTCTTTCTAAATTATTAACTACTCCTTCAAATGTTTTTTTATTAGAATATTTTTCATAGCCATCATCATAGGAAAATTTAATTTCTTCTTCTCCCGATCCATACAAAATAATATCTTGTATTTTTTTTGGTAAATCTCTCCATGGAGTTTCTAATGAAAAATTATAATGTTTTGCTAATGAAGATAAAGTTTGAGCATAATATAAAGTTGAACTTGAGGCCCAAGGAACGATAGCGCCATCTATTAAAGATTTTTTATCATTAGGGATTACTAATTTTGGATCTATATAAAGATCAATTCCAATTCCTTCACATTCTGGGCATGCTCCGTATGGACTGTTAAAAGAGAATAGTCTTGGTTCTATTTCTTCAATTGTAAACCCACTTTCAGGACATGCAAATTTTGAAGAAAATACTATTTTTTCATTTTTTTTAAATTCTTTTGGAAGATTTTCGTTTGTAAAATCTACATAAACTAAACCATCTGATAAGGACAAAGTAGTTTCAATACTTTCTGCAATTCTTTGTTGTTCTTTTTTTTCATTAATAAAACCATCAATATAAATATCAATATCGTGTTTTACATTTTTATTTAAAACAGGAGACTTATCAATTTCATAAATTTTCCCATCAATTCTTGCTTTTTGAAAGCCTCTTTTTTTGTATCCAAGTAATTCTTTTTTATATTCTCCTTTTCTTCCTCTAACGATAGGAGCATAAATTTGAATCTTAGATTGTTTTGGTAAATCTAATATACGATCTACCATCTCAGAGATTGTTTGCGATTTAATAGGTTTACCAGTGAATGGGGAATAGGGAGTTCCAACTCTTGCGTATAAAACACGCATATAGTCATAAATTTCAGTTACTGTTGCAACAATTGATCTTGGGTTTTTGGAAGTAGTTTTTTGTTCAATCGATATTGCAGGCGATAGACCTTCAATTAAATCAACATCTGGTTTTCTCATGCGGTCTAAAAATTGACGTGCATATGCTGACAAGCTTTCAACATATCTTCTTTGACCCTCAGCATAAATTGTATCAAACGCTAAAGATGATTTTCCCGATCCAGATAAACCTGTGATTGTTATTAATTTATCTCTTGGAATCTCAACTGAAATATTTTTTAAATTATGTTCCCTTGCGCCTTTAATAACGATTTTTGTGACACTATTACTCATCTTTTTATTAAATTTTATTCTTTTAATTTGATTAGTCTGATATAATAAACATCAAATTCATACTTCAAGAAAAGATCTATATTATGGCAGGTAGCTTAAATAAAGTTTTATTAATTGGTAGACTTGGAAATGATCCTGAAATCAAGCAAATGCAAAATGGAAAAAGCGTTGCAAGATTAAGTGTTGCAACCTCTGAAAGCTGGAAAGATAAAAATACTGGGGAAAGAAAAGAAAAAACAGAATGGCATAGAGTAGTTATTTTTAATGAAGGTTTAGTTAACGTTGTTCAAAAATACTTAAAAAAGGGTGCACAAGTTTATATAGAAGGTCAATTAAGCACTAATAAATATACTGATAGTAACGGACAAGAAAAATACAGCACTCAAATTGTTCTACAAGGTTACAATTCTTCTCTTACTATGTTGGATGGAAAAAATTCTTCATCCGGAGACAGTAAAAAATTAGAAGGCAGCCAATTACCTTCTGATGATATGCCTGATATCTCTCAAGATCCAGACGATAAAGTACCATTTTAAATTTCCTTCATGAGTGAAGATTTAAATCGAGAAAATTTGAAAGATAAAAAATATAACTCTGTTCAAATCGTAGATGAGATGAAAACCTCATACTTATCATACGCGATGAGTGTTATAATAAGCAGAGCTCTGCCTGACGCAAGAGATGGATTAAAGCCAGTACATAGAAGAATTATCTATGCGATGTATAAGGGTGGATATGATTGGTCAAAACAATTTAGAAAATCAGCAAGAGTAGTGGGAGATGTAATTGGTAAATATCACCCACATGGAGATCAAGCTGTTTATGATGCCTTAGTAAGATTAGCTCAAGATTTTTCAATGAGTGTAAAATTATTAGATGGACAAGGTAATTTTGGTTCTATGGACGGTGATAGAGCTGCCGCAATGCGTTATACAGAGACAAGATTATCTAAGATTTCTGAATATCTAGTTGCGGATATTGAAAAAAATACCATTGATTACCAAAATAATTATGACGACACTGAGCTAGAGCCAACTGTACTTCCAGCGCAATTTCCCAATTTATTAGTAAATGGAGCAGGCGGTATAGCTGTTGGAATGGCAACAAATATTCCACCTCATAATCTTGGTGAAATTATTGATGGCACAGTTGCTTATATTGATAATAATGAAATTTCTATTGATGAATTAATTAAGTTTATTCCAGGACCTGATTTCCCTACTGGAGGTTTAATAATTGGAAAAGATGCAATAAAAACTGGATATAAAACAGGTAGGGGATCTATAAAAATAAGGGGAGAAATTCAAACCGAAGAGGAAAAAAAAGATAAAACTCTTATAGTTATTAAATCAATACCATTTCAAACTAATAAATCTTTATTAATTGAAAAAATTGCTCTTTTGGTAAGAGAAAAAAAAATTGAAGGCATATCAGATATTAGGGATGAGTCTAATAAAGAAGGTGTAAGAGTAGTTATTGATTTAAAAAAAGGAGTATCGAGTGAAATTATTATAAATCAACTATATAAATATTCTCCAATTGAATCATCATTTGGATTTAACACCCTTGCAATTCTTAACGGTAAACCAGAACTATTAAATTTAAAACAATTTATAAAAGTTTTTGTAGAGTTTAGAGAAAAAGTTTTAATTAAAAGAACATTATTTGATTTAAAGAAAGCAAAAGATCGAGTTCACATTTTAATTGGTCTATTTATAGCAATAGAAAATATTGATGAGATTATAGCAATTATTCGTAAATCTAAAAATCCAAACGAAGCAAAAACTACACTTCAAAATAAACAATGGAGTTTTAAAAAATCAAAAATTAATAAAGATTTTTTAGATGTAAGTGATTTATCTAACAAAGATCAGTACCATTTGTCGGATCATCAAGTCAGAGCAATTTTAGAACTTAGACTTCAAAAACTTACAGCAATCGGTCATGAAGAAATTAATCAAGAAATTAGCGAACTTTATAAACTTATAGTTCAATATAAAAAAATTCTTAATGACAGAAATGCACTGCTAACACAGATCAAAAATGAGCTTAAAGATATTAAAGCCAAATTTGCAAATCCTAGAAAAACTAAAATTATTAATCAAGTTGAAAATTTTGAAATTGAAGATGTGGTTCAAAAAGAAGATGTAATTATTACTATTACTAATAAAGGATATATTAAAAGAAGTCCCTTAAGTTCAATTAGAGTTCAAAAAAGAGGTGGAAAAGGTAAAACAGGAATAACGACCAGAGATGAGGATTTTGTAAGTCAGATTTTTACAGCTAACACTCATACTCCAATTCTTTTCTTTTCGTCAAAAGGAATTGTTTACAAATTAAAAGCATGGAAAATTCCTGAGGGATCTAATCAGTCAAAAGGGAAAGCTCTTCATAGTATTCTTCCTTTAAAAGAAGGTCATGTAATCACCTCGATTATGCCGTTACCAAGTGATGAAACTTTATGGGCAAAAATGAAAATTATTTTTGCAACAGCGAAAGGCAAAGTTAGAAAAAATAGTCTTTTAGATTTTGAAAGCATTCAGCAAAGCGGAAAAATAGCAATGAAATTAGAAGATAATGATTCCATTGTTGGAATTAAAATTTTAGATGACGATGATGACTTTTTATTAAGTTCTAAAAACGGAAAAGCTTTAAGAGTTCAATCAAAAAATCTAAGACTCTTTAAAGGGAGATCATCTAAAGGAATAAAAGGTATGTCGTTAAAAAAAGATGATAAAATTATTTCTTTATCAATATTAAAAAGTGTAAAAATTACCTCCGATCAAGCAAAATCATATATCAAGGCATCAAGACTTGAAAAGGGCGCAGATGAAACTTCAGATGATGAAAACGAAAAAACTAAGATTGTAACATTAACTAAAAAACAAATTGAAGAGTTCAAAAATAAAGAGCAATATATTTTAACCGTAACTGAAAATGGTTATGGAAAACGTTCTTCTGCTTATGAGTACAGAGTAAGCGGTAGAGGAGGCCAAGGAATAATTAATATTATAAGTTCTGAAAGAAATGGTGGAGTTGCTTCAGCGTTTACTATTAATCATGAAGATCAAATTATGTTAATTACAGATAAAGGCCAGATGATTAGATGCAATGTTAAAGATATTAGGATAACAGGTAGAAATACACAAGGTGTTAGGATTTTTAACCTTTCAGAAGATGAAAAAGTTGTTTCTGCAGCTAGAGTAGAAGACTCCTCAGAGGAAAATTATTAATGAGTCAAAGAGCAAAAATTTATCAACCTGTTAAAACTGCGATGCAATCAGGTAAAGCTAGAACAAAATTTTGGATTTTAGAATTTAATAAATCTAATTATAATAAAGATTTTGTAATGGGTTGGACATCATCATCCAACACAGACGAGCAAATTAAGTTAAAATTTGAAACTCAAGAACAAGCCATTGCTTATGCCAAGCAAAACAATATTCAATTTGATCTAATCACACATAAAAAAAATAAGTTAATTATTAAAGCATATGCGGATAATTTTTTAAATAATGTTTAAAAGTTTTTTTTTTAATAAAAAATGGGCACTGTGGGCTTGGGGTGGAGGTTTGTTATTAATTTTTTCTTTATTAATCCAAGTTTCAATAACTGTTAAAATTAATGAATGGTACAAAGGTTTTTATGATTTATTACAAAATGCTACCAAAAGTAATATTTCAGAATTTTGGAATAAAATTTATATTTTTTGTTATCTAGCATTTCCGTATGTGATACTTGCGACCTTCACTGGTTTTTTTACAAGAGTGTATTCTTTACGTTGGCGCGAAGCTATAACCTTTGATTATATTCCCCTATGGAAAAATTGTATTCAGAATGTAGAAGGTGCCTCACAAAGAATTCAAGAAGATACCAGTAGATTTGCAAAAATTGTCGAAAGTTTAGGCCTTCAAGTTATTAGAGCTATTATGACTTTAATTGCTTTTATACCTATCCTGTGGGGACTTTCTTCTGGAATACAAATAGAGTTTCTAAAACAATTTCCAGGATCTTTAGTTTGGGTATCACTTTTTGTAAGTTTGGGAGGTCTTATAATTAGTTGGTTTGTTGGAATTAAATTGCCAGGTCTTGAATATAATAATCAAAAAGTTGAAGCATCATTTCGAAAAGAATTAGTTTATGGAGAGGACGACAGATTAAAATATGCAAAGCCAGACACTATATTTGAATTGTTTTCAGGAATTAAATTTAATTATCACAGACTTTTCTATAATTACGGATATTTTGATATTTGGGTAAATTTATACGATCAATTTATGGTAATTGTTCCTTATTTAGTTATGGCTCCAAGTTTATTTTCAGGTCTAATTACGCTTGGGGTTATCGTTCAAGTATCAAATGCATTTCAAAGAGTTCATAATAGTTTTTCTTTATTTATTCATCAATGGACTACAATTACCGAGTTAAGATCGATTTATAAAAGATTAGGAGAATTTGAAATTGCAATTGGTTATAAAAAAAATTAACCGGTATCTATAATATTTAATATTTTATCTTTTTTAAAAAATTTTAGAAGTATATTGAATTTATCGATTGATAAATTATTTTCTAAGTAAAAATCAGTTTCTTGTTTAGCAAGTTCAAATAGATGAGAATGATACATTGGATCTGCTACTATAAAGTCTTTCTCACCACTTTGCTTGTATCCAATAATATCCCCAAACCCTCTTAATTTTAGATCTTGTTCAGATATATAAAAACCATCGTTAGATTCTTTAAGAATCTTAAGTCGTTTTTTTCCATTTTCGCTTATAGATTTTGAATATATTAAAACACATTCGCCATCCTCATTTCCTCTACCGACTCTTCCTCTTAATTGATGTAATTGGGCAAGTCCGAATCTTTCTGAATTTTCAATTATAATTGTATTAGCGTTTTGATTATCAACTCCAACCTCGACTACAGTGGTTGATATTAATATTGAAAATTTTTTATCTAAAAAATCTTTCATTATTTTAACTTTTTCTTCATTTTTTAAATTGCCATGCATTACTGCAACATTTTCTGGAAAATATTTTTTTAAATAATCAAATCTTTCTATTACAGGGGTTAATTTAACTTTTTGACTTTCTTCAATTAAGGGACAAATCCAATAAATTTGTTGATTATTTTGAATTTTATTTTTAATTAAATTAATTAGATCAGATATTTTATTTTCGGGAATAATATTAGTTATAATTTTAGTTTTTTTAAATGGTTTTTCCCTAAGGGTGGAAATATCCATATCACCATAAGTTGATAAAATTAAAGTTCTAGGAATTGGAGTCGCACTCATTAACAGGACATCGCAATTTATACCGCCTTTTTGCGAAAGATTTATTCTTTGTTTAACTCCAAACTTATGTTGTTCATCTATAATAATTAATCCTAAATTTTTAAATAAAACAGTTTCTTGAAATAACGAATGAGTACCTATTAAAAAATTAATTTTACCTTCAGCTAATTGTTTTTTAATTTCAATTTGTTTTTTTTTATTTACACTACCAGTTAGAATTTCAATTTTGACATCTAAACCTTTAGTTATTGAAGTAATTAGATTCAAATGCTGAGTTGCTAATATTTCAGTAGGGCACATTAGGGCGACTTGATAACCTGAGTTTATTACGTTTAAGCCAGAAATAATTGAAATTATAGTTTTTCCTGAACCAACATCCCCCTGAAGTAGTCTTAACATTTTTTTATCTTTTTTAAGATTATCTTCAATTTCCATAATTATTGTTTCCTGATCTTTAGTTAAATTGAAGGATAAATTTTTAATTATTTTAAATTTATTTTCTGAAGAAAAAATTTTTGGCTTTTTATAAATTGTTGAATTTTTTTTTTTAATTTGAGAAAAAATTAATAAATTAGAAAATATTTCATCAAATGATATCCTTTCATAAGATGAAGAATTTTTATATAAATCTTCTACTTTTTTTGGATTATGAAGATTAATTAATGAGTCTTTAAAACTAGGCCACTTGTTATTTTTAATAATACTATCTCTATGCCATTCTTTAATATCAGGTAAATTTTTAGTAATATTTTCATAAATCTTATTTATAGTTTTATTTGATACTCCCTTTAACGAACTGTAAGTGGGCATTATTTTGCTAACTTTATCCTCATTAGCAATGGAGGTTACATAATCTGGATTAGTGATTTGATATTTATTTTTATAAATATTAATTTTTCCGCTAATAATAACTTCAGTATTAATAGGTAGTATTTCTTTAATATAGTTTTCTCTGGAATTAAAAAAAACAATATTTATTTCTCCAGTATCATCGTAACATTGAACAGTACTTGGAAGTCTTCTTATTCTTGGAAAGTTATGTTTTTTTACCTTTACAAATATTGTACTAATTTTTCCAATTTCTAGATTATCTAATTTAGGACAATGAGTTCTATCAATTAAACCATATGGAAAATTAAATATTAAATCGATATTCGATTGTATTTTCTTTTCGTTAAATAATTTCTCTATTTTAGGCCCAATCCCTTTTACTTTAGAAATAGGATTAAAAAAAAAATTAAAATTTTTTTCTATCATTTAAAGATTTATTTTAATTAAGATATATATATTAGATATGAATAATTTAATAAAAAAACTTTTATATCGTTCTAATCATAGAGGAACAAAAGAAATGGATTTGTTAATTGGTGGATTTGCTAATGAAAACTTAAAAAAATTTACTCTCGAAGAGTTAAATGAATTTGAAATTTTATTAAATTTTACAGATAAAGAATTAAGTTCTTGGTTAGTGGATAATAACTCTAATAAAGAATTAGAAAATTTATCTATATCTAAAAAAATTAAAAATTTTAAAATAAAATTTTAAAAGTTTTTACAATCAAATAAACCAAACTCATTTTAAATTAATAATTTATTAATAATTATAATATATTATAAATATGTTGGCGGAGAGGGTGGGATTTGAACCCACGAACGAGTTGCCCCGTTGCTAGTTTTCAAGACTAGTGCTTTCAACCGCTCAGCCACCTCTCCTTGATTAATGACTTTAAATGTCGGCTATGTTAAAAAAATGTGATGAATATTTACCCTAAATTTAAAATATTTCTAATTATTTATTTTGTAATATTTAATCCTGCACTTTCACTATCAAATGAAAAATTTAATGAATGGCTACTTGGTTTTAAAGAAAGAGCAATAGTTCAGGGTGTTTCAAAAGAAACGGCAGACATTGCATTAAAAAATGCCAAATATTTAGAAAGAATTGTTGCTTTGGATAGAAAACAACCTGAATTTTTTGAAAAAACTTATGAGTACATAGAGAAAAGAATAGATGAGAAAAGAATACAAACTGCAAAAAATTTTTTAAATGAAAATTCATTCTTACTAGATAAAGTAAATAATAAATTTAATGTTGATAAAGAAATTTTAATAGCTCTATGGGGTATAGAAACAAATTTTGGGGTTAACAAAGGAAAGGTTGATATAATTTCTGCTTTATCAACTTTATCATTTGATAACCGAAGACCAGAGTATTTTGAAAAAGAATTGATCATTCTTTTAAAGTTAATAGATAACAAAACAATAAAATATGAAAGTTTATATGGTTCATGGGCTGGAGCTATTGGTAATTTTCAATTTATGCCATCTACCATTCAAAAATATGCAATAAATTTTGATGATAATACTGAAATTGATTTAATAAATTCATTTCAAGATTCTATTGCTTCTGCAGCAAATTATTTAAAAATGATTGGATGGAATAATAAAGACTTATGGGGATTTGAAATTAAAATAGATAATAATTTTGATAACAGTTTAATTAATACAGATTCTAGAAATCTTAAAAATAAAATTTCGATTGCACAGTTAAAATCGTTAGGTTTTAAAAATAAAAATGGAAGTGAAATTAAGCTTATAGATAAAAAAGAGGGTTGGGTAATAAGACCGGATGGTGAAGACGGACCAATTTATATTGTATTTGACAATTTTTTAAGACTATTGGAGTGGAATAGATCTTTACGATTTGCAATAACTGTTGGAACCCTTTCAGATAAAATTAAAATATAAAATGAGAAATAAAATCGTTATTTTATTTTTTATTTTAATTGCGTCATGTCAAAGTTTTCCAAGTTATGAAAAATATACTCCTTATGAAAAAGTTGGTTTTGCTGAATTATCTATTAATGAAAATATTATTCACCAAAACATAGTTCCTGGAAGTCAAATTAGAGTTACTAATTTATTAAACAAAAAATATATAGTTTTAACAGTTGATAAAAATTCTAACTTTCTAAAAGAGAGGGAGATTATTATTCCTGGTAAATATTTTGATTTATTGGAGTTAAATACCAATTTACCAATAGTAAAAATTGAAACTATAAAATCAAATAAAACTTTTAAAGCTGAAATTGCTAAAATTTTTGAAGATGAAAAAAAAGTTACTCAAAATATAGAAACAAAAAATGTTGATATCGTTGATTTATCTAAAAATAAGACCTCAAAAGATAGTAATCAAAAAAAAATAATAATTTATTATGGTGATTTTACTTTTAAAAATACTGCCTTGGATATGGTAAGTTTGTTAAAAAAAGAAATTACCAATATCAATCCAGTTATAATTCAAGTAAATAAAAAATTTAGAGTAAAAGCATTATCTGTTAGTGATATCAATGAATTTGATATTTTTATTAAGAAAATAGTAAATACTAAGTTCGAAAATTATAATATAAACGTTGAATGATTTTTAAAAAATTATTTTATTTAATATTTGCTACATTTCTTTTTTGTTCAAATACTTTTTCTCAAATAACTATTCCAGATAAAGTAAAACAGGGAATTGTTATTGATCATTCTAGTGGAGCCGTTTTAGTAGAAAAAAACGCTGATCAAAAAATATCACCCGCCTCAATGACAAAAATTATGACTGCAGTTGTTGTATTTGATCAGCTTAAAAATAAAAAAATTAAACTTACAGACCAATTTACTGTTTCAAAAAAAGCCCGTGATGCCACCAAATCTGGTGAATCTACGATGTTTTTAGTTCCAGGTGATAAAGTTACGATTGAAGATTTGTTAAGGGGTTTAATTATTGTATCTGGCGTGGATGCCTCAATTGTTTTAGCCGAAGGAATATCTGGCACTGAAGAACAGTTTGTAAATTTAATGAATGATAAAGCTAAAGAAATTAATATGACCAATACTAATTTTAGCAATTCTTCTGGAACTTTTAGTCCAAATAATTATTCTACAGTTAGAGACATTGCTTTACTATCTTCTTACCTAATAAATAACTATCCCCAATATTATAAATATTTCAAAGAAAAAGATTTTGCTTGGGCAAGAACAGGAGGAAATCCAGTCAAACAAGAAAATCGAAATGTACTTCTTTCAATGGATGAAGAAGTCGATGGGATTAAAACAGGCCATTTGAAGGATAGTAAATATTCAATTGCAGTTACAAAAAAAAGAGACAAGAGAAGAATAATAGTGGTGGTTAGTGGGTTGCCTACCATGTCTTCAAGAGCGGAGTCATCAAAACTTTTATTAAATAGTGCTTTTAATAAAATTGATCTTGTTAAAATTTCCTATGACTCTGATAAATTTAGAATTAAAATATGGAACGGAAGCTCTTCATATCTCGATGTTAAAAGTTTAAACAAAGATGGTATTTTTGTAAATTTACCAAAAAATTTGAAAAATCCGAAAATTAGAATGGAGTTAGAATATGAATATCCTTTACAATTACCTATTAAAAAATTTGAAAAAGTTGCAGTTTTAAGAATTTTTAATAATAAAGAACTTATAGATACTAAAGATCTATATGCTCAAAAAGACATAACTAATAAAAATATATTTTTTAAAGGAATTCAAAATATCAATTATTATCTATGGCGATAAAAAAACCTTTTTTTATCAGCTTTGAAGGCGTTGAAGGCTCAGGAAAGTCTACCCAGGCAAAATTATTATATAAATTTATTAAAAAAAAAATCACTAAAAAAGTAATACTAACCAGAGAACCCGGAGGGACACCATTTGCTGAAAAAATTAGAAATATATTATTAGATAATAAAATTAAAAATAATCCTTTAACTGAATTTTTTCTATTGATGGCAGCAAGAAACGATCATGTAGTAAATAAAATAAATTACTATCTTAAAAAAAAATTTATTATCATCTGTGATAGGTTTTTTTATTCTACATTAGCATATCAACATTATTTGGAAGGTATGAATAAAAAATTTATAAGTAACGTTCAAAAAAAAATTTTTAGTAGAATTCATCCTGATATTACTTTTTTAATCGATTTAGATAAAAAAGAATCTAAAAAAAGAATTAGCAAAAGAAATAAAAAAACTAATAGATTTGACAAACTTTCTACCCATGATTTTAATAAAATTAGAAATGGATTTCTTAAAATTTCAAAGATCTATAAGAATAAAATAACTATAATTAACGGTAGAAAATCATTAAATGAAATTCAAAAAAATATAAATAAAAAAACTTTAAAATTATTAAATGTCGGAAATTAATATTCAAAATATTGAAACGCAAAATAAGTACCAAAAG
>Ga0255167_1000576_pt1 | contig 11827 bp, 10 predicted proteins | sample Atl_Miss_RepA_8d_FD_183177 | JGI IMG/M metagenome (GOLD analysis project Ga0255167, IMG submission 183177) | Freshwater microbial communities from Altamaha River, Georgia, United States - Atl_Miss_RepA_8d | ecosystem: Environmental > Aquatic > Freshwater > River | place: USA: Georgia | collected... | reverse complement strand
GACGCCACCAAGGCCGCACAACTGGCTTACACGCGCACACTGGCGTTTGAAGAGGCTGCACATGGGGTGCGTGTGAATGCCGTCTGCCCGGGCTCAACGCTGACGGATTTTCATGTGGCGCGCGCCCAGCAAGCCGGAAAATCGATCGAGCAGTTGCGAACCGAGCGCAAGGACACCTCGCTGCTTGCGCGCTGGGCGCACCCGGAGGAAATCGCCAAGCCCATCCTTTGGCTCGCCAGCCAGGAGGCCTCCTTTATCACCGGGACCACCTTGATGGTGGACGGCGGCCTGCACATCATGTGATAAGGCGGCTCAAGGCGCCCATTTTTGAACCATGTCTGACTCCACCGTGAACGCGATCATTCATCAGATGCGCGTAGAGGCCTTTAACATCATCAGTTTGGAGCTTCGACCTGCCCACGCGGGCAAAATTTTTTTGCCCGCGGATGCGGGTTCCCACATCGACATCCATTTGACAGATGCCCTGGTGCGAAGTTATTCGCTGGTCCATCCCAGTTTGGGCGACAAGTACACGGTCGCTGTGCTCAAAGATCGCAACAGCCGTGGTGGCTCCACGTATGTCCATGAAAAGCTGCGGGTCGGCCAGCCAATTGCGATCAGCTTGCCGCGCAACAACTTCAGGCTTCAAGAGGAGGCGGAGGCGAGTGTGCTGATTGCCGGAGGCATAGGCATCACACCGGTCTACGCCATGCTCCAAAGGCTAGCGGCATTGGGCAAGCCAGCGCATCTGATTTACTGCGCCCGCAGCCGGGGCGACGCGGCCTATGTTGATGAGATTGCAAAACTTGTGGCCAGCCATCCCCACCTGAGCGTTCACTGGCATTGGGACGATGAAAATGGCGGCGCCCCCTTGCTCGACGCGCTCTTGGCGGACACGCCCGCATCCACGCACCTCTATGCATGTGGCCCTGCGCCTCTGCTCAAGGCATTTGAAGCTGCATGTGACCGTCTGGGCCTGCGCCATGCGCACCTTGAGAGATTCGCGGCACCAAGCGTTTGCTCAGGTGGCGAAGCGGTGGCATGCACGGTGGAGTTGAGGAAATCGGGCCGCAGCGTCCTTGTGCCGCCGGGAGCCAATTTGCTGGACACCTTGTTGGCGTCTGGCTTGAACCCCAGCCACAGCTGCAAAGAGGGAATCTGTGGCGCTTGCGAAACGAGAGTCCTTGAAGGCGATGTAGAGCACTTGGATGGGGTTCTGACCCAGCAAGAGCGGGCCGCCAACAAGTCGATGATGATTTGCGTCTCGCGCGCCCGCTCAAACCGCCTTGTGCTTGACATGTGAATGGCAGTGTGGCGGTGGCCTGGCCCAGGCAGTCACTCGGTACAGAGAGCCAGAACGTACAACCGGACCGTTACTGCCAGTGCAAGCATCCAGACGATGGATCGGCGCCAACAGTCGCCCCCAAGTTGTTGAGATGATCTGCGATTTGACGGCAATTTAGTCTGTCATCCTGAAGCTCAAGAATGAGGTTAATCAGGGCTTGACGGGCGCGGTCAAGAAAGACCCAGGACAGCGCCTGGCTCTTGACAGAAATTCGGAAATAGAGGTGGTGCTGTGCTTGCCTTTGAGGTACATAAAAGGTAAAAGCAAAACTATTCCACCGTGACCGACTTGGCCAGATTACGCGGCTTGTCGACGTCTGTGCCCCGCGCACAAGCAGTGTGGTAACTCAGCAGCTGCAGCGGCACCACATGAAGGATCGGTGAGAGCGCGCCGTAGTGCTCGGGCATGCGAATCACGTTCACGCCTTCGCTGCTCTCGATTTTGGTGTCGCCATCGGCCAACACATAGAGCACACCACCACGTGCGCGCACTTCCTGCATATTGCTTTTGAGCTTTTCCAGCAGCACGTCGTTGGGTGCCACGGTGACCACGGGCATGGCGCTGGTCACCAAGGCCAGTGGGCCATGTTTGAGTTCACCCGCGGCATAGGCTTCGGCGTGGATGTAGGTGATCTCTTTGAGCTTCAAAGCGCCTTCCAGCGCAATCGGGTAATGCGTGCCACGGCCCAGGAACAGCGCGTTTTCCTTGCTGGCAAACTCTTCGGCCCAGCTGATGATCTGCGGCTCCAGCGCCAGCACGGCTTGCAGCGCAGCGGGCAGGTGGCGCATGTCTTTGATGTGTATGGCCTCTTCCTCATCGCTCAACCGACCCTTGGTCTGCGCCAGGGCCAACGTGAGCAGGAACAGTCCTGCCAGCTGTGTCGTGAAGGCCTTCGTCGAGGCCACACCGATTTCAGCGCCGGCGCGCGTCACATACGCGTGTTTGCATTCCCGCACCATCGCACTGGTGGCGACGTTGCAGATGGTCAGCGTCTGCGTCATGCCCAGGCTTTGCGCGTGACGCAGCGCGGCCAGCGTGTCGGCGGTCTCGCCGCTTTGGGTGATGGTGACCACCAGCGTTTTGGAGTCGGGCACCGAGTCGCGGTAGCGGTATTCGCTGGCGATCTCCACTGCGCAGGGGACTTGGGCAATCGCTTCGATCCAGTACTTGGCCACACAACCACTGTAGTAGCTGGTGCCACAGGCCAGGATCAGCACCTTGTCAATGGCCTTGAACGTGCTGTACGCGCCGTCGCCAAACAATTCGGGCGTGATGCCTTCGACGCCTTCGAGCGTGTCGGCAATGGCGCGCGGCTGCTCGAAGATTTCCTTTTGCATGTAGTGGCGATAAGGCCCCAGCTCAGCCGCGCCGCTGTGGGCGTGCACGGTTTTCACCGACCGTTCGGCTGGCTTGTGGTCGCGCCCGACGATCCAGTATTTGCCGAGCTGGATGTCGACCACATCGCCTTCATCGAGGTAGACGATCTGATCGGTGACGCCGGCCAGGGCCATGGCGTCGCTGGCCAAAAAGGTTTCGCCTTGGCCCACGCCCAGAATCAAGGGCGATCCGGCGCGCGCACCGATCACACGCTGCGGTTCATCCTTGTGGAACACCGCGATCGCGTAAGCGCCGTGCAGCTGCTGCACCGCCGTTTTGACGGCTTCAAACAAGTCGCCGTCGTACACGCTGTCCACCAGGTGGGCAATGACCTCGGTGTCGGTCTGGCTCAGGAACACATAGCCTTTGGCCTGCAGCGCGGCGCGCAACTCGTCGTGGTTTTCAATGATGCCGTTGTGCACCAGTGCCACCCGGCCCGCTTGTCCATCGACCGCACCGGTGCCGTGGCTGAAATGCGGGTGCGCGTTGTGCACTGCGGGCGCGCCGTGCGTAGCCCAGCGGGTGTGGGCGATGCCGGTGCCACCCTCGATCTTGTCGCGCTGCACCTGGTCCATGAGTTCAGCCACGCGCGCCGTGCTGCGCGCGCGCTGTAAACCGCCGGTGTGACCACTCAGGCTGGCCGCATGCACTGCCACACCACAGGAGTCATAGCCTCTGTATTCGAGGCGTTGCAAGCCCTGCACCAGCACGGGAACAATGTTGCGGTGGGAGACGGCGCCGACGATGCCACACATGGGAGAAATCCTGTAAGCGATGGAATGTGCTGGATCCTATGCGCTTCATTGAAAAATTATTGATCTTAAATTCTGATTTAATGAAATATTCAGTCGTGAATTAATATAAATAAATTTTTATTTCATAAAGTACGATCATATGAAATTAAATGACCTTGACGAAATCGACATGCGCCTGCTGGACGCCTTGCAGCGAGACGCCAGCCTCAGCAATGTGACCCTGGCCGAGCATGTGAACGTCTCTCCACCGACCTGCCTGCGGCGGGTCAAGCGGCTCAGGGACGAGGGCTGGATTGAGCGGCAGGTGGCCGTGCTCAGCCGCGACAAGCTTGGGCATGGGCTGCAGGCCATTGTGGAAGTGACACTGGACCGCCAAGGCGTCGAACACCTGGACGCCTTCGAGGCACGCGCCGTGACCGAAGCGGCAGTACAGCAGTGCTGGCGGGTCTCCCCCGGGCCGGACTTTGTGCTGATGGTGCATGCGCCCGATATGCCAGCCTATCTGGCCCTGTCACACCGCCTGTTCACGCAGGACGTGAACGTGCGCAATGTGAAGGCTTTTTTTGCGACCAAGCGGGCGAAGTTCGGGACGCAGGTGGTGTTGCCGCCTGACTGAGCGCACACCCCAAATTCGCACCAGTCCATCGCCGCGAGTCCGGCGCCTACTTTTTCTTGGTGGGCCGTTGCCAGTTGGCAATGCTGACCTGCTTGCCACGCGCCACGCTCAAGGCCCCCGGTTCGGTGCTCTTGGTGATGGTGGATCCACCGCCCACGGTGCCACCCGCTCCAATCGTGAGCGGCGCCACCAGCACGCAGTTGCTGCCAATGTGCACATCGGCCTCGATCACCGTGCGATGCTTGTTGGCGCCGTCGTAGTTGGCGGTGATGCTGCCGGCGCCGTAGTTCACCCGCTCACCCACGGTGGCGTCACCCAGGTAGGCCAGGTGGTTGGCCTTGGCGCCTTTGGCCATCGTGGAGTTCTTGACCTCGACAAAATTGCCGATGTGCACCTCTGGGCCCAGCTGGGCTCCCGGACGCAGGCGTGCAAAGGGGCCGATCAGCGCACCCTCGCCCACCGTCACGCCGAGTTGTTCGCCGTCGATGTGGGTGAAGGGGTGGATGACCGCACCGGCTTCGACGCGGCAGTTGGCCAGCACACAGTTGGCGCCAATCCGCACGCCGTCGCCCAACTCGACGCGGCCTTCAAAAATGCAGTTGACGTCGATCTCCACATCCTGACCGCAGTGCAGTTCGCCGCGCACATCCAGACGCGCAGGGTCCTTGAGTCGCACGCCCTCGGCCATGAGTTGCTGTGCCAATCCCCGCTGGTGTGACCGTTCGAGCTCGGCCAGTTGCTGCGGGCTGTTGACGCCTGCGACCTGCACGGCATCGCGGATGGCGTGTCCCACCACCATGAGGCCATCGGCTACCGCAAACTTGACGATGTCGGTCAGGTAGTACTCGTTCTGGGCATTGCGGTTGTCCAGTCGGGCCAGCCATCCCTTGAGCAGTCGCGCGGGCACGGCCATGATGCCGCTGTAGATTTCGCGGATGGCACGTTGGGCCTCGCTGGCGTCCTTGTGTTCAACAATCGCATGGACTGAGCCATCGGAGCTCCGCACAATCCGGCCATAGCCCGCCGGGTCATCCATCTCCAGTGTGAGCAGCGCCAGCCTTTTTCCTGCACATTCGGCCACCAGCGCCTGAAGCGTCTCCGCGCGGGTCAGGGGGACGTCGCCCGAGAGCACCACGACCACCCCATCGTCTGGAAGCACCGGTACCGCTTGCTGTACGGCGTGACCGGTACCCAGTTGAGGCTCCTGGCGCACGAACTGCAAGTCCAGTAACTGGGGTTGGGCCCGCAGGGCCGATTCAACCTGATCGGCTCCGTGACCCGTGATGACTACGGCCATGCGAGCCTGAAGCCGTGTGGCTGTATCCAGAACATGCTGCACCAGTGGCCGGCCTGCCAGGTCCTGCAGAACCTTGGGTTGGCGGCTCTTCATGCGGGTTCCTTTGCCGGCCGCCATAATGACCACGTCAAGCGGGGCGGTGGTTTGATGACTCATCGGATTTCTTGTCCCAGGCAGGTTGGTACTTTTTAAAACTTCTGGAATTATCGCCAAGCTCATCGGGATATTGATGCCATGGGACTCAGCGTCAAATTTCACAACAGCCTAAGAGCGAGCGCCATGAACCCATGTGTCCTGCCCAGTGTTTTGCTTGCATGCAGCGGCCTGTTGGTGGCGTGCGGCGGCAGCGCCCCGTCTGCACAGACGCCGGCGAGTTGTCTCACGCCTTTGAAATACATCTCTGTCCAGAACAGCAGTGGCAGGCAAATTGCACCTGTGGCCGTTTCTGACGATTGGAATTTCGATCCCAAGATCTGTGATCTGCAGAAGCTCAGTGCTGCCACCCTGAAGCTTTGCCTGGATCACCCGAACCTTGCCGACTTGCAAGGCAGCCTGCAGCTGGCAGGCCAGAATGTGAGGCTGCTTACCATCGGTGATGGCGAAGTGGTTGGCGACAGCTGTCTGGCCAGTACCACGACCAGCACTTCCTTGCGGGCCTATGAACTGGATCTTGGCAATGTGCCCGCCGCTCATGACATCGCAGGCCCCTGGCGTGTGACCATTGAAGACAGGCAGCCCGGCGACAGTCCTGGTTATTTCGTTGCCTGGCAGCTGGAACTTCGGGGCCTGCGATGAGCTGGCGGCTGTGGCTGACTGTGGGAGCGCTCGTTTTTCTGCAGGCCTGCAGTGCCATCAAGCTTGGCTACAACCAGCTGCCCACCGTGGGTTACTGGTGGCTGGACGGTCAGCTCAACTTCAGTGACCGCCAGACCGAAGCCGCCCAGCAGGCGTTGCGCCAGCTGCACGACTGGCACCGCCGAGAAGAACTGCCGGCCTACGCCGCCCTGCTCGAACGCGTGGGCCGCCTGAGCACCGGGCCGGTGAGCGAAGCGCAAATCTGCCAGGTGTTTGACGAGGTGCAGGCCCGGCTGGACCGGACCCTGCGCGAGGCTGTGCGCCAGGCCGCCCCGGTGGCCATGCAGCTCGGTCCCCGGCAACTGCAGCACCTGGCGCGCCACTGGGAGCGTCAAAACGAGAAGTGGGAAGAAGAGTGGCTGCCCAGCGACTTGCAGGAAAGGCTGGAACGCCGCGTCAAACGCACCAGCGAGCGCTACGCCGACTTTTACGGGCCACTGAGCCAAGCGCAACAGCAATTGGTGCGAGAGCAATTGCAACGTTCTTACTGGAGCCCCGAATGGGGACGCAGCGACCGCAAACGGCGCCAGCAGGACTTGCTGGCCACCTTGCAGGCCCTGCAGCACAGCCGCGCCACGGCCGCCGAGGCCGAGGCTGCCTTGCAGGGGGTCTGGCAACGCTGGCGTCAGCCTCCGGACGACGACCAGGCTGTGGTCCAGCGCCTGACACGCCAGGCCTGCAGCCATCTGGCCGAACTGCACAACAGCGCCACACCCGAGCAACGCCTGCGCGCCCAGCGCCGCCTGCGCGCCTATGAACGCGACCTGCGCGAACTGGCGCCGGCAGCGGCGGTTGTGACGAGCAGGGCTCCCGGTTGAACCGGACCAGACCGTTGCCTCTTCGCCTGTAGCCGGCTGCCCCCTGAAGGCGGCTGCCCCCGTAAAGGGCTACCCCTGCAGCCGAATGAGACCGCCGCCTTGGCCTCTGCCCCATTCGCGAGCAGGGGCTGGCTCCCACAATACGGCCCCCGTCAGGCCTGCAGCGACTGCCACATTTGCATGTCCCGCTCGGCCGTCCAGATGCGCGGGTGCTTGATGCCGCTGGCTTCGTCAAAGGCGCGGGTCACGTCGAACGGCAGGCAGTGCTCGTAAATGAACACATGGCCGAAGATCGGGTCCATCGCCTTGCGGGTGTGGGCCATGGCGGCCTTGAGGTCCATGCCGGCGGCTACGGCCTCGCGGCCGCAGCGGTAGAGAGTCTCGACCCACAGCTTGGTGTAGTCCAGCGCCTTGTTGACGTTGGCATTGCCCTTCATGGCTTCGCCGCGTCCCGGCACGATGAATTCGGGCTGGAGCGCACGCAGCGCTTCAAGCGTGGCGGGCCATTCTTCGAGCTGCGCGTCACCGGTGTAGACGCCGGCCTCGTACTCGACCAGGTCGCCGCTGAAGAGCACCTTTTCTTCTTCCACCCAGGCAATGGTGTCGCCCTTGGTGTGGCCGGGGCCCGGATGCCAGATCTGCACCACCACGCCGCCCAGGTTGATGCTGAGCTTGCCGGGCACTTCGCCTTTGGTCGGGTCGCCGCCACCGACCACCATGGTCGGCCAGGTCAGACCGGGGATGCTGTCGGCGCCGCGGAAGAGGCGCGGAAAGCGCTCCATTTCACTCTTCATGTCCTGCGCGCCGCGCTCGTGGATCAGGTCCAGCGTGCCCTTGCTGGCAATGATTTCGGTCGCGCCTTCGGCGGCGTAGGCATAGGCACCCAGCACGCGCACCGCGTGGTAGTGCGTGAGCAGCACGTACTTGATCGGCTTGTCGCTGACGGTGCGGATCTTCTTGATCAGGTCCTGCGCCATGGCCGGGGTAGCCGTGGTGTCGCTGACCAGGATGTAGTCGTCACCGATGATGACGCCCGAGTTCGGATCACCTTCCGCGGTGTAGGCCCAGCAGTGCTGGCTGAGCTGTTCAAAAGTGACTTTCTTTTCGGTCAGGTCGGCCTGGCTGGCAAAAGCTTTGGACATGGGAGGCTCCGGGCAGAGGAAAACAATCGAGAATTTTACCTAAACGAAACGCGTTACGGATAGTTAAATTTTGACCCATCTGTCAGTCGCTCCCGACCGGATAGGGAATCCATGGATCCCAAGGTCAAGCCTTGGGATGACAGGCATCGTATCGAGCATGCTTTCACCCCATGCCCTTTTCCAGCATGGCGATGACTTCTTCAGCAAAAGCCGCATAGCTGATCGGGCCGTCGGGCCGCAGCCAGGTGAACGTCCAGTTGATCATGCCCAGCAGCATCATGGTCAGCGCGGTCTGGTTGGCGGCTGTCAGGCGACCGGGGTAGGCCCGTTTCAGGAAACGGGTCATGGCCGCCACGATGTCGCGCTGGCGGTTGAGGATCAAGTCTCGCGGTGACACGTCACCCAGGGCAGCATCGGGCTCGCTGCTGAGGAACTTGGTGTCATTGAGCAGGGCCGCATGGCGTGTGGCCGACGTTTCGTATTCCTGCAGGAACGCCCGCACCAGTTCATGCAGCGCGGCCCGCTCATCGAGGTTCTGCCGCTGAGCCTTGGCTTCAGCCTGGGCAATCAGCGCCAGCAGCCGCTGGGTGTGCCTGTCCAGCAGGTCGAACAGGATGGCGTCCTTGCTGTCGTAGTAGTGGTAGAGCCGCGCCTTGGACGTGCCGCAAGCGGCAGCGATCTCGTTCATGCTGGCGGCCGGGTAACTGCGATCGGCAAAGCATTGCGCCGCGATGTCAAGGATCGCATCGCGCTTGATGTCATGGGTGGCGGATTTGGGGCGGGCCATGGTCCAGTGCGTGATCAGACGGGCCAGACGACACCGTTGTCGTTGAGGATGGCATCCAGTGGTTCGTCGTGCGTTTCGGGTTCCAGATCTTCCACAAAGCCGTGCGTGTAGCCCAGTCCCACCGTGAAAGGCTTGGGTTGCAGTGTGGCGAGGGTACGGTCGTAAAAACCGCCACCGTAACCGAGCCGGTATCCGCCCGCGCCGTAGCCCACACAGGGCACAAAGAGCAGGGTGGGCACGATGACCTCGGTGTCCTTCGGCTTGGGGATGCCGTAGGCGTCTTCTTCCATCGGGCAGCCTGGGTACCAGGCGTGGAAAGTCAGCGTCTTGTGCAGTTTGTTGACCACCGGCAGGCCGATGCGCCTGCGCAAGGGTTCGTCCAGCAGTTCACCGTCTTCTTTCCAGCGGTGCAGTGCTGGCAGCGGATCGAACTCCCCCTTGATGGGCCAATAGGCTCCGATCACGGTGTCGGGCCGTCCCACCAGCCAGATGCGCATGACGCGTTGGAGTGCCTCTGCCCGCGCCAGGCGGTCGGGCAGATTCATCCGTGCATCGATCAGGGCCTTTCGGAGGTCTTTTTTGGCTTGTGCTTTGTCCATAATCGGGCATGCCCTCGTTCAAGCAATTGCCTTCCATTCTGACACTGCTGTGTGTCGCGGCCCTTTCGGGCCTGAGCGGCTGTAGTTCCATGGCCCAGGTCCGCGGTGATGATGCGGTGCTGGAAATGCATCAGGCCTTTCGCAAGTCGGACAGGTCCCGCATGGGGGCCTTGCTGCCGCAGGTGCAAGGCCATGCACTGGAGCCGCTGGCGGCGTATTGGGAATTGCGAAGCCGGCTCGATGCCGCTGCCGAAGACGAAATTCAGACCTTTTTCAGCCGTTACGCCGGCACTTACTACGAAGACAGGTTGCGCAACGACTGGCTGCTGCTGCTGGGGCGACGTCGGGACTGGAGCACGATCGCTGTCGAATTTCCCAAATACCGCATGCAGGACGACCGGGAAGTGCGGTGTTATGCACTGGCTGCAGATGCAGTGCTGAGCCGCCGGGACGTTGCACAAGAGGCGCTGCAGCTCTGGTATGCCCAGCGCGAGGCGGACGATGGGTGCACCTGGCTGGTCGAGCATCTGCATTCCAGCAGGAAGGTCAATGGTCTGGACCTGTGGCGCAAGGCCCGCATCGCCACGGATGCCAACCGGCCCAGAGCAGCCAGGGAAGCTGTAGCCATCGAGGCGCCGCGTCTGTCCGAACAGGTTGCGCTGATCTTCAACGACCCGGCCAGATACCTGGACAAGCGGATCGTGGCGGTCACCCGCAACCGCAAGGAGCTGGCGGTGCTGGCACTGATCCGTCTGGCGGCGAGCGACCCGGACCAGGCGGCCGGTCTGCTTGAGCGGCGCTGGGGTCTGATGCTCAGCAGCGAGGAGAAGAACTGGACCTGGGCGGTCATCGGCAAGCAGGCCGCCCAGAAGCTGCAGAACAATGCCAGCAGCTACTTTGCCCGTGTGGAGCGCGACAGCGACCTCAGCGACGACTTGCTGACCTGGAAGGTGCGCGCCGCCCTGCGGCAGGGCCAATGGCATCAGGTGCTCGATGCCACTACAGCCATGGGGTCCGCCGCCCGCAAGGACCCGGCCTGGACCTACTGGCGAGCCCGCGCGTTGCTGGCGACGGCCGGAATGGATGACGGCCTGCGGCTGCAGGCCCAGGACTTGCTTCGTGGCATCGCCAGCGTGCGTGGCTTTTATGAACAGCTGGCTCTGGAAGAGCTGGGGCAGACCATCAGCGTCCCGGTGGGGCCCTTGCCGCTCAGTGCCAGTGAAAAAGCCGCAGCCACCGGCAATCCGGGTTTGCAGCGTGCACTCCATGCCATCCGGCTGGGGCTGCGACCCGAAGGCAACCGGGAATGGAACTACACCACCAACCTGCACACACCCGGTGGCATGAACGACCGGGAACTGCTGGCTGCTGCCGATCTGGCCTGCCAGCGGCAGGTCTGGGACCGCTGCATCAACACCAGCGAGCGCACCAAGGCGGTGATCGACTTCGAGCAGCGCTTCCCGATGCCGCTGCGGGAGACCGTGGTGAGGCGCGCCAGCAGCATTGGTCTCGACCCGGCCTATGTCTATGGCCTGATCCGGCAGGAGAGCCGCTTTATCATGGACGCGCGTTCGCATGTGGGGGCGTCTGGCCTGATGCAGGTCATGCCCGCAACGGCCAAATGGACGGCCAGAAAAATCGGCCTGAGCGGCTTCACGCCCGACCAGATCAATGACAAGGAAACCAATGTGGCGATCGGCACGGGCTACCTCAAGCTGGTGCTCGACGACTTTGGTGGTTCCATGCCCCTGGCGGCTGCCGCCTACAACGCCGGGCCTGGCCGTTCACGCAGATGGCGTGAGGGGCCGCTGCTCGAAGGCGCCATCTGGGCCGAGAACGTGCCTTTCCAGGAAACGCGCGACTATGTGAAGAAGGTGTTGTCAAACACCACCAACTACGCGGCCATCCTGAGTGGACAATCCCAGTCGCTCAAGGCCCGGCTGGGCATGGTGGGACCGCGTGCCGCCAACGCTCCGGCAGAAAACACCGATCTGCCCTGATGGCCTTCTTTGGTCCCTCCCGCAACGGCCAGGATGGGCGGTGATGGGTTCTTGCCCGAACCACGGACACCCTGATCAGCCTGGGACGATCTCCTGGCACGGCTGCACTTGCACCAGGCAGTCGTAAAACACCGGCGCGCGCCCCAGGTCGGTGAGCTTCTGGCTGGTCAGCTCATTCACGTTGGTGCCGTTCAGCCCGAGCTTGCGCCACCATATGCCCAGGCCGTTGACCACGC
>Ga0255167_1000572_pt1 | contig 11883 bp, 10 predicted proteins | sample Atl_Miss_RepA_8d_FD_183177 | JGI IMG/M metagenome (GOLD analysis project Ga0255167, IMG submission 183177) | Freshwater microbial communities from Altamaha River, Georgia, United States - Atl_Miss_RepA_8d | ecosystem: Environmental > Aquatic > Freshwater > River | place: USA: Georgia | collected... | reverse complement strand
ACCCGGTTTGCAAGCGTGATCTGGTCCTGCCCCGGTGAAGTCAGCATGGCCTGCATGAAGGCAAACTGTACTGGCGTGACATCCTGGTCTGCGGTCTCCCGCGCAAACTCCGCCACCGCGATTTGCTGTGCGCGGCGAATCAGGTGACCGGGCGCCTGGGCGAAATCAAAGCTTGTCGACATGTCTGGGTATGAATTGAGGGTAAACCCTAGTTCCTGCAGGTCGCTGGCAGGTTTTCTTGATAAGTATACTTATGAAATGCGCCCAGGCTCAGACCTGCAGCGTTCCTGCAGTGTCCATGTTGGAGTCCTAGCCATGTCCTACCTATTTGAGCCAGCTGCACCGGTCTGCGTGCCCGTGGTGGGTGAATCTCGCCAGTTCCCGGTCCACCGCGTGTATTGTGTCGGCCGCAACTACGAAGAGCATGCCAAGGAAATGGGCTTCACTGGCCGTGAGCCGCCTTTCTTTTTTCTCAAACCGGCCGACAGTCTGGTGGTGGTGCCCGATGGCCAGACCGGCAGCATGCCCTACCCCAGCCTGACGAGCAACCTGCACCACGAGATCGAACTGGTGGTGGCCATCGGCAAAGGCGGCAGGAACATCCGGGCCGCCGATGCTACCCAGCACATCTACGGTTATGCCGTGGGCCTGGACATGACCCGCCGCGACCTGCAGAACGACATGAAGAAACAGGGTCGCCCCTGGTGCATTGGCAAGGCCTTCGACCATTCGGCGCCGATCGGTCCAATCACCCCGCTGACCCAGGCCGGTGATGTCAACAACGCCGAAATCTTTCTGCAGGTCAATGGTGCCGACCGCCAGCGCAGCAACGTGAACAAGCTGATCTGGAACGTGGCTGAGACCATTGAACACCTGTCTGTTGCCTGGGAACTGAAAGCCGGCGATCTGATTTACACCGGCACGCCAGAGGGCGTTGCGGCTGTTGTGCAAGGCGACGAGTTGCTGGGCGAAGTGGCTGGCCTGGGTCAGCTCAAGGTCCGCATTGCCTGACCTGCGCCGCCCATGCCAGGGCGGCATATCTGATAGCCGTGCCAGGGCGACTCCTGTCGCCCCGGTCTTGCTTACGATCAAGCATTCGTTTCGGAGTTTCGATGAAAACCCTTTCCGCACTGGCGCAGCTCTGCGCTGTACTTGCTGGTCTGCTGATGACCGTCATCACCCTGATGACCTGCGTCAGCCTGATCGGCCGCAACACCACCGGCTGGACCATCACCGGAGACTTCGAGCTCACCGGCGTGGCCACGGGGGCTGCGATTGCCCTGTTCATGCCGCTGTGCCAGCTCAAGAAGGGCCACATCATCGTGGACTTTTTCACGTCCAAGGCCAGCGAAACGACCAACGCCTTTCTGGACCGCATTGGTGCGCTGTGTGTGAGTGTGCTCTTTGCGCTGATGACCTGGCGTACCGCTCTCGGCGGCATCAATGCCCATGAGACTTTCTCGGGCACGATGATGCTGGGCTTTCCCGAATGGATCGTCTACGCCGCCATGGTGCCGCCGTTCATGCTGTGCAGTCTGATCGCACTGGTGCAAGCCTTGTCCACTCCTGCCGAAGGAGCCCAGGCATGAGCGCGCTGTCCCTGGCCCTGACGATTTTCGGAATCATGCTGGTCCTGATGGCCATTCGTGTGCCGATTGCGATTGCCATGTTTGGTGCGGGCACCGTGGGTTACCTGATGCAAAGCGGCTGGGGCCCGTATGCAAGCTTCATCAACACCCAGGTCTTTGCCCGATTTGCCAGCTATGACCTCTCAGTCATCCCCCTGTTCATCCTGATGGGCAATTTCGCGACCCAGGGCGGCATCAGCAAGGCCCTGTTCCAGTTTGCTGCAAGCATCATGGGCCGCTTCAAGGGGGGTCTGGCCATGGCGGCCGTCCTCGCAAGCGCAGCTTTCGGCTCGATCTGCGGATCTTCAGTTGCCACCGCAGCGACCATCACGGGTGTGGCCCTGCCAGAAATGAAGCGGCATGGCTATTCGGGGCGCCTGTCGACCGGCACACTGGCTGCCGGCGGCACCCTGGGCATCCTCATTCCGCCCTCTGTCCCCCTCGTGATCTATGCCATCCTGGCCGAGCAGAACATCGCCAAGCTGTTCGCTGCAGCGATTGTGCCGGGCATCATCGCCATGGCAGGCTACATGCTGGCAATTGGCATCTATGTGCGGCTGGTCCCTGGACAGGCCCCCGATGAGGACACGCATGAACCCATGAACCTGCGCTCCCTGATGGGCATCCTGCCGATCGCCACCGTCTTTGCCGTCGTTTTTGGTGGCATCTATGGCGGCATGTTTACACCGACCGAAGGCGCCGCAGTTGGCGCAGCAGCCACTTTTGCGGCCGCCCTGCTCAAACGCGAGATCACCTGGGCCAAGTTCAAGCACTGCTTCTACGACACCGCAGCCAGCTCGGCCATGATTTTCCTGATCTTCATTGGGGCCGACATCATGAACGCCTCGCTGGCGCTGACGCAGGTCCCGGCTCAGCTGGCCGAGGTGGTGGGCGGCTGGGGGCTGCCGCCCCTGCTGGTGGTCACCGCCATCCTGCTGTTTTATGTGGTGCTGGGCGCCGTGATGGACGAGCTGTCCATGATCCTGCTGACCATCCCGATTTTCTTCCCGATGATCATGGGCATGGACTTTGGCATGAGCAAGGAATCGGTGGCCATCTGGTTCGGCATCATGGTGCTCATGACGGTGGGCTTTGGCCTCCTCGCTCCCCCTGTGGGCCTCAACGTGTATGTGGTGAACAACCTGGCCAAGGATGTGCCGATTGCCGAGAGCTACCGAGGCGTCATGCCCTTCCTGATCAGCGACACCTTGCGCACACTGGTGTTGCTGCTCTTCCCTGCCTTGTCGCTCTGGCTGGTGCAATTTGTCGGCTGAGACGCTGACCGGGGCACGGGGCTTATCCCTAGTGCCCTTACGCCCCGCATGGTTTATGCTTTTCAACGCTATCTGGAGAACCTGAAATGATCCGTCGCACCCTCATCCAAACCGGTATCGCTGCCGCCCTGGCCAGCGCTGCTGTGGCCAGCTTTGCCCAGCAAACCGTCACCCTCAAGTTTCACACCTTCATGGCGCCGCAATCGGGAGTGTGGCTGAACATGCACAAGCCCTGGATGGCCAAGGTCGAGAAAGAGTCCGGCGGCCGAATCAAGTTCGAAGCCTATCCCGCCATGCAGCTGGGCGGAACGCCGGTGCAGCTTTATGACCAGGTCAAGGACGGCGTGGTTGACGTGGTCTGGACGCTCCCGGGCAACACCGCTGGCCGCTTCCCGCGTGTGGAGGTGTTCGAACTGCCTTTCATGATGAGCAATGCAGAAGCCACTTCGCGCGCCTACTGGGAATACGTTCAGACCCAGGCACCCGATGAATTCAAGGACGTTCAGGTGCTCGCCCTGCATGTGCACGGCCCCGGCGTCATCCATACCGTGGACAAGCCCATCAAGACTGTCGATGACGTCAAGGGCCTGAAGCTGCGCGCACCTACACGCCAGGTGACCAAACTGCTCGGCGCACTGGGTGCCACACCGGTCGGCATGCCCTTGCCCGCGATCACCGATGCCTTGTCCAAAGGCACCATCAACGGTGGCGTGATCCCCTGGGAGGTTGTTCAGCCCACCAAGGTGTATGAACTGGCCAAATACCATGCCGAGTTCGACCCGGCAGGTGGCGCCCTCTACACCACGACCTTTGTCATGGCCATGAACAAGGCCAAATACAACAGCCTGCCAGCCGACCTCAAAAAGGTGATCGACAACAACAGCGGCATCGAGGCTTCAGCCTGGCTGGGCAAGGTCCAGCAGGAAAACGATGTCCCCGGGCGCGCAGCCGCTGTGGAGCGCAAGAACAACATTTTCACCGTGAGCGCCGAAGAAGCCCAGAACTTCCGCCGCCAGTCGCGCCAGCTCGAAGTCGACTGGGTGCAGGACATGAACAAGCGAGGCTACGACGGCACCAAGCTGCTTGGTACGGCCCGCGACCTGATTGAAAAGCACACCAAGGCGCAGCAAGCTGGTGCAGCCAAGAAAGCGCCTGCCAAGAAATAAAGGCCTCCGGTCGCTTACGCAGGCTCCTTCGGGAGCCTTTTTTCATGTCCCATTACACTGTGTGACATGCAACGCCCGCCCATCAAGCACTGCCGTGAATGCGGCACACCCGTCCGCTATCGCCTGCCCGATGATGGCGATACACGCGAGCGTGCGGTCTGTACCGCCTGTGCCACCGTCCACTATGAAAACCCCTTGAATGTCGTGGGCACGGTCCCGGCACTCGGCCACCGGGTGTTGCTGTGCAAACGCAATATTGAGCCGCGTTGGGGCAAGTGGACGCTGCCAGCCGGCTTCATGGAGCTGGGCGAAACCACGGCGCAGGGCGCAGCGCGGGAAACGCTGGAAGAAGCCGGTGCGCGGTTCGAACTGGAAGACCTGTTCACCGTGATGAGCGTACCCCGCGTGGGCCAGGTGCATCTTTATTACCGCGCCCGGTTGACCAGCGATGTGTTCGACCCCGGCCATGAAACACTCGAGGCCCGGCTGTTCAGCGAAGACGAGATCCCCTGGGAAGAGTTGGCCTTTCGCACCGTGCGCGAAACCCTGCTGCGCTACTTTGCCGATCGCCGGCACGGGCATTTTGGCACGCACGCCTTCGACATCGAGTAAGCCTCTGTTGCGACTGCACCACAGCAGACGCATGTCATCCAAACTTCATTTTTCCTTCACGCCGCTGTCACGGCCGGATCGGAGACTCCGTTTGTTTTTTCAACGGAGCCTCAATCATGAAATTTTCCAAATCCCTGACCGCCACCGCGGCCATGCTGGCACTCGCCTCGACTGCTCAGGCCCAGCTCAAGACCGACGGTCTGCTGGAAGTCTATGGCCGTGCCAGCCTCTCGGTCGACCAGCTGGATGACGGTGCCAGCTACAACCGCACCAACCTGTCGAGCAATGCTTCGCGCCTGGGTTTTCGTGGCAGCAAAAAAATTGGTAATTTGACCGGCATCTGGCAAATCGAACAAGAAATCCAGGTCAATCTGGGCAATAGCGCTACCGATACCAATAACCGACTCGCCTCGCGCGACACGTTTGCCGGTATTCGCGGCGATTTCGGTACGGTACGTGCCGGCAAATTCGATACGCCGTTCAAGGTCGCCCGTGAGCCCTTCAACCTGTTTGGCGACCAGCTGGGCGATATGCGCAACCTCACACGCGTCGGCGATGCCAAATTCGACGAGCGCTTGAACAACACCCTGGAATACCAAACTCCGGTAATGAACGGTTTCCAGGCACGCCTGGCACATTCTTTCCATTCGGGTACCCAAGCTGGTATTCCGGCAACTACTGGTAGCAATGCAACTGCTGCGATCCCTGATGCAAAGCAGGATGCAACCAGCATGTCTCTAGGCTACAAGGCTGGCAAGCTAGATGCCACACTGGCTTTTGAAACTTACGGTGAGGACACTGCTACCACTGGCAAGCGTGAAGCGACCCGTGCAGCCATCAGCTACAAGGTCACTCCTGAACTCCGTCTGGTGGGCTTCTACCAGACAGCAGACTCCAAGTCTGGCACCAAAGACGAGAGCGCTGACGTCACCGGTGTGGGCGTCGAATACGCCGCCATGCCCAATGTGTCGCTCAAGGCGCATTACATGGACCGCAATGCCAAGGCTGCCAACGCCGATGCCAAGATGTACACCTTGGGTGCCGAATACCGCTATGACAAGGCCCTGCGCTTCTACGCCAACTACGGCAGCCTGGATAACGATTCCAGCATCAAACTGACGCCCTGGAAAGAAGGTCGCACCGCCGCCCCGAGCGCTGGCAGCAATGGCAAAACCACGTCCGGTGTGTCCATCGGCATGCGCTACGACTTCTGATCGCTGTAAATGCACCGCCTGACAACGGTGCGCTCCAAGGTTCAGGAGGCCCTCGCGAGGGGCCTCCTTTTTTTGTCAGACGTCGATTGCTGCCGCCGATCCGGCCTGCTTGCGCAACTCGAACTTCTGGATCTTGCCGGTGCTCGTCTTGGGCAGCTCGCCAAACACCACCGCACGCGGCACCTTGAAGCCCGCCAGGTGCTGCTTGCAATGCGCCACGATGGCTTCGGCCGTGACCTGCACACCCGCCTTGAGTTCCACAAAGGCGCAAGGCGTTTCGCCCCAACGGGCATCGGGCTTGGCCACCACGGCCGCAGCCAGCACCGCGGGGTGGCGGTACAGCACATCTTCCACCTCGATGGACGAAATGTTCTCGCCGCCCGAGATGATGATGTCCTTGCTGCGATCCTTGATCTTGATGTAGCCGTCGGGGTATTGCACCGCGAGATCGCCGCTGTGGAACCAGCCGCCGGCAAAGGCCTCCTGCGTGGCCTTGGGGTTCTTGAGGTAGCCCTTCATGGCGATGTTGCCGCGGAACATGATCTCACCCATGGTCTCGCCGTCCTGCGGCACGGGCTCCATGGTCTCAGGGTCAAGCACGCGCACATCGCGCTCCAAGTGGTAACGCACGCCCTGGCGGGCGTTGAGGCGGGCGCGCTCGCCAATGTCGAGTGCATCCCATTCGGCGTGCTTGGCACAGACCGTGGCCGGGCCATACACCTCGGTCAGGCCATAGACATGGGTCAGGTCAAAACCCATCTCCTCCATGCCCTCGATCATCGAGGCCGGCGGTGCCGCGCCGGCCACCATGGCTTTCACACCCGCGGGCACGCCCGCCTTCATCTGCACCGGGGCATTGACCAGCAGGCCGTGCACGATGGGCGCGCCGCAGTAGTGCGTCACGCCATGCTGACGGATGGCATCAAAAATGGCCTGCGGCTCCACGCGGCGCAGGCACACGTTCACGGCCGCACGCGCCGCCACCGTCCAGGGAAAGCACCAGCCGTTGCAGTGGAACATGGGTAGCGTCCACAAGTAGACCGAGTGCTTGGGCATGTCCCATTCGAGCACGTTGGAGATCGCATTCGTCGCCGCGCCCCGGTGGTGGTAGACCACGCCCTTGGGGTTGCCGGTGGTGCCACTGGTGTAGTTCAGGGCAATCGCGTCCCACTCGTTGCCGGGCAGACTCCAGGCGAACGCCGGATCGCCCTGGGCCACAAAAGCCTCGTAGGTGGTCGAACCGATTGGCTCGGCCGGACCGTTGAACAGCGCATCTTCCACGTCAACGACCAGCAGCGGCGCCTTGGACTGGCGCAGGCCCAGCGCCTTTTTCATCACCCCCGCAAACTCCGGGTCCACGATCACCGCCTTGGCCTCGCCGTGGTCGAGCATGAAGGCAATGGTCTCCGGGTCCAGCCGGGTGTTGAGGGTGTTGAGCACGGCGCCCGCCATCGGGATGCCGAAGTGCGCCTCCACCATCGGCGGCGTGTTGGGCAGCATGACCGCCACCGTGTCGTTCTTGCCGATGCCTGCCTTTGTGAGCGCACTGGCCAGCTGGCGGCAGCGGCGGTAGGTGGTGGCCCAGTCCTGGCGCAAGCTGCCGTGCACCACGGCCAGCCGGGTCGGGTAGACCTCGGCCGTGCGTTCGATGAAAGACAGCGGCGACATGGGCGCAAAGTTCGCCGGTGTCTGGGGCAGGTCCTGGTCGTAGATGCTGGTCATGCGGGTCTCCTTGAACTCTGCATGGCATTGTAGGAGGCCGCCCCTGGGAACGAAGGGGTCCATTCCGAACGCATCTCCATTCGGCTGCATCCATTCGGCTGCAAGGGCAGCCTCCTACAATCCCCCGATGGCCATCCCCCAGTCCTTTCTGAGCGAACTGCTCGCCCGCGTCGACGTGGTCGAGGTGGTGGGCAAGTACGTCCAGCTCAAGAAAGGCGGCGCCAACTACATGGGGCTGTGCCCCTTCCACGGCGAGAAGTCACCCAGTTTCAGCGTCAGCCCGACCAAGCAGTTCTACCACTGCTTCGGCTGCGGCAAGAACGGCAACGCGATTGGCTTTTTGATGGACCACACCGGCATGAGCTTCATCGAAGCCGTCAAGGACCTGGCCCAGCAGATCGGCATGCAGGTGCCCGAAGAGCCGCAGTCGCCCGAAGAGCGCGCCCGCGCGCAGGCCGCCAAAGCCAAGTCCGACAGCCTGACCGATGTGCTGGAAAAAGCCGGTGAGGCTTACCGCGAACACCTCAGGACCAGCCCGCGGGCGATTGCCTACCTCAAGGGCCGCGGCCTGTCGGGGCAGATCGCCAAGCGCTTTGGCCTGGGCTATGCGCCCGAAGGCTGGCGAAGTCTGGCCAGCGTCTTTCCGAAATACGACGACCCGCTGCTGGCCGAATCGGGCCTGGTGATCGTCAACGAGGAAGACGACAAACGCTACGACCGTTTTCGGGACAGGATCATGTTCCCGATCCGCAACATCAAGGGCGAGTGCATCGGCTTTGGCGGGCGGGTCATTGACGACGGGACCCCCAAATACCTGAACTCGCCCGAAACCCCGGTCTTCCACAAGGGCCGCGAGCTCTACGGCCTGTACGAAGCGCGCGAAGCCCTGCACAGCGCGGGCTACGTGCTGGTGACCGAAGGCTACATGGACGTGGTGGCGCTGGCCCAGCTGGGCTTTGCCAATGCGGTGGCCACGCTGGGCACCGCCTGCACACCGGACCATGTGCAAAAGCTGTTCCGCTTCACCGATGCGGTGGTGTTCAGCTTTGACGGCGATGCTGCCGGCCGCCGCGCCGCGCGCAAGGCGCTCGATGGCGCCCTGCCCTATGCCACCGACACGCGCAGCATCAAGTTTTTGTTTCTGCCCGCCGAGCACGACCCGGACAGTTATGTGCGTGAATTTGGCCAGGACGCCTTTGCCGAGCAGATCCGGCAGGCCACGCCGCTCTCGCGCTTTTTGATCGAAGCGGCCAGCGTGGACTGCGACCTGCAAAGCGCCGAGGGGCGTGCCCGGCTGTCGAGCCAAGCCAGGCCGCTGTGGCAGCTGCTGCCCGAAGGTGCCCTCAAACAGCAGTTGCTGGCCGAACTGGCGCAACGCATCGCGCTGGATGCCACCCAGCTCGAACAGCTCTGGCGCCAGCAGGCCGCCAGCGACCAGCGGTACGCACCGGGCAGTGCGTCCTCCGCTGCCATGCCTGCATCGGCCCCGGCCGATCCCGGATCAGGCTATGGGCCATCAGCGCCTCGCCCGTGGGATAAAACGTTTCAGAAAGGCAGCGGCAAAAACGCACGCTGGTCCGACCGATGGAAAAAAGACAGCCCTTCGGTCTACACCGGCCCGCGCACCCTGCCCGCCAGCCGAGCTGACCATGCCGCCCGGCTGCTGCTGGCCAATATGGCCTTGTGGGAACACCTGGCCGGTGAAGACCAGGCCATGCTGTGCGCCCTGCCTGCGCCGCACGGCCCGCTGTTTGTCTGGATGGAGTCGCAGTTCCACGAGCAGGGCCCGCTGGGCTGGTCGACCCTGCAAGCCGAAATGCAGGGCCAGCCTTTTGCCGAAGACGCCGCCCGCTGGATGCAGCAGCACGCACTGCATGCTGGCGCCGAAGCCAGTGCACCCGATGTGCTCGAATCGCGCCAGGAGCTGAGGCGTTTGCTCAACCTGATGCTGATCGATCGTCTCAAGGAACAGGAAACCGAAGCCCTGGCGCAAGCCCAGAGCGGCAACGATCCAGAGGCTTTGCAACGCTACAAAAGCCTGTACGAGCGTCGCCGGGAACTGACAGCGGGTCAGTGACACATGGCGTCACCCTCGGGCTTGACCCGAGGGCCCATGGATTCCCGCTTTCGCGGGAATGACGATCCAACATCACTTTCCGACGAGCTGATTGAGCCTGTCGGCTTCGAAGGATTCGGTCTTGTGCGCTTCGCCAGGGATCTGCACCTGCTGCCGGGCACCCACCTCTTCCAGCGCTTTCCACAACAAGGCAATCTGGTGCTCCTGGCTGGCGGCATTGTCGATGAGCCCTCGCATGGCCTGACTCAGCGGATCGTCGTTCTGCGTCACGCCGTAAGCCGAAAAGCCCATCTTGGATGCAACTTCCTCCCGCTTGGCATCCAGCTCGGCCTGGATGATGCGTGCCGGATTGCCCACCGCAGTGGCTCCGGCGGGAACAGGCTTGGTCACCACCGCATTCGAGCCGACCTTGGCACCATCGCCAACCTCAAAGCCACCCAGCACCTTGGCACCAGCTCCGACGATCACATCGCGCCCGAGCGTGGGGTGACGCTTGGCGCCCTTGTAGAGCGCAGTGCCCCCGAGTGTGACGCCGTGGTAGATGGTGCAGCCGTCGCCGATCTCGGCCGTCTCGCCAATCACAATGCCCATGCCATGATCAAAGAAGACGCCGTTGCCAATCCTGGCACCGGGGTGGATCTCGATGCCGGTCAGCCAGCGCGAAAGGTGAGAGATGAAGCGCCCCAGCCACTTGAGGCCATGGTTCCAGCACCAGTGTGCGCGCCGATGCAGGATCAACGCATGCAGCCCCGGATAGCAGGTCAGCACCTCCCAGGCGCTGCGCGCGGCCGGATCGCGCTCAAGAATGCACTGGATATCGGAACGAAGGCGGGCAAACATGGTGCAGAGTCTAACGTTTGGCCCTGGCCGACTCGGTCATCGCCTTGGCCACCCCGCGCAGGATATGGATTTCTTCGGTCTGCAGATCCGCCCGGTTAAACAGCTGGTTCAGGCGCGGCATCAGCTTCTTGGGCGAAGCCGGGTCCAGAAAACCAATATCCGTGAGCGCCTGCTCCCAATGCGCCAGCATGCCGGAGATCTGCTGCGCATCGGCTTTTTCAGCAGGCGCCGTCGCCATCTGGACCGGGAAACCTCCCAAGGCCATGCGCCATTCGTAGGCGATCACCTGAATCGCCGCGCCGAGGTTGAGCGAGCCGAAGTCGGGTGCCGTCGGAATCGACAGCGCCACATGGCAGCGGTAGACATCCTCATTTTTCATGCCAAAGCGCTCGGAACCGAAGAGGAAGGCCACCGAATGATCGCCCTGGGCCAGTTCGGCAAAGTGCTCACGGGGTGCACGTGTAGGCGGCCCGAAGTCGCGTGGCGTCATCGCGGTGGCGCACAGGTGGGTCACACCGTCCAGCGCTTCGTCCAGCGTCGCCACCACGCGTGCCTTGGCCAGCACGTCGTTGGCGCCGCTGGCGCGCTGGATGGTTTCTTCCTTGCGCAGCACATTGGGCCAGCGCGGCTTGACCAGCACCAGCTCGTCGAAGCCCATCACCTTCATGGCACGGGCGGCCGCACCCACATTGCCGGCGTGGCTGGTTTCAATCAGGATGAATCGGGTTCGCATGGGGACGATTGTCCCACCCGGACCACCTCAGGACGCGATAAGACTGCCCTGTCAGCATTTCGTGGGAAAATCACAGCCATCGCCAGCGTGATCGTGCGCCGGCCCGAACCGGTTCTTAACAATCCATGTCCACCTCACTCCACCCCATGCTCAACGTGGCCATCAAGGCTGCACGCGCTGCTGGCGCCATCATCAACCGCGCGGCACTTGACGTTGAAGCCGTGCGCATTTCCCAAAAGCAGGTCAACGACTTCGTGACCGAAGTCGACCACGCGAGTGAGGCGGCCATCATCGAAACCCTGCTGACCGCCTACCCCGATCACGGCATCCTGGCCGAAGAGTCGGGCAGCCAGCACGGCAATCCCCACGCCGACCACATCTGGATCATCGATCCACTGGACGGCACCACCAACTTCATCCACGGCTTTCCGGTCTACTGCGTGAGCATCGCGCTGCAGGTGCGCGGGCGCATCGAGCAGGCGGTCGTTTACGACCCCAGCCGCAACGACCTGTTCACCGCTACGCGCGGCCGCGGCGCCTTCCTGAATGACCGGCGCATCCGCGTGAGCAAGCGCACGCAGCTCAAGGAATGCCTGATCTCCACCGGTTTCCCCTTC
>Ga0255167_1000558_pt1 | contig 12119 bp, 8 predicted proteins | sample Atl_Miss_RepA_8d_FD_183177 | JGI IMG/M metagenome (GOLD analysis project Ga0255167, IMG submission 183177) | Freshwater microbial communities from Altamaha River, Georgia, United States - Atl_Miss_RepA_8d | ecosystem: Environmental > Aquatic > Freshwater > River | place: USA: Georgia | collected... | reverse complement strand
ATTTGATCCTTAATTTTTACTAAATCAACATCTGAAATTTTATCAACTATTCCATCACTCATAGGTATAAGGTACTAAATAATCAATCAATATGATGGTTTTTAATTCATATAAAAAAAATAAACCCCACCGGATTAGAGTGGGGTTTATATAAAGTGAGTCCGGCGGCGATCTACTCTCCCACAAGGTCCCCCTTGCAGTACCATCGACGCTATAGGGCTTAACTTCCGGGTTCGGAATGGGACCGGGTGTTTCCCCTATGCTAAGGCCGCCGAAACATTATTGAGTTATCAAGACAAGAATAAAATCAATTAGAAATTAATCTAAATTATTTTTATCCCCGACCGTAGCTCGGGAACCACACAGTGAACGCGATTCAAATTTATTTTTTATTAGTAGTTAAATCCTCGACCTATTAGTACCGGTCAGCTGCAAGGCTTGCGCCTCTTCCACTTCCGGCCTATCAACCCAATAGTCTCTTGGGGGTCTTACCTGGTAAACCAGTGGGAAACCTAATCTCGAAGCGAGCTTCCCGCTTAGATGCTTTCAGCGGTTATCCCTTCCGAACGTTGCTAATCGGCCGTGCTTCTGGCGAAACAACCGACACACAAGAGGTTCGTCCGTCCCGGTCCTCTCGTACTAGGGACAGCCCTTCTCAAGTTTCCTTCGCGCACGGAAGATAGGGACCGAACTGTCTCACGACGTTCTGAACCCAGCTCGCGTGCCTCTTTAATGGGCGAACAGCCCAACCCTTGGGACCTACTCCAGCCCCAGGATGAGACGAGCCGACATCGAGGTGCCAAACCTTGCCGTCGATATGGACTCTTGGGCAAGATCAGCCTGTTATCCCCGGGGTACCTTTTATCCGTTGAGCGACGGCGCTTCCACAAGCCACCGCCGGATCACTAGTTCCTGCTTTCGCACCTGCTTGACATGTCTGTCTCACAGTTAAGCTCCCTTGTGCACTTACACTCGACACCTGATTACCAACCAGGCTGAGGGAACCTTTGAGCGCCTCCGTTACTTTTTGGGAGGCAACCGCCCCAGTTAAACTACCCACCAGACACTGTCCCTGACCCAGATAATGGGCCGAGGTTAGAAACTCAAAACGTTCAGAGTGGTATTTCATTTTTTGACTCCACGAACACTGGCGTGCCGCTTCAAAGTCTCCCACCTATGCTACACAAAACGTTCCGAGTACCAATATCAAGATATAGTAAAGGTCCCGGGGTCTTTCCGTCTTTCCGCGCGTAACGAGCATCTTTACTCGTACTGCAATTTCGCCGAGTTCATGGTGGAGACAGCGCTCAAGTCGTTACGCCATTCGTGCAGGTCGGAACTTACCCGACAAGGAATTTCGCTACCTTAGGATGGTTATAGTTACCACCGCCGTTTACTGGGGCTTAAGTTCTCGGCTTCGCTCCGAAGAGCTAACCAGTCCCCTTGACCTTCCAGCACCGGGCAGGCGTCAGTCCGTATACATCGTTTTGCAACTTCGCACGGACCTGTGTTTTTGGTAAACAGTCGCTTGAGCCTATTCTCTGCGTCTAACTTATGCTTCGAAGGTAAACCTCTACACAAAAATTAGCCCCCCTTCTCCCGAAGTTACGGGGGTATTTTGCCGAGTTCCTTCACCACGATTCTCTCGATCACCTTGGTATTCTCTACCTGACCACCTGTGTCGGTTTCGGGTACGGGCCACTATAAACCTCGCTAGAAGATTTTCTTGGCAGCATAGGATCATCCACTTCGCCTTACGGCTCGGCATTAAGTCTCAGAGATTGTTCTGCGGATTTGCCTACAGAACCTCCTACACTCTTACCCCAGGTCAACCATCGCCTGGGTTGGACTACCTTCCTGCGTCTCTCCATTGCTTGACTACTACCAACTTGGGTTGTGCGCTCCATCAGCTATTGCTAGCCAACTTCAAACACTTAGCATTATTGATTCGTCACGGTCGGTTTATTGCGGGTACTGGAATATCAACCAGTTGTCCATCGACTACGCCTGTCGGCCTCGCCTTAGGACCCGACTTACCCTGAGCGGATTAGCCTGGCTCAGGAACCCTTGGTCATTCGGTGGACGGGTTTCTCACCCGTCTTTCGCTACTCATGTCTACATTCTCACTTGTGTAACTTCCACGGCTGGATTCCTCCGCCGCTTCACTAGTTACACAACGCTCTCCTACCCATCCACACTCCTGGATCTTGCGACCGGGATAGTGTGTGAATGACAGAACTTCGGTGCTGTGCTTGAGCCCCGTTACATTGTCGGCGCGAAATCACTTGACCAGTGAGCTATTACGCACTCTTTTAAGGGTGGCTGCTTCTAAGCCAACCTCCTGGTTGTCTATGCGACTTCACATCCTTTTCCACTTAGCACAGGCTTTGGGACCTTAGTTGCTGTTCTGGGTTGTTTCCCTCTCGACAATGAAGCTTATCCCCCACTGTCTCACTGCCACGTTCTCACTTACTGGCATTCGGAGTTTGGCTGACGTTGGTAATCTTGTAGGACCCCTCGGCCATCCAGTAGCTCTACCTCCAGTAAGAAACACGTGACGCTGCACCTAAATGCATTTCGGAGAGAACCAGCTATCACGAAGTTTGATTGGTCTTTCACCCCTAGCCACAACTCATCCCCTAAATTTTCAACTTTAGTGGGTTCGGTCCTCCACGCGGTCTTACCCGCGCTTCAACCTGGTCATGGCGAGATCACCTCGCTTCGGGTTTAGATGATGCGACTTATTCGCCCTATTCAGACTCGCTTTCGCTACGGCTTCCCCTCGACGGGTTAACCTTGCCACATCACACTAACTCGTAGACTCATTCTTCAAAAGGCACGCTGTCACTGCACAAGGCAGCTCCAACGGTTTGTATGCAAACGGTTTCAGATTCTATTTCACTCCCCTTGCGGGGTTCTTTTCACCTTTCCCTCACGGTACTTGTTCACTATCGGTCACCAGAGAGTATTTAGGCTTAGCGGGTGGTCCCGCCAGATTCATACCGGATTACACGAGTCCGGTATTACTTGGGATACTAAAAACAAGATAATGAAATTTCGACTACAGGGGTCTCACCTTCTATGCCGGACTTTCCCACGTCCTTCATCTATTTCACTATTTTCTGACTTGTTAAATTAACGGCAGTTAATTTCATTTAGTCCCACGACACCGATCATGCAACGCCTGCCGGCTTGGCACATGATTGGTTTAGCCTCTTCCGCTTTCGCTCGCCACTACTAACGGAATCACGGTTGTTTTCTCTTCCTGAGGGTACTGAGATGTTTCACTTCCCCTCGTTACCTTTGACTCTCCTATTTATTCGGAGAGAAATGACTGGACATTACTCCAGCCGGGTTTCCCCATTCGGTAATCCTCGGATCGAAGCCTGGTTGGCGGCTCCCCGAGGCTTTTCGCAGCCTCCTACGACCTTCATCGGCTTCTGGTGCCTAGGCATCCGCCATTTGCACTTATTAATTTGTTGCTACATTTATTACAAAGATGCTCGCGTTCACTGTGTAGTTCTCAAGGTACGGGCGATGTTAATTAACATTGATGAGTTATCTTTATTTTTAATTTCTTAAATGATAAAAACATTTTCACCGATTAATTAACTCCAGAGGGTTCGTACCCTCAGGACCCAACAACGTGCAATATTTTCAACAAATAAAATTTAAAATTAATTTTAAAAAGTAAATGTGGGGAAATTAAAGTCAATGCTCCACTTATCTAAAGAAAGCTCCTTAGAAAGGAGGTGATCCAGCCGCACCTTCCGGTACGCCTACCTTGTTACGACTTCGTCCCAATCACCGATCCCACCTTAGGCAGCTCCCCCCTTGCGGTTGGGCCACTGACTTTGGGTGTTACCGACTTTCGTGACGTGACGGGCGGTGTGTACAAGCCCCGGGAACGTATTCACCGTAGCGTTGCTGATCTACGATTACTAGCAACTCCAACTTCATGAGGTCGAGTTGCAGACCTCAATCCGAACTGAGACCGGCTTTTTGGGATTCGCTCCACCTTACGGTATTGCAGCCCTCTGTACCGGCCATTGTAGCATGCGTGCAGCCCAAGACATAAGGGGCATGATGATTTGACGTCATCCCCACCTTCCTCCGAGTTAACCCCGGCAGTCTCCTGTGAGTCCCCAACTAAATGCTGGCAACACAGAACGAGGGTTGCGCTCGTTGCGGGACTTAACCCAACATCTCACGACACGAGCTGACGACAACCATGCACCACCTGTATAGAGCCCTTGCGGACATGACATCTCTGCCACTTTTCCCTATATGTCAAGCCTTGGTAAGGTTCTTCGCGTTGCGTCGAATTAAGCCGCATGCTCCGCTGCTTGTGCGGGGCCCCGTCAATTCCTTTGAGTTTTAATCTTGCGATCGTACTCCCCAGGCGGGGCACTTAATGCGTTAGCTGCGTCGCAGAAACCGTGGAAGGTTCCCACAACTAGTGCCCACCGTTTACGGTCTGGACTACCAGGGTATCTAATCCTGTTCGCTCCCCAGACTTTCGCTCCTCAGTGTCAGTATTGGCCCAGAGACCTGCCTTCGCCATTGGTGTTCCTCCTGATATCTGCGCATTCCACCGCTACACCAGGAATTCCAGTCTCCCCTACCAAACTCTAGTTTGCCCGTATCGAATGCAGGCCTGAGGTTGAGCCTCAGGTTTTCACATCCGACGTAACAAACGACCTACGAGCTCTTTACGCCCAATAATTCCGGACAACGCTTGCACCCTATGTATTACCGCGGCTGCTGGCACATAGTTAGCCGGTGCTTCTTTTGTAGGTACCGTCACTTTCGCTTCTTCCCTACTGAAAGCGGTTTACAACCCGAAGGCCTTCATCCCGCACGCGGCGTCGCTGGGTCAGAGTTTCCTCCATTGCCCAATATTCCCCACTGCTGCCTCCCGTAGGAGTCTGGGCCGTGTCTCAGTCCCAGTGTGGCCGGTCGCCCTCTCAGGCCGGCTACCCGTCGTTGCCTTGGTGAGCCATTACCTCACCAACTAGCTGATAGGCCGCGAAGTCATCCTCCACCGAAATTCTTTCAAAACTCAGTGATGCCACTTATGTTTCAATATTCGGTATTAGCACCGGTTTCCCGGTGTTATCCCAAAGTGGAGGGCAGATTCTTCACGTGTTCCTCACCCGTTCGCCGCTAATTCATTTCCGAAGAAACTTCATCGCTCGACTTGCATGTGTTAAGCACGCCGCCAGCGTTCGTCCTGAGCCAGGATCAAACTCTCCATAGAAAATTTGATCTGACAAAAAGACAAACATGGCTATCCAATTAATAAATTTATTAATCGGAGTTCGCTTATGTTTATAGTCTTTATCAATTGTTTTTTGTTTTGTACTTAAAGCAAATATATCTATTAATATAAATAAATATATTAGTTAATTAAGTTTCAAAGGTATTTATAAAACAAAAATGAAATTATTAATTTTAAAAATTTAAAATTAACAACGTCAATTAATGCCTTCGATTTCTTAAAGAAATCTTTGGCATTGACTTTATTGCACGTTGTTGAGTTCTCAAGGTACGACTGCGCACTGGTTGCAAAATTTCTTTTGCGTGCAGGGCAACCCGGTAATTAAGTTTCTAGGCATGCCTACAAACCTTAAAAATCGGGGTTTTCCATACCCGGCCTTCTTCTGAAGTCCGTCTCGTATGGGGAGGTGAAATATAGCCCCCCGCTTGAAGGGGGGTCAAATCGACATTTCGGGCAAAATGCCCCGATCTATGCCACTACCTCCACCGCAGCTAAATCTCGCTTTCCTTTGCGCAAAAGTAGGTATTTGCCATGCAATAAATCTGCGCTTGAAGGGGTGAAATCCTCACTTTCTACCTTCTTATTATTGAGGTAGCCGCCACCTTCTTTAACTATCCGTCGGGCAGCCGATTTTGAATCTACTACCCCTGAGGCTGCAAGCAGATCAACCCAGGTAGGAAAGCCCTCCGCCTTCTTGATCTGCACTTTCGGCAGCTGCGATAAGGCTGAGATTAGAGTTGTCAGATCTAAATCAGAGATCTCCCCTTGTCCAAAAAGTGCCTTAGCAGCTTGCTCCACCTTTACAGCAGTTTGGGCGCCATGAATAAGCGTAGTTAACTCTCTTGCCAACTCCCGATGGGCCTCTCTTGCTCCTGGATTGACCTTCACCGTCTCAATTAATTGTTCAATCTCACCTCGTGACTTAAGTGAAAAGATCTTTAACAACTTTGGCATATCGGCATCATCACTGTTTAACCAATATTGGAAAAAATCGTAGGCAGATGTCATTTCTGGATCTAACCAAATGGCGCCAGATGCGGTCTTGCCAAACTTGGTGCCATCGGACTTGGCTAATAATGGAACTGTCAATGCATGGGCTGTTCCGCCTTCGACCTTACGTATCAAATCTAAACCTGCAACTATATTTCCCCATTGATCTGACCCACCGATTTGCAATTTACATTGATGTCTTCGATAAAGTTCTAAATAATCAAAAGCCTGTAAAACCTGGTATGAAAATTCGGTATAGGAAATTCCAGCTGTAGATAGTCGAGATGCAACTGAGTCCTTTGCCAACATCTGATTAACAGAGAAATGTTTTCCGATATCTCTTAAAAATTCCAAAGCTGAAACTGGCTTAGTCCAATCAAGGTTATTTGCCATCACCGCGCCAGTTTTAGCATCCGTAAAATCAATAACTTTTTCTAATTGAGCTTTAAACCTAGTGACCCATTGAGCAACGACTTTTTCCTCATTCAGAGCCCGCTCCTCATTTTTACCGCTTGGATCACCGACTAAACCTGTTGCACCCCCAACTAGAGGAATTGGTTTATGTCCAGCTAGTTGAAATCTTTTGAGTACTAGTAAAACTACTAAATTGCCCACATGCAGGCTTGGCGCCGTAGGATCAAAACCAACATACAACGCTATAGGTTTAGAAAGTGCTTGTTCTAACTCTTTTAGATCAGTTGATTGGGCAATCAATCCTCGCCACTGTAGATCTTCAAGTAACTGATTACTCATTAGGAAATCATGCCTGATAACTGCTTGCGGTGGTTGGATATTTCACTTTCGATCTTGGAAATCTGCTTATCCAACTCAGAAACTGCTGCTCTAACAGAATCAAATGCCGTCCCTAAAGATGAATTTCTACTTTTTACTGCCGATTCCACATTTAGAAGATTTCGAATCTCGCCAGTAAGAGAGGGATGAATCTGCATAAGTTGTGAATCAGATAACTGATGGAGTTCAATTCCATTTTTTTCACAGAGCCTTACACAAGCACCAGCCGCCTCATGTGCCTCGGAGAAAGGAATCTGTTTCTTTGCTAGGTAATCTGCGATCTCAGTAGCTAATGAGAATCCTGCTGAAGCTTTTGCTGAAATATTTTCAGAATTAAACTTAGCACTTCCAATCATTCCAGTAAGAGCTGGTAGTAGAAGCAAAATTTGCTCAACTGAATCAAAGACAGGTTCTTTATCCTCCTGTAAATCTCGGTTATAGCCAAAGGGTAATCCTTTAAGTACCACCAAAAGCGTTGTTAAGTTTCCAATAAATCTGCCAGCTTTTCCTCTAGCTAGCTCTGCGATATCGGCATTCTTTTTTTGAGGCATGATTGAAGAACCGGTGGTATAGGCATCTGAAAGTTCGACCCAATTAAATTCTGAAGAGCTCCATAAAACAAACTCCTCTCCAATCCTGGATAAGTGCACACCAAGAATCGCTATGCATGAAAGTGCTTCGACTGCAAAATCACGATCACTTACAGCATCTATGCTGTTCTCCATTACTCCAGAAAACCCTAATTCACTTGCAATTAACTGCGGATTAGGTACAAATGGCGATCCTGCCAATGCTCCAGATCCATATGCAGATTTTGAATTTCGCTTAAGCCAATCAGAGATACGATCAATATCCCTTATTAGAGCATGAGAGTGTTTACTCAACTCATGAGCAAATGAGATCGGCTGGGCATGCTGAGTGTGAGTAAAGCCTGGTGCGATCAATTCAAAATTCTTTTTGGTCTGGTAATTAATTGCTTTGATTAGCTCTACTACCTGAGATGAAATCTCAAGCAGATGATCGATTAGGTAAAGTTTAAAATCAGTAACTACTAGATCATTCCTGGATCTTCCAGCCCTGATTGCACCGCCTAATTTTCCACACTTTTCTGTTAATCCACGTTCAATTGCAGAATGAACATCCTCATCCTCTTTTGAAAAAGTGAACTTCCCCGAGTCAATCTCTTGACCCAATTCGATTAAGGCCTTTCTTAAACTAAGACCATCTTCCTTGGAGATTATTGATTGCTGAACCAGATTTGCCAGGTGAATCAAATTAACCTCAATCTCATAAGGGGCAAGTCGCCAATCAAATACAACACTCCTAGATAGGGCAGCTAATGCCTCTGAAGAAGAACTCTCAAACCTTCCACCCCATAGGTTCATTTACTCTCCCCGATCAATTTTTTAATCTCCCGTGCTAGCGCTGCGCCACCTGCAGAGGTTTTAGAGATAACCAATACAGTGTCATCGCCAGCGATTGTTCCTATTGCTGAGTGTAACTTGCCAGCCTTACTTGCCCGGTCGAAACTGCCGGCCAAAAAAGCTGCTGCTCCCGGTGGGGTTTTAACAACCGCAAGATTGCCACTGTAGTCAATCGAAGCTACCAAATCGCTTAAAACTTTGCTGCGATAATTCTCTACGGCTGATACAAATTGATATCTAAAAATACCTGAATTGTCCTTGCCTCGAACTGCACCCAACTCCTCTAAATCTCTACTTGCAGTTGCCTGAGTAACTGCAAATCCGTGCTTGCTCAATTGTTTAACTAGATCACTTTGGGAGTGAATTAATCCATCATCCACCAATTTAATAACCATTGATCGTCTTGAGGTGGCGTTATTCGTGTTTAGTTTTGCCATCATGCCACCACCAATGTTCCACCTTGATTATCTAAAGCATCAAGTACTGCTTCTAGTTTAGTTCCGTTAGTTATTCGAACCGAGAAAGCTCCTGATTCAATTGCATTAATGGCAGCCTTGACCTTTGGAATCATGCCATCGGTAAATGAATTCTCAATTGCCCGTAACTCCGATATCGATATCTCACCTATTATTGAGGATTTATCTGGCCAGTTTCTATAAATACCATCCACATCGGTTAAATAGATTACCGAATCAGCACGAATTGCACCGCCTATAGCAGCTGCAACTAGATCTGCATTAACGTTGTAACCAACTCCATCATGATCAGTTGCGATTGGCGAAATTACAGGTAAGTAACCCTCGGTTATTAAGCTCTCTAGGATCATTGGATTGCTATCGATGACCTCACCTACTAAACCAATGTCTACTGATTTACCCTCCACAACAGGTCTAAATTTTTTAACTCTTATCAAGCCCCCATCTGAAGCTGATAACCCAACAGCATTTACCTCACTTCCAATCAAGTAATTTACGATTGACCTTAAAACTGTGCCACTTAGGACTGATTCCACCACTGAATAAACTTCTGGCGTTGTTATTCGATAACCTGCTATTTTTTCCTTACCCAAACCTTTTTTATTTAAAGCTGAATCTATTTGTGGCCCGCCTCCGTGCACCAGTATTAATTGCTCGCCATCGAGAAAAGCATCTGCAATTGCCTCTAACACAGGATCTGAATCGGTACTTGTGGGAATGGCATTACCGCCATACTTGATCACTATCATTTTATTCCTTTGCTGGATAAGCCAGCATCTTCAGAGATGCCACACATCAGGTTTGCATTTTGAATAGCCTGACCTGCAGCCCCTTTTCCTAAATTATCAATTGCAATTGAAATTAAAACTCTATCAACATGCTCATCAAATGCGACTTGAATCTGCGCATTATTTGTTTCTAACACTGAAAGCGTCTCAGGCATCAAAGCCTCGGGTAAAACTTCAACAAATTTGCTGTTATTGTAAAAATTAGTATAACAATCCCTTAGAGTCTTGATATTGGTTGGTGAGGTAACTCGAGCAGTTACGGTAGCCAAAATCCCTCTGGGAATTGGAGCCAGAACTGGCGTAAAAGAAATTTTCACACTCTTACCACACCTAGATTGCAAGATCTGTTCAATCTCTGGGGTGTGCTGATGAACACCACCGAATTTATAAGAGGTTAGATTATTCCTAAATTCTCTTCCAGGTAGGTTTACTTTGGCTCCACGTCCAGCTCCAGTGGTTCCAGAGGAAGCAACTATTGAAACATCACTTACATCTATAAAATCAAGTGCTGGTGCAGTTGCAAGGGCAATTGCAGTTGCATAGCAACCTGGGTTCGAAACTCTACTTGATTTAGCAATTTTCTCATGGTTAACCAATTCAGGCAGGCCGTACGTCCAACTTCCAGCATAAGTTCCTCCATAATATTTTTGCCATAACTCAGCATCTTGCAATCTAAAATCTGCACCTAAATCAACAATCTTTACCCGATCAGCAACTTGATTTACCAACTTCGATGACTCTCCATGAGGAAGTGCTACGAATATCAAATCACACCTGTCTATCTCATTTAGTGAGGTAGCAGAGAATCTTTGATTATTAAATCCAGTTAAATGAGGGTGCAAATCTGAAATTAATTCCTGTGAATTTGAACCTGCGGCTATATACTCAATTTTAAAATCTGGGTGGCTAGACAAAATTCGCAGTAGCTCCCCACCTGCATATCCACTCGCCCCGATTACACCAGTTCTCATGGTTATAGAGTAATCCATAAATGCATAACAATGCAATCCTTTGCATATTTATGCACTAGGATCTAAGAACTGCTCCGCAATCTTTATTCGCTTGTCGAAGTGCTTGATCTCGATATCCAGATACTTCCTCAGCAGTTAATGTGCGGTCTGCGGCCCTGAACGCAAGCGTAAATGCTAATGAGACCTTACCTTCACCTACTTGCTCATAACGATCAAAGAGATTTATGGATTCTAAGAGTTTTCCCGCTCCCATGCGCAGTGAACGTTCAACCTGAGCAGCTGAAACGTCCTTAGAAACCACCAACGCAACATCCTGTACTGCTGCCGGCATAGTCGCAATACTTGGAGCAATAATCGTTCCGACCTCAGGTAATTCACTCAGAATTACAGCAAAGGCACAAGTGCGCTCTGGCAACGATAGTTCTGCAATAACTCGAGGATGCAATTCACCTGCATGAGCTACTGCCCTTCCTGATACTTTAAATTCAGCACATCTACCAGGATGCCATGGAGCTAGATCAGATGAAATTATTTCAAATTGATTTCTTGTGGATGAAATTATCTCAGAGGCTTGATTTACCGCATCATTCCAATCATAAATTCGCCCTTTACCATGCCAACTAGTTAAAGTTTTCTCACCACAAACTACTCCCGCTACAAAAAGCATTTGCTTAGGCACACTGGCATAAATTGCTTCTATAACTTTTTGCTGTGGGCGGCGTTGAGTTGAAGGCAAAGATATTTCACCTAGCGTGCTGGTATTTCTGAAAACAGTGCCAATCTCAAACAAAGCCAGATCCTTTGCCCCTCTCGAAAGATTACGCGAAAGAGTTGTTAGTAATCCTGGAATTAGGTGAGTACGTAGCAGCGGAAAATCATCAGACATCGGATTTGCAATCCTGAAAGATTTGGCCCTATCACCCGTGAAGCCGAGTGTTTCAACCATTTTTTGATTTACGAATGGGTAATTAATTACCTCTGAAAATCCTTGACTAGCTAATGAGATCGCAATTTGACGCTTACGGCTTTGCATTGATGAAAGCTTTGCTCCAGCTCTACCGATCGGAAGTTTTAACGGAATTTGGTCATAACCAACAAGACGTGCTACCTCTTCTGCAAAATCTGCTACACCAACTAGATCCGGCCGCCAAGTTGGCACTTGAATATTGATTCGAGTTGGTCCGCCGGAAGTTTTACAACCAATCAGATTTAGTGAATCCCTTACCTGCTTGAGAGTGTAAGTAGTTCCAATTAACTCACAGAGATCCTTCACAGTGATGCTTACTTTTCTAGATTTGATAGTTCCACCAGCAGATGAAGTACCCAGGTATTTAGCACCTGCAAGTTCAATCAATAATTGGGCTGCACGCGCAGAGGCTATCTCTGCTAACGCCGGA
>Ga0255167_1000549_pt1 | contig 12199 bp, 13 predicted proteins | sample Atl_Miss_RepA_8d_FD_183177 | JGI IMG/M metagenome (GOLD analysis project Ga0255167, IMG submission 183177) | Freshwater microbial communities from Altamaha River, Georgia, United States - Atl_Miss_RepA_8d | ecosystem: Environmental > Aquatic > Freshwater > River | place: USA: Georgia | collected... | reverse complement strand
AGAAAAGTTGAAATCCATACGCTGTCATCGCATGCAATTGCGGCAGCGCAGCATGGATTCGGGTAGAATTCGAACAACCGTGCTTTTTTGGCACTTTCAGTTGTCTCCTCCACCCTCCGAAAAGGTGGATTTGCCCCGATCCGCAAGGCTCGGGGCATTTTTTTGCCCTATTCATGCTATTTTTTGGCTTGATCGTGCTAAATTTATAGAATGTCTTTGGGTGCAGCTCTATTTCCAGAACGCAAGTCACGGGTTTTCAAGTGGCTGTTTGGCATGCCCGAGCGGGCCTTTCACCTTAATGAATTGCTGCGCCTGACGCAGCTGGGCAGCGCTTCTCTGCAGCAAGAACTCAAATCACTGACCGAAGCCGGTCTGGTCAATGCAGAGCGTGTGGGCAACTTGCGCCGGTTTCGTGCCAACCCCAACAGTCCTGTGTATGCAGAACTGGTGTCCCTGACGCGCAAAACGGTGGGGCTCAAATGGCCTCTCGCCCGGGCGCTGGCTCCTTTGCGTGCGCAATTGACAGGCGCATGGATCTATGGATCTGTAGCCCAACAAAGTGACAGTGCTGGCAGTGACGTGGATCTCATGCTGGTTGGGGAGTCGCTTTTGCTGTCTGAGGTGCTGGCCTGCCTGACCCCTGCAGAAGCCGAACTGGGACGCAAGATCAACCCGACCTGTTACAGCACGCAGGAGTTCGAGCAGCGACGCGAAAACCCGGCATCCTTTGTGAACAAGGTCTTCCAGAAACCCGTGATCGATCTTCTGGATGAACACGATGCCCCCTGAAGCATTGGAAAACCTCTGCCGGGTCGGGCAACTCAAGCGCGAGCCGTTTGATGCGCTGGAGTTTGAACGACTCCTGATGATGGCCCAGGCACGGCTGTCCGATGCACAAGTACCCAATCTGTCTGCAGAAGGACGCTTCATCAGTGCTTACGGTGCAGCCCACGCGGCTGCGCTGGCGGCACTGCGCTGGCATGGCTACCGCAGCGAAAACCGTTTCACCGTTTTTCAGTGTCTGGCGCACACTGTCCAGTGGCCGCCGCATTTGTGGCGTGTGCTGGATGCAGCTCATCAGAAACGCAATCTGGCCGAATACGAAGGCTATATGGACGTTTCTGAAAACACCATAGTCGAGCTTTGCAATTTGGTGCCTCTTTTGCTGGCTGCCACCAGGCTTCTGGCTTCACCCCAATAAGGTCCCACCTCATCATGTCCGCCTCCCTCAAGCCCGCCGACTACCTCAAGAAGATCCTCAACGCCCGCGTTTACGACGTGGCACAGGAAAGCCCGCTCGAACTGGCACGCAACCTCAGCCGCCGGCTGCACAACAAGGTGCTGCTCAAGCGCGAGGACCAGCAGCCGGTGTTCAGCTTCAAGCTGCGCGGGGCTTACAACAAGATGGCGCACCTCACGCCCGAGCAGCTGAAAAAGGGCGTGATCTGCGCCTCGGCCGGCAACCATGCCCAGGGCGTGGCGCTCGGCGCCAGCAAGCTGGGCACGCGTGCGGTGATCGTCATGCCCACCACCACCCCGCAGGTCAAGATCGAGGCCGTCAAGGCGCTCGGCGGCGAGGTTGTGCTGCACGGCGACAGTTATTCGGATGCCTACAACCATTCGCTGGTGCTGCAGAAAAAGCAGGGCCTGACCTTTGTGCACCCGTTCGACGACCCTGAAGTAATCGCCGGCCAGGGCACGATTGCCATGGAAATGCTGCGCCAGCACCAGGGACCGCTGGACGCCGTGTTTGTGGCGATTGGTGGCGGTGGCCTGATCAGCGGCGTGGCCAACTACATCAAGGCGGTTCGGCCCGAGGTCAAGGTCATTGGTGTGCAGATGAACGACTCGGACGCCATGATCCAGTCGGTGCAGGCCAAAAAACGCGTGACGCTGCCCGATGTGGGCCTGTTCTCGGACGGCACTGCCGTCAAGCTGGTGGGCGAGGAAACCTTCCGCGTGGCGCGTGGCCTGGTGGACGACTGGGTGACGGTGGACACCGACTCGGTCTGTGCCGCCATCAAGGACATCTTTGTCGACACCCGCTCGATCGTCGAACCCGCCGGTGCGCTGGCGGTGGCTGCCATCAAGCAATATGTGGCACAGCACAAGACCAAGGGCCAGACCTACGCGGCCATTTTGTGCGGCGCCAACATGAACTTCGACCGCCTGCGCTTCGTGGCCGAGCGGGCGGAGGTGGGTGAGGAACGTGAGGCCCTTTTTGCGGTGACCATTCCTGAAGAGCGCGGCAGCTTCAAACGCTTTCTGGAACTGATCGGCAACCTGCCCGGCGGCCCACGCAATGTGACCGAGTTCAATTACCGGATGAGCGATGCCGCCAAGGCGCACATCTTTCTGGGCCTGACGACACACGGCAAGGGTGAAAGCGGCAAGATCGCGGCGCGCTTTTCAAAGCACGGCTTCGACGCGCTGGACCTCACGCACGACGACCTGGCACAGGAGCACATCCGCCACATGGTCGGCGGGCATTCCTCACTGTCACAGGACGAACGCCTGCTGCGCTTCGTCTTCCCCGAGCGCCCCGGCGCCCTCATGAAATTCCTGAACCTGATGCGGCCAGGCTGGAACATCAGCCTGTTCCATTACCGCAACCAGGGCGCCGACTACGGCCGCATCCTGGTCGGCATCCAGGTACCACCGCAGGATCACAAAGCCTTCGACAAGTTCCTCGACACGCTGGGCTACCCGCATGTCGAGGAAACGAACAATCCGGTGTATCGAATGTTTTTGAGGGGCTAAAGCAAATCACAGACTCGGGTCATACCAGCTGTAGACACGCATCAAATTGGTTTGAGTGTTGTCTACAGTCCAGAGCAAGGAAGTACTCATCCAAACGCCGTTGGCATAGCCAGCAGCAACGTTTGAAACGTCAACATCCGCATCAACGGGCATCGCATCGCGATTGAAGTTGTTGCCGGTAGTGGCATTTTTGCATGACACATCACCCGTGCCCATAGCCAGCACACAACGGACCTGAACATTTCGGGTATTGGTCTTGAAGTTCAGCTCATCCTCCCAGTTCGGTCGCATATCCACACCGTTCAGGTTCCTATTCCAAGAACGATTCTGTGTCGTGTCATAAGCGACTCGACCAATAGCTTTCACTTTTCGTGGCGCCTCTTGCCCGGCTCCCACTGCCCACTCAAACAGGAACCCGCCAGTAGCAGGAGCCCAGACTGGTCTTTCAGCGACCGATATCCAATCACTGTAAGCCCGACCGTCAGCAACTGCGAGCTGACTCAATCCCTTGAGTGCCACAACAGTATCGGGTGTCAGCCGGGCAGCCTTGGTGTTGGGCCCCGAGTTGGAGGCAAGCTCACGGCCTGACAGTGCCCGCACAGGATGACGAGTTTTGAGCGTCAGCGTAGTGTTGTCGTTAAAGGAGTAAACAGCCGTCCAGAGTCCACCAGGCGTCTGGTCTTCAATTTCATCATCGGTTCTCGGGCAAGGCGTTTGTGCATTGTTGTAAGCATCCTTGAAAGCCGTACAGTTGATGTTGTTAGTATCTGCAGTCCTTGAATACACCAGTGTTGAACGAACCTGCAAAAGAGAGACAGGTGACTCGCCCCTCTCGTGTCGTTGTGCATCGGCGTATCTAAAGCCTTGGACAAATGTAGGCAAGCCATTGCAAATGTCACCGTTATCAGGGTTCTGACCTGTCTTGCACACAAACAACTGACTGCGGTTACCCCATTTACCCATGGTTATGGTTGCACCTGTAGGTGTAGTCAACACTGCTTTCTTGACGGTGCCTTGACCTGTCACGGTAGCAGGTAACCATACTGCGTAACCTGAAGAAAGATAATCGTAGCTGTCCGTCGTCTTCAGCGGGAAATTCGTTGCTACTGACTCGGCATTAACGTAAAACTCAGCGGTGTTTTGATCACCAAGTACGCCCAAAACCCTGCGGCCATTTAATGTGTAAACCTGAACAACCACTTTGGAATTCAGGTAGTTTCCTTCTGCATCCTCTCCTCGAAATGCAACTACCGCCTTGCCGGACAAGTTTTCGCCGCTGCCTGTAATGTTGTGAATGAGTACTGGTGAAAGAGCCTGCGTGAATACCGGCGCTTGCTCGAGTGCGAACATGCCAGCAAATCGATTGGGGCCCAATCGATAGCCCCCATCCAAATATCTTTCAGGATCTCTATTAATGAAGATGTCTTTGCATTCCTGCGCAATGACGTTATAGCCAGATACACGTTGTGGTTTTGGTATGGCATAGCAGGCACGCAAACGATCCAAGAAGTCAACATACATCTGCCCAATCTCATCCGGGGGTAGAGTTGAAACATCAATTTGGTACGCAGAAGCCCTGCTGGCTACCTGACTCGCAGATTCTGCACTGTTGAATCTGATCGCAGGTAACTCTCTTGTATTTTCGAGGTCAGTGGCAACGTTGAATGCAATTTGCACATTGACTGTGCTGTCTGTTGCACTCTCAGAAACGGCAGTTGTCATGATGTTTGCTGCATCCAGCAACTTATCAAGGCCCGTACCGTTAGCAGAAAAATTGCCTGTATGGAAATCCGGCACCGACTGGCCCAATTGCGTAACGGCACTTTTCAAAGGGCTGATAGCCGCATTGATCAACTCTTTTTTGGAGCTGATCTTTTGGCTGGAAATACTGACTGCCCCATTGCTCAGTTCCGTTGCAAGCAATTCAGGCACGCCACTTTGACTAAGCATGGCTGTCAATGCATGCGTCAACTGATTGACGTTCGCAAGGGTGTCCGTTTTTTCATTCACAACGGAATACAGTTTTTGTCCCGCAAGCTCTACCTCAATGACGAACGGAGCATTGGCAGTGACAGGGACGGCAAGGCTGTATCGTCCAGCCGCATCAGTTGTTCCGCTGGCAACCACTTGTCCGGTGCCATCGTAAATCTTGATGCTTCCTCCATCAATCGCAGCACCTGTAGCGGCGGTTCCTGTTACAGCGAACGAACTCGTACCAACAGGAGCACCTCCCCCGCCACATGCAGTCAATATTGCAGCGGTTGCTGGTACAAGAACCCACTGGAAGACCGACTTGTTCATGACAAACCTCTTTCAATATCAAAATTAATAAGAAATATTTTGATTTGTCCAAGACGAAAATTCTGATCAATTTTGTAGGTGTTTACCCTTGTTGTGTGCAGGGGTATACAGTTGAGACGAGTAAGGAGATACCGGCGGCGAAGCGAGGACAAGACGGCGGGAACAGGGCCAAGCCGCCAGTCCACCGCTTGATTGATGCCCGGTCAATCCGTCTTGGAGTCTGGCAACTTCAGCTCAAGGGTTTGACCATCGGCGGCAAGGGTGACCGTCCGGGCAGAAATGGCATGCACACGCCACTGGTCATCGATGTTCTGGCCAAGCAGGAAAGTCTTGCGGTGCTGGGCATCTACAGAAATCAGTGCACTGCCCCGGCCGGAGGTTCCGGAAATCACACCCAGGAGCTGGAAGCGTTTTTGGACATCAGGTGATGCCGCTACGGCAGCCGTCTGTCCCAAGGCGCGCGCAAGGCCTGCAGTCGAACCTGAAGTCTGGGTTGTTACTGGTGCGTCCATACCTGCAGAAGAAGTCGCCTGGCCGCTGGGCATGTGCAGCCACCACAGGCTTGCCGTGCCCGCCGCAACAGCCCAGAACAGCATGGCTGCCAAGGCCGGCATGAAAGGGGCGGGGCGATGAGTCAGGCGGGACGGCAGCATGCGCGGATTATGATCGACAACATGAAGACACTGTCCTCCCCTCACCTGGCCCGTCGTGCCCGTCGCCAACGCGGCTTCACCCTGATCGAGTTGATGGTGGTGCTGGCCATCATCGGTGTGCTGGCCGCCTTGATTGCACCCAACGTGATCGGCCGTGCAGACGATGCACGCGTGACGGCGGCGCGCACCGATGTGGGCAATCTGATGCAGGCCCTCAAGCTCTACAAGCTCGACAACCTGCGCTACCCCACCCCGGAGCAGGGGCTTCAGGCCCTGGTGGTCCGCCCCACCACCGAGCCCGTGCCAACGCAATGGAAGCCTTACCTCGACAAGCTGCCCAATGACCCGTGGGGGCGCCCTTACCAGTACCTGAACCCAGGTCTCAAGGGCGAGGTGGATGTGCTGTCCTTTGGCGCCGACGGACAGTCGGGGGGCGAGGGCAACAATGCCGACATCGGCAGCTGGCAGTAAGGCTTTCGCGCGCAGGGGCGCGCTCTCACAGGGCCAGCCCGCGGCCCCATGCCGTGGCTTTACCCTGATCGAACTGATGGTGGTGGTGGCCCTGATCGCCATCGCTACTGCCGGCGCCAGCCTGGCCCTGCGTGACAGCGCAGACACCGCCCTCGAGCGGGAGGCGCAGCGCCTGGCGGCGATGCTGGAATCTGCCCGCGCCCAGGCCCGGGCCAGCGACCGTCGGGTGCTCTGGCTGCCTCGCGAAGGGGGCTTTGAATGGCAAGGCCTGCCACTGGCCAGGGCGCCGCAAAACTGGCTGTCACCACAGACCCGCGTGCAGGGCAACCCCATGCTGGTGCTGGGGCCGGAACCTTTGATCGGCCCCCAGCGGGTGGGTTTGTTCAGCATTTCTCAACCCGCCCTGCAGTGGTGGGTGAGCACCGATGGGCTGCGGCCGTTCACCGTGCAGCGCAGTGCCGCCGGGAGCGCCCCATGAGCCGAAGGCCGGGACCTGCCGGCTTCACCCTGATCGAAGTGTTGGTCGCGCTGGGCATTGTGGCGGTCGCACTGCTGGCCGGGCTCAAGGCCACCGGCGCGCTGGGCCACAACGCCGAACGCCAGACCCTGGCGATGCTGGGTCAGGTCTGCGCCGAGAACGAGTTGATCCGGCTGCGGCTGCAACGCCAGTTGCCGGGCGTCGGTGTGCAGCAAGCTGAATGCCCCCAGGCGGGCTACCGCCTGCAAGTGCAGCTGCAGGTGCAGGCCACGCCCAACCCGAACTTCCAGCGGGTCGATGCGTTGGTGAACCATCTGGGCCAACCGGTGCTGCAGATCTCAACCGTGATGGGGCGCAACTGATGCAACGACGCACAGGCACCGGCTTCACCCTCGTCGAGGTGCTGGTGGCCATGGTCATCATGGCGCTGATGGCGCTCATCTCGTGGCGCGGTCTGGACGCCATGCTGCGCACCCAGTCGGGGCTGCAGCAGCGGGCGGATGGGCTGAGCGCCTTGCAGGCGGGGCTGGCCCAATGGCAGGTCGATCTGGGACGTATCGCTTCTGCGCCCGGCATGCCCGGCTGGGACTGGGACGGCAAGGTCTTGCGCCTGACCCGCGAAGATGCCCAGCCCGAAGAAGGACTGCGCGTGGTGGCCTGGAGCTGGCGTGCTGACGCCGCACGACCGGGCGGAGGCGACTGGCTGCGCTGGCAATCAACGCTTTTGCGTACGCAAGGACAGTGGCAGCAGGCCTGGCAGGAAGCCCGCAGCTGGAGCCAGACACCGACAGCCGCATTGCGCAGCGCAGAGATTGCTGTCCACCCCCTGGCGGGCTGGCAGCTGTTTGTGCACCGCGGCGGCAGCTGGACCAACCCGCTGTCGAGCGATGCGGTCAACACCCCGGCCACCTCATCAGGTGCGGTCCGCTTGCCCGATGCGGTGCGGCTGGTGCTGGACTTGCCCGGCACAGGCGGGCTCTCCGGACGCCTCACCCTCGACTGGGTGCGCCCCACCCTGTCGGGCAGCCTGAGCGGAGGTGGCGCATGAGAGGGGTCGCACAGCGGGGCGCTGCACTTCTGGGCGCCATGCTCACCGTGGCGCTGGTGGCCTCGCTGGCCTCGGCCGCAATGTGGCTGCAATGGCGCCAGGTCGAGATCGAGATGGCCGAGCGTGGCCGCTCCCAAAGCCAGTGGCTGATGGTTGGCGCGTTCGACTGGACACGCCTGATCCTGGCCGAGGATGCCCGCTCGGCGCAAGGCGCAGACCACCTGGGCGAGCCCTGGGCCTTGCCGGTGCAGGAGTCCAAGCTGTCGACCTTCCTGTCGCAGGACAAGCAATGGCGAGAGGGCGACCCGGAAGTCTTCCTCTCGGGCCAGATCACCGATGCACAATCCAAACTGAATCTGGCTTCGCTGGTTGAAAACGGCCAGGTTGCTCCTGCCGCCCTGGCGGCCTGGACGCGCCTGTTCGAACGGCTGAACCTGCCCATGGGCGAGCTGCAAGCCCTGGCCCTGCTTTGGCCACAGGCCCTGCAGGCACAGACACCGGCAGGCAGCCAGGGGACCACTGAGGCGACCAGCGGCATGCAGACCCCGCTGTTGCCTCAGCGTCTGGAGCAACTGACGTGGCTGGGGCTGAGCCCGCAGAGCGTGGCACAACTGCGCCCGTACGCCACGGTGCTTCCCACAGCCACTCCGGTCAACCTCAATACCGCGTCCGCGCAGGTGCTGGAGGCGGTGGTGCCCGGCCTGGATGCAGGCGCTGCCCGCGCACTCGTCGAGCGGCGCAGCCGCCAGCCATGGAATTCGCTGCAGCAGGCCGCCGAAGCCATGGGGCCCGCGGGTCGGCTGCTCAACGAGCGACAGCACAGTGTGGGCAGCCGTTTTTTTGAAATCCAGGGACGGCTGCGGATCGAGCAGCAGGTGCGCGATGAATGGGCGCTGGTGGAGCGCAATGGCACGCAGGTGCGCATGCTCTGGCGCGTCAGGGCCACAGCGCCACTGGCCGCGCCTGTCAGTCACATGGGCTCTCTACAATCACCGTCATGAAAACCTTGCTGCTGCAACTGCCCCTTGGCCAGCCTGGCCCGCAGGCGGTCTATGGCTTGGCGTGGCTGGATGCAGCTGAGCCCGAGGCGCGATTGCAGCGCAGTCACGCACCGCTGGCCTTGCTGCCACACACAGACCGGCGTGCAGAAGTGGTGGTCATGGTGCCCGCCCAGGCACAGTCCTGGCATCGGGTGACCCTGCCCCCCGGGCTTTCACGGGCGCCTGCCCGCTTGCAGGCGGCGCTGTACGGTTTGCTCGAAGACCGCCTGCTGCAGGAGCCGCAGCATGTGCAGTTGGCCCTGGCGCCGGGCTGGCGTGCCGGCGAATCGACCTGGGTTGCTGCCTGCGACCAGTCCTGGTTGCTGGCTCACCTGGAAGCGCTGGAGTCGGCCGGCCTGGCGGTCCAGCGCATCGTGCCCGAAATGGCACCACCGGCCCAGGCAGAGGTCTGGCATGCCCTGGGCGATGCAGACAGCGGCTGGCTGTGGTGTCGCAGCGCCGAGCATGGCGTCTGTGGCTGGCCCATCGCCGTGTCTGCTGCATGGCCCGCCAGCTGGGCAGAAGGCGCGCCCCTGCTGGCCGAGCCTGGGCTGAGCGGCTGGGCCCAGGCCAGAGCCGGTTCCGCCGCCCGACTGGTGGACCCCGCAAGCCACTGGCGGGAAGCACTGAACAGCGGCTGGAACCTCGCACAGTTTGCCCTGCAGTCACGGCTGCGCTCGGGCCGCTGGCAAGGCCTGCGCCGCCTGGCCGACGGGCTGGTGCGACAACCCCAATGGCGCGCTGCGCGCTGGGGACTGCTGGCCTTCCTGCTGGTCCAGCTGGCAGGCCTGCAGGCCTGGGCCTGGATGACCGGTCAACGCTGGCAAGCGCAGCAAGCCCAATGGACCGCGATCCTGCAGGAAAGTTTTCCGCAGGTGAAGGTGGTCATCGACGCGCCTGTGCAGATGGCGCGCGAAGTGGACCGCCTGCGCCAGGGCTCGGGCGAGCTGGCCCCCCAGGACATGGAAACCCTGCTGCAGGCGCTCGGCGAGAGCCTGCCTGCGGGGGTCCCGGCACCCCGGCAGCTGAGCTACCAAAACGGCCAGCTGCACTGGCCCGCGCCAGCACTCGGTCCCGTTCAGACGGCCGCCCTGGTCCAGGCCCTGGAGTCCCGCGGTTACCGGCTCTCGACCGAAGGACCCCGCTGGCGGCTTCAAGCCCGGGAGAACCGGCCATGAACTTCCTGGATCGCTGGACTTCACAACGTCAGGCCATGCGCCAGGCCTGGCAACAACGCTCCGGACGCGAACGTGGCCTGATCCTGACGGCGGCCGTACTCATCACGGTGCTCGGCATCTGGCAGATCGCCATGGCGCCCGCCTGGTCCGTCTGGCGGCAAGCCCCGGCACGCCAGGCCGAGCTCGATGCACGCACACAGCACATGCTCGCCCTGCAAGCCCAGGCCCGGCAGTGGCAGGCGAATACGGCGGTGACACGCCGAGTCGCACTGGAACAACTGCAGACCAGTGCTGAGCAACTGCTCGGCCCCGGGGTGCAGCTGCAGGTCCAGGGTGATCAGCTGCAGCTGACACTGAAGGCCGCACCTGCCGAGGGTCTGGCGCAATGGCTGACCCAGGCCCGCAAGCTGTCCCAAAGCCGGCCGGTACAGGCCGAGCTGCAGCGGCTCGATGCCACCCCCTCGGCCTGGCAAGGCCAGCTGACTTTGCGCCTGCCCTGACACCTCATGACCGGACGTCCGCACGCCTCCTTTCCCAAGACCCCCTGGCGCTGGGCCGTGGCGGGGGCATTTGCGGGTGTGCTGCTGGCGGTGGCACTGGGTGCGCCTGCGCGCTGGCTGGGCAGTGCAGTGGCCCAGATCAGCGGACAACGTCTGCAACTGCAGGACGCCCGTGGCACCGTCTGGTCGGGTTCGGCCCGCTGGGTACTGACTGGCGGTGCAGGTAGCCGCGATGCCAGCGCCTTGCCCGATCGGTGGCACTGGCGTTGGCACTGGCAAGGCCTGGGGCCCGGTCTGAGCCTCTCGAGCCCTTGCTGCACATCCACGCCACTTCGCTGGCAAATCCAGCGTCAGGATGGCCACTGGCAACTGGCTCTGCAGGATCAGCAATCGCGCTGGCCGCTGGCTGTGCTCAGCGGACTGGGCGCGCCCTGGAACACGCTGCAGGCCCAAGGGCAACTGGTGTGGCAAAGCACAGGGCTGCGACTGCGCTGGACCGACCAGGGACTGCTCTGGCTCGGCCACAACAGCCTGCAGATCGACGGTCTGTCCTCACGCCTGTCCACGCTGCAGCCGATGGGCAGCTACCGCATCACCTTGCAGTCACCGCCCGAAGGCAGCCGGCAGCCTGCGCTGACACTGGAGACCCTCAGCGGTCCGCTGCAGCTCAGCGGTCGTGGCCAGTGGACCGGCCAGCGCCTGCGCTTTGAGGGAGAAGCCCGGGCCGAAGCGGGCTACGAAGACGCCTTGTCCAACCTGCTCAACATCATTGGCCGCCGCGATGGTGCGCGCAGCCGGCTTTCCATTGGATGACCATGAACCCCATCACACGCTCTTGCCTGCCCCCCCGGACACGCGCCGCGCTGCTGGCGCTGGCACTGACTGCTGCCGGGCTGTCTGCTTCAGCGCTGGCCCAGAACGCCCAGCCCGCGGTAAGGCCTGGCGAGCCCGTCACGCTGAATTTCGTGAATGCCGACATCGAGGCGGTGGCCCGCACGGTGGCCACCCTCTCGGGTGCGAATGTGGTGGTGGATCCGCGCGTCAAGGGCACGATGAACCTCTCGAGCACCTTGCCGGTCCCGCCTGCGCAGGCCTTGCGTCTGTTTGCTGCGCAACTGCGCACCCAGGGCTTTGCGCTGGTCGAGAACGCCGGCATCCACATGGTCGTGCCCGAAGCCGACGCCAAGCTGCAGAGCGGCCCGGTCAACGCAGGCAACGCCCCCGCTGGCGGTGGCCAGGTGATGACGCAGATCTTCCGGCTCAACCATGAAAACGCCAACAGCCTGGTACCGGTGCTGCGCCCGCTGATCAGCCCCAACAACACCATCAACGTGACCCCGGGCAGCAATGCGCTGGTCATCACCGACTACGCCGACAACCTGCAACGCCTCGGCCGCATCGTGGCCGCACTGGATGTGGCCAATGCGACGGGTATCGATGTCATCCGTCTGCAGCACGGTCTGGCCAGCGACATGGCGCCCATGGTTCAGCGCCTGCTCGACACCCATGCCACCGGCACCTCGCCTGGCGCACCTCCGCCGGCTGCCAATGACGGCGGTTTCCGCACTACGGTGCTGGCCGATGCGCGTTCGAATGCCCTGATCGTGCGCGCAGCCAACGCGGCCCGTCTGGGCCTGGCCCGTACGCTCGTGGAACAGCTCGATCTGCCCAGTGCGCGAGGCCCTGGCATGCCCAGCGGCAACATCCATGTGGTCTACCTCAAGAATGCGGATGCGACCCGTCTGGCGGTGACCTTGCGGGCTGCACTGG
>Ga0255167_1000517_pt1 | contig 12689 bp, 11 predicted proteins | sample Atl_Miss_RepA_8d_FD_183177 | JGI IMG/M metagenome (GOLD analysis project Ga0255167, IMG submission 183177) | Freshwater microbial communities from Altamaha River, Georgia, United States - Atl_Miss_RepA_8d | ecosystem: Environmental > Aquatic > Freshwater > River | place: USA: Georgia | collected... | reverse complement strand
GACTGCGGCGTCTCGCGCACGGCCGAGCCCGCGCGCTGTGGCCAGGCCTGCCAGTTCATCGCGCCAGACTACCCCGCACTGGAGCGCCGTGTGCACGGCCGCGCGCGCCAAGAAGGTGCCGCACAGCCTGACGAACTGTTCTTCGGCCCCTACGCGCAAATGCACGCCGCCCGCCTGCGCCAGCCGCTGGCCGGCGCGCAATGGACCGGCCTGACCACGCGACTGGCCGAACGCCTGCTGGAGACCGGTCAGGTCGACGCCGTGATCGCCATGGCCCCGCACCCCGAGGACCGCTGGCGCCCCATGCCGGTGATCGTCACCCGCGCGCAGGACATGGCCCAATGCCGCGGCATGCGCATGGGCTACGCGCCGCTCATCAGCCTGGTCGAACCCGCGCTCGCGCAAGGCCACAAGCGCCTGGCCGTCATCGGCATTCCCTGCCAGGTCTATGCCCTGCGGGCGCTGCAGCCGCAGCTCGAACGCGAGCAGGGCCTGCAGTCGCTGGTCGTCATCGGCACGCCCTGCTCGGACAACACCAGCACCGAGCATTTCCACGACTTCCTGGCCCGGCTCTCGCCGCGGCCTCAGGACATCGCCTACCTGGAGTTCCGTGCCGACTACCACGTCGAGATCCGCACCGACCAGGGGCAAAAACGCCTGATTCCTTTCCTGCAGTTGCCACTGGCCGACCTGCCGCCCGACTTTTTCCCGCTGACCTGCCGCACCTGCGTGGACTACAGCAATGTGCTGGCCGACATCACGGTCGGCTACATGGGCGGCGACGGCCAGCAATGGTTGCTGGTGCGCAACGCGCGCGGCGCGGCGGTGCTGGACGGTCTGGGCGATGAAGTCGTGCTCTCGGCCCCCATCAACAAGGGTCGACGCGCTGGCGCGGTGCGCGGCTTTCTGGCGAATACCGAGCGCGCCGCCGGCGGCCTGCCGCTGCGGCGCATGCCGGCCTGGCTGCGGCCGCTGGTCGGCTGGCTGATGCCGCGCATCGGTCCGCGCGGGGTCGAGTTCGCCCGCGCCCGGCTGGAAATGAAGGCAGTCGAAACCGTGCTGCACCTGCGACGCCAGGCCCCGGCCAAGCTCAAGTCCATGGTGCCAGCCCATGTCTGGGCGCTGGTCGAGCCCTACGGAGTGCTACCAGCGCCGGGCGAGCAAATTCCGAAAAGTGTAAATAAAACTTGACAGTTTGAGGTGACCTTCCGATGATGGATGCATTCCCATCACGGACTCGCCATGGCCTTGACTTTTCCTTTTGCTGCCATCGTCGGTCAGGACGACATGACCCTGGCCATCCAGGTCGTGGCGGTGGACCCGAGCATTGGCGGCGTGCTGGTGCTCGGCGACCGCGGCACCGGCAAATCCACCGCCGTGCGCGCCCTGGCCGACCTGCTGCCGCCCATTGACGTGGTCAGCGGCTGCGCCTACCGCTGCGACCCGCAACGCCCGGCCGGCCTGTGCGAGCGCTGCCAACCCGCTGATGGCACGGCCACCACCAAGGGCAAAAAAACCCCCAAACTCCCTGTCGAAAGCCGACCGGTCGCCGTGGTCGACCTGCCGCTGGGCGCAACCGAAGACCGCGTGGTCGGCGCACTCGACCTCGAAAAAGCCCTGTCGCAAGGCATCAAGTCCTTCGCCCCGGGCCTGCTGGCGCAGGCGCACCGCGGCTTTTTGTATATCGACGAAGTCAACCTGCTCGAAGACCACCTGGTGGACCTGCTGATCGACGTGGCCGCCTCGGGCGAGAACCTGGTCGAACGCGAAGGCCTGAGCCTGCGCCACCCCGCGCGCTTCGTGCTGGTGGGCAGCGGCAACCCCGAAGAAGGCGAACTGCGCCCGCAGCTGCTCGACCGCTTTGGTCTGGCGGTGCAGGTGCGCACGCCGCAGGACCTGGCGCTGCGCGTCGAAGTGGTGCGGCGCCGCGACGCCTTCGAGCGCAACGCCCAGGCCTTTCGCGCCCAATGGCAGGACGCCAACCAGGCGCTGCAGCAACGCATCGTCAAGGCGCGCAAGCGCCTGGCCGCGGTGCAAACCAGTGACGACCTGCTGATGCTCTGCGCCCGCCTGTGCCAGCAGCTGGGCACCGACGGCCTGCGCGCCGAACTCACGCTGCTGCGCGCCACCCGTGCCCTGGCTGCCCTGCAAGGCCACAAAGAAGTCACCGCCGAACACCTGCGCACCATGGCGCCGCTGGCCCTGCGCCACCGCCTGCGCCGCAACCCGCTCGACGACGCCGACGCCGGCGTGCGTGTCGAGCGCAGCCTGCAGGACGTGCTGGCGGCCGCATGAACGCGGCGGCGCAGCGTCCAGCGGGCGGGCCCGACCCAGCGGCTGCGCGCCGGCAAAGCGGCTCGCCGCCCACCGCCTCGATGCCCCCGAATAAGGCGCCAGCAGAGGCCGAAGCCACTGCACGCTGGCACGACGCCCTCTTCGCCCTGCAACTGCTGGCACAGCAGCCGCACAGCTTGGGCGGTATCTGGCTGCGTGCCCCGCACGGCCCCGTGCGCGAGGCCTGGCTGCAGGCGCTAGCCGCCCTGCCCTTGCCGCTCATTCGCGCGCCCGGCTCGGTCGACAGCGCGCGCTGGCTCGGTGGGTTGGACCTGGCCGCCACGCTGCAGACCGGCCGCCTGCAGGAACAAGCCGGCCTGCTGCGCCAGGCCGATGGCGGCCTGCTGTGCCTGCCCATGGCCGAACGCTTTGCCCCCGCGCTGACCGCGACCCTGGCCCAGACCCTGGACCGCGGCGGCGTGGACCGCGGCGGCCGCTTCGAGCCCAGCCGCTTTGGCGTGGTGGCGCTGGACGAATCGCTCGACGACGAAGCCCCGCTGGCGCCTGCCCTGCAGGAGCGGCTGGGGCTGTGGATTGATCTGCGCGATGTGGCGCCTTCGACGCTTGCAGCCGCGGAGTCCAACGTGCAGTTCGATATCGCCACGACAGAGGTCACCGCCGGCGACAGCATCCTGCAGGCCCTGTGCGGCACCGCGCTCGCGCTGGGCATCGACTCGCTGCGCGTGCCACTGCTGGCCCTGCAGGTCGCCTGCGCCCATGCCGGCCTGCACGGCCGCGACCATGTGGCCGACGAAGACCTGGCCTATGCCTGCCGCACCGTGCTGGCGCCGCGGGCCCGGCAATGGCCTGCGGGCCAGAGCGAGGAAGTCGAGGTGCAGGACAGCGACGACGCTGTGCCCGACAGCCCCCCGCCCACAGACAACGAGACGCCTCAAGCAACGCCCGAGCCCAAGCCTTCGCAAGACGAATCCAAAGAATCCCCCGAGCCACCGCCCTCATCCGGTATCGAACCCGAAGCCCTGCAGGCCATGATGGTGGCCGCCGCCGCGGCGCGGCTGCCGCCCGATCTTTTGCAACGCCTGATGACCGGCGCTGCCCCTGCGCGCGGCCACAGCCAGGGCACCAGCGGCCAGGCCCGTCAGGGTGCGCAGCGCGGACGTCCCTTGCCACCGCGCCCCGGTCGCCCGGGCGGCGGGGCACGGTTGCATGTGCTGGCCACGCTGCGCGCCGCCGCGCCGCGCCAGCGTCTGCGCGGGCGCACCGACCCGTCACAACCGGTGCGCATCCGGGCCGAAGACTTTCATGTGCACCGCCACCAGCAGCACACGCCCAGCTGCCTGATCCTCGCGCTCGACGCCTCGGGCTCGGCCGCGCTGCACCGCCTGGCCGAAGCCAAGGGCGCGGTGCAGCTGCTGCTGGAACAGTCCTACGCCCGGCGCGACAGCGTCTGCGTGATCGGGTTTCGCGGCGCGCAGGCGCAGCTGCTGTTGCCCATGACGCGCTCGCTGGTTCGCGCCCGACGCGCCCTCACCGGCCTGCCCGGTGGCGGCGGCACGCCGCTGGCTTCGGCCCTGCAGCTCGCGCATGAACAGGCCGCGCAGCTGCAGCGCCAGGGCATCAGCCCGATCCTGGTCGTGCTCAGCGACGGCCGCGCCAATGTCACGCTGCAAGGCCTGGGCGGCCGCGTGCAGGCGCAGGCCGAGGCCCAGCACTGGGCGCGCGCCTGGGGTGCCACCGGCCATGCGGGCCTGTGGATCGACACGGCACCGCAACCCGAGACGATTGCGCAGCAGCTCGCGCAGCAGCTCGGCGCGCGCTACCTGCCCATGCCGCAGCTGCAGTCGCAGCGCCTGGCGCAGGCGCTGCAGGACGCACGGCCGGGACGCTGACCCCAGGAAAATTCACGGTGTACGAACGCTTCTACCCCGGCATGGACTGGGCCACGCACGCGGCCCATTGGCCCTTGGCCGAACACAGCCAGTTCGTGAACGCCGGAGGCATTCGCTGGCATGTGCAGCGCATGGGGCAAGGCCCGGTCATGCTGCTGCTGCACGGCACCGGCTCGGGCAGTTTCAGCTGGCGCGGCCTGATGCCGCTGCTGGCGGCGCATTTCACCGTGGTAGCGCCCGACCTGCCCGGCCATGCCTTCACCAGCCGCGGGCCCGAGGGTGCCCTTTCGCTGCCGGGCATGAGCGAAGGCCTGCGCGCACTGATGCTTCAGCTGGACCTCACGCCGCAAGTGATCGTCGGGCACTCGGCCGGCGCGGCGATCGCCGCGCACATGGCGCTGCAGCACGAGCGCATGGCGCACAGCACGCTGATCGGCCTGAACCCCGCCTGGCTGCCCCTGCCCGGTGTGGCCTCGTGGCTGTTCGGGCCGGCGGCCAAGCTGGCCGCCCTCAACCCGCTGTCGGCCTGGGCCACCGCCAAAATGGCCGCCAAGCCCGGGGCCATCGCCGAATGGGTGGCGCGCACCGGTTCCACGCTGGACGCGCAGGGGCTGGACCTCTACACCCGCGTACTCAGCGACTCGGGCCATGTGCATGGCGTGCTCTCGATGATGGCCGCCTGGCGCATCAAGCCGCTGGCGGCGCGTCTGCAGCAGCTGCGCAACCCCGTCTTCATGGCGATTGGCGCGCAGGACCAGACCGTGCCCCCCGCCCTGGCCGACGAAGCCTGCCGCCTGCTGCCGCAGGCGGTGCAGTGGCGGCAAGCGGGCCTGGGGCATCTGGCGCATGAAGAGGACCCGGTCGGCACGGCTCAGCAGATCCTGCGCTGGTGCCAGACCACACCGTCTTCACCGCGGCACTGACGTCTGGTCGCAGTGCCCTGCGTGCTCACAGCGAACTCGACCAATTTTGGCCTGTATCGAACACATGAAGCGCAGCGCTTTAACGCAGGAACTCGGCCACCGCCTGCAGTGAAGCCTGCGCGGCTTCTTCCTGCGGCAGATGGCCTGTGCCCGGGAACGCACGCAGACGGCTGCCCGTAATCGCCTGCAGATAGTCCTGCGCATGGGCCACCGGAATCATGGCGTCGGCCTCGCCCCAGACGAGCAAGGTGGGCGCACGGATCTGGCGCAGCAGCGGCAGCGGCTCCTGCAACACGGTTTGTTCCAGGCGCTGCAGCAGGGCCTCGCGGGCGCCAGGGGCGCGCAGCAGGTCGTGGTAGCGCTGGACCAAGGCCTCGTTCAGCGTCTCGGGCCGGGCGTAGGCCGATTCCAGGCTCATGCGCAGCACGGTCTGGGGCAGGACCTGGCGCATCAGCCGCCAGCTCGCCGGCACCGCCATCGCTTTCCCATACTCGAAACCGAAGCTGGCAAAACCATCGGGCGCCACCAGGACCAGCCGCTCGGTGCGCTCGGGGTGGCGGGCCGCAAAGGTCCAAGCGATGCGCCCGCCCATCGAGTGTCCGACGAAGCTGGCACGGCGCACACCCAGCGTATCGAGCAGGGCATGGAGCAGCTGCAGGCTGCGCGCATCGGTGTAGTCGCCGGCCGGGTCGGGCGGGCTCAGGCCGCTGCCGGGCAGGTCCAGACTGATCACGCGATGGGTGTTTTGCAAGCCCTCGGCCCAGGCGTCCCAGGTCTGCAGGCTGGACCCGAAGCCGTGAAGCAACACCACCGCGGGCGCATCGCGCGGGCCGCTGTCGCGCACATGGAGTTGCCATGGCCCCACGCTTCGCATGTCGGCGGCATGGGCCAGATAACGCGACTCCAGCTCGGCACGCCCGACGTCAGGCGTCCACAACCAGAACGACACAGCAGTCAGAAGGGCCAGCCACACGGTCACGCCCCGTTTCATGCCAGACGTGTCATCGGGCGCATCCGCACTGCTGACGCCATGGTCAGATCGAGAACATCAGCAGCAACGCCAGCTGCAAGCCGTAGACGATCATCAAGCCGAGCTTGTAGCTGTCACGCAGCACCACAGGCCAATGCCCGGCTTTGCGGTCGAGCCACCAGTAGGCGCCACCGCCGAGGGCTGTGGCCAGCAGAAAAATGCTGGCTGCCAATGAAGGAGTCATGAATGTTTGCTCCGGGCAAATAAGGTTTGAACACCGTGCCCGGCCGCCAGACCCCTGCAGACCGTCAGAACGGGCCGTTGAGCCGCACGGTCGCCAGGTTGAGGGCACTGGCCACGCTCACCCAGGCCAGGTAGGGCAGCAACAAGGCACTGGCCCAGCGCGAAAGGCGCCACAGGCCCACGGTCAAAGCGGCGATCGACAGCCACAGGAACGCCACTTCGATCAGTGCCCAGTCGGGCCGCTGCAGCTTGAAGTACAGCGCACTCCAAAGGATATTGAGCAGCGCGTTGACGCCAAACAGCCAGGCCACCCGCTGCCGCAGCGCGCGCGTGGCGGCAGCCCGCCAGGCCAGCGCGCCGCTGATGGCGCACAGGGTGAAGATCAGGCTCCAGATCACCCCGAAGGCCGCATCCGGCGGCTTCCAGGCCGGCTGCTTGAGCGCGTAATACCAGGGGCCGATGTCGGTCAGCGCACCGCCAATGCCGGCGGTGGCGTAACTGAGCACGAAGGCCACAGCCAGGGGTCGCAGGGAAGTCGTGTTCATGCATCAGATTGTCGCCGGGCACTGCACCGCATGGTTTCAAAGGGATATGCATGCCCAGCTTTTCAAGATCGCCGCGCTTCGCTCGCGATGACGGGATTGCAGGTCGCGATGGCGGAGCGGAAGGCATGCATTGACAAAACGGGAGACACGCAATGACGCGACTGCGATCTCAGTCTTCAGGTCCGCGCCAGACCCAGCAGGTGGGCCATGTCCTTGAAGAAGATGCGCACATGGGCCATCGGGTCCTTGCGCGCGAGTTCCTTGTTCATGTAGGACTCAAACGTCAGGCGCTGCACGTCGCGGTCTTCGCAGATCTTGACGAACTTTTCGCGGCGGCGGTCGTTCTGGTACCAGAAGTACTGCATCACGCCCAGGATCCAGAACACGCGGCCGTGCTGCTTCATGAAGCTCTTGCGGCCCTGCTTGAGGCAGGCGCCGTTGCCGGTCTTGAGCGCCTGGTGCGTGGCCTGCGCCACGCGGCGCGCGCAGTCCATGGCGTAGTAAATGCCTTCACCCGACGAAGGGGCCACCACGCCCGCCGCATCGCCGGCCACGATCACATCGCGGCCGTTGTCCCATTGCGGCAGCGGCTTGAGCGGAATGGGTGCGCCCTCGCGGCGCAGGGTGAGCGCATCGGTCAGGCCGGCGATCTCGCGCAGCCGCGCGGTGGCACTGCGCAGCGAGTAGCCCTTGTCGGCGCTGCCCATGCCCACGCTCATGGTCTTGCCGTGCGGGAAGACCCAGCCGTAAAAATCGGGCGAGACCTCGCCCTGGTAATACACATCGCAGCGGGCGCCGTCGTAGCCGGGCTGCTGCACCGGCGACTCGATGATCTCGTGGTAGGCGAACACGTACTTGGTCTTGTCGGCGTTCGGGATCGCCTGGCGCGCGACTTCGGATCGGGCGCCATCGGCACCGATGACCATGCGGGTGCTGACCTTGACCGGCCGGGCATGCTCAGCGGCGGCGTGCTCCTTGGACGTCACGGGGGTGTAGTGCACCCAGAGTTTTTGCTCGGCATCGTGTTCGAGCTTGTCGAACACCACCTGCCGCCGTACCGCGCCCGCACTGGCCGCACGCGCGCGCAGGTATTCGTCGAACTCATCGCGGTCGACCATGCCGACAAAACCGTTGTCGATCGGGATGTCGACCTGGTTGTTCTTGGGCGAGATCATGCGGGCGCAGCGCACCTTGGCCACCAGCAGCTCGTCCGGGATGTTGAAATCCTTGATCAGCCGCGGCGGGATCGCGCCGCCGCAGGGCTTGATGCGGCCCTGGCGGTCGAGCAGCAGCACACGCCAGCCCTGGCGGGCCAGGTCGTCGGCGGCCGTGGCCCCGGCCGGACCACCGCCGACCACCACCACATCAAAATCGGTTTCACGCATGGTCGGACCTCGGGTTCAAATGGTTTCAAGAGCGTTGTCACGCACGCCGCCTGCACTCACCGTGCGGTCGATGCGGTCGGGACGTTCGGAGGGTCGCGGCTGCGGCGCACCCGGGCGCAGGGCCCCCAGGCGCATCGCCACCACGGCCGAGACGGCAAACATCACCGCCTGCAGGGCAAACACGCTGGCATAGGCGCTGCGGTGGCCGCCCAACAGGGCATGGGCCAGATCGCTGGCCCCGGTGCCAACCAGACCGCCCAGACCGAAGGCCAGCGCCTGCGCGGCGCCCCACAGGCCCATGCGGGTGCCTTCGCGGCCGGGGCCGCCCTCGCCAGCCAGGCGCATCATGGTCGCGATGGCCGCGATCGAGAAGGCGCCGTTGGCCACACCCAGCAGCACCACATTCAGTTGCAGGGGCCAGACGCTTTGCAGCGCGGCCCAGCTCAAACCGACGGTGGCCAACGCGGAGGCCAGGCAACCGCCCACCATCCAGCCCTGTACCGAGCCGAGCCGCCCGCGCGCGCGCGCCGAACCGGCAAAGGCCACGGCGATCATGCCGATCAGCACGCCCGAGTGGTGCCAGCCCGAGAGCTGCGTCGTCTGGCCCGGCGAGAAGCCGTGCACCGCACCGGCAAAGGGTTCGAGCACCAGGTCCTGCGCGCTGTAGGCCAGCATCGACAGGAACACGAACACGGTGAAAGTGCGCGCCGCGCGCTCGTCCCAGACGGCGGCAAAGGCTTCGCGGAAATTGCGGCCCTGCAGGCTGTTGGCGGCTGGCGCCGCCGGGGGCGTGTCCGCCACGGGCGAGGTCATGGCAGGCAGGTTCGCTGTGGACGAGGCTGCGGCCGCCGGCCCTTCTAGCCGCCAGAGCGCCAGCGCGGTGATCCCCAGCGTCAGCACACTCAGACTGGCCGAAACGCGCAGCAGGACCGCGGGGCTGTAGGGCTCGATCAACTTGCCCACCACCCCGGCCGTCACCGCAAAGCCCAGAATCATCATCATCCACACGGCGGTGGCGGCGGGTGCGCGGCGCGCCTCGGACACACGCTTGGCCATCAGCGCCAGCAGCGAGGTGCCACAGGCGCTCACGCCCAGACCGATCATCGAAAACGCCAGCAGGGCCAGCAGCGCGCCGTACAGGCGGTCGCTGCCCATCCACACCGTGGCCAGTGCAGCCAGAACCCCGCCGGCGCCCAGCACCGCCATGCCGCCCAGCATCCAGGGCGTGTTGCGGCGGCCCTGGTCGGCGCCAAAGCCCATGCGCGGGCGCACCATCTGCACGCCGTAATGCCAGGCGACCAGAAAACCCGGCAGCAGCGCCGGCAGGGCCAGTTCCACCACCATCACGCGGTTGAGCGTGGAGGTGGTCACCACCACCACCGCGCCCAGGCAGGCCTGCACCAGTCCGAGCCGCAGGATCTGCGGCCAGCCGAATTCAAAACGTGTGGCTGTCATGTCGCCCCCAGCAGGTGCAGGTGCCGCAGCCCGAAGGCGCTGACCATCATGCCGCTCACATACAGCGGCACCCCAAACGCGCTGAGCAGCAGCGCCTTGTCGATCGGTGCACGCACAAAGCGCTGCATCAGCGGCGCCTGCGCCAGCACCAGCGCCAGCACCGCCAGCCCATGCCAGGGCAGGCCCCAGGCCCAGAGCAACAGCACCACCGCCAGCTGCGGCAGCACCATCACGGCCACCGCCGTCTGCGCGGCGCGGCGCGCGCCCAGCTGCACCGGCAGCGAGCCCACGCCCATGCGGGCGTCACCGTCGATCGACTTGAAATCATTGAGGGTCATGATGCCGTGCGCGCCCAGGCTGTAGAGCAGCGCCAGCACCAGCGAGCCACTGCCCGGCCAGGCACCGCCCAGCATCACGGCGGTGCCGGTGATCCAGGCCAGGCCTTCGTAGCTCAGCGCGCAGGCGGCATTGCCCCACCAGCCGTTGCGCTTGAGCCGCACCGGCGGCGCGCTGTAGGCCCAGGACAGCAGCACGGCGAGCGCGCACGCCGCAAAGCCCCAGGGCCCCATGAGCAAGGCCCACGCCAGCGACAGCCCGCTCCAGAGCACGGCAATCGCCAGACCCCAGCGGCCGGGCATGCGGCCCGAGGGGATGGGCCGCTGCGGTTCGTTGATCGCGTCCACATGGCGGTCAAACCAGTCGTTGACCGCCTGGCTGCTGGCGCACACCAGCGGCCCGGTCAGCACCAGCCCGAGGGCCAGCAACCACCACTGATCGCCCAGCGACTGGCCCGAAGCCACCGCGCCACAGGCAAAGGCCCACATGGGTGGAAACCAGGTGATGGGCTTGAGCAGCTCGGTGACGGCCGAGAGCTGGGGACGGGAACGGGGCAGATCCATGTCCGCATTTTGCGCGGACAGTTCAAAATGTCAATAAAAATTGACACTCAGGCAAATCAATCGGCTTCGCTGTCCGCAATCATGCCGAAGCGGCGCAGCTTGACATACAGGCTCTGGCGCGAAAGGCCCAGCATTTCCGCGGCCGAGGCGCGGTTGTCGTGGGTCAGCTGCAGAGCCGACTCGATGCACATGCGCTCGATGGTGTCGACCGCCTCGCCCACAATGTCCTTGATCGGCCGGCGCCCGACCAGCTGGGCGATGTCACTCAAGGTACCCGCCAGGCTCTGCGTGACCGGGGATGCGCCTGGATGGCGTCGCTCGATGTCGCGCAGGAAGAAGGCATACATCGGCTCGGGCCGGTTCAGGCTCACCGCCGAAATTTCGACCGGCAGCGTCAGGCCCGAGAGCGTACGCACCTCGGTGGCGAAATTGCGCACCGGCAGCTGCTGGCGCAGATTGGTGCCGAGCACACCCCAGTCCACGCCCCCGCGCAGCAGCCAGCGCTCGAGCGGATGGCCGACCACCTGCGACGAAGCGGTCAGCCCCAGCAGGGCCATGCCCTCGTCATTGACGCTCTTGACCACGCCTTGCGTGTCGGTGAGCAGCCAGCCGTCGGGGAAACGCTCCATCGCCTCGGACAGGGCTGCCGACGGCCCGGCGCCCGGGCGCTCGGCCAGACCGTCACGGGCGGCCAGGCGCAGCAGGAACTGCGGGCCGCCTTCCTGACGGAACACGGTGGCTGAAACGGTCCAGGTGTTGCCCGAACCCAAAGGGTGGGCCGAGCACATTTCAATGCGGCCAGTGGCCAGGGCCATGCGCAGCAGGGACTGGATCTCGGCCTGGCTGTCGGACTCGAAACAGTCGCGCACCTCGCGCCCGACCAGGCGCTTGGCGCTGTCGCGCAACAGGGTCTGGGCACTGGTGTTGGCTTCGAGGACGCGCTGGCTGGTGGCGTCGACCAGCAACAAGGCTTCACTCGTGGTGTCAAACAGCACCCGGTAACGGCCCTCGATGTGGCGCAGGCGCAGGTAGTCGCGCTCCATCGACTGCTGGGTCTCGACCAGGCGGCGCTGCAGCTCGGCAATGCCTTCCAGGTCGCGCGCCAGCGCCACGCGCTTGCCGCTGCGGCCGAGGGCCAGCACGATGTACTGCAGGGGCACGTCGTGGCCGCTGGTGGCCGGGTGGTTGATGTGGCGCCAGCGTGGGGGCTGGCCTTCAGCCGATTCACGCAGCAGGTCCTCGACCTTGATCTGGCTCTCGGGCGTGACGGTGTCGATCCAGCGGCGGCCGACCCAACCCTGGCAGCCCAGGGTGACCAGGGTGTCGCGTCCGGTGGACACGTCCTCAATGACACCCGAGGCGTCCATCACGAGTGTCAAGTCAGACACACCTGACAGCAACTGTGCAAAGCTGGCCGAATCCAGGTCAGGGAGCTTCATGTCGGTCTGAAGAAGGTGTATTGGAAGTGCTGCTTGGCCATGAACGGCTGCAGTATACGTCCGGGCATGTGATTGTTCCTGTTAGTTAACACTCGGAAACAGGTGATGAAAGCGACTTGCCCGATTGCCTCTATCCGCCGGACCGATGTCGGGATGAATGTGTCAACTTTTCCTATGCATGACCTGCTGACTCAACCAGTTGACAGTCTGGCGGGCATCGGCGGCGGCGAGGTCTACGCCCAGGGCCTGCAGGGCATCCGGGGCCAGCAAGGCCATGGGCCCACCCACCATCACGTGCAGCTGCGGGTTGGGCGCTGACTCGCGCAGACGCGGCAGCCACTGCGCCAGGCTTTGCAGCTGGCGGTCACTGCTCACGGACAGGGCTACAGCGTCAAACCAGTCGCGGCGCAGATGGGTCAGCACATCCTCGCCATCGTGCGGGGTCAGCAGCTGAACAGTCCAGCCATGGCGGCGGAAGAACTCGCCCAGCATGAAGGCGCCCATGGTGTGCTGCGACTGCGGCTCGGTTGTTGATTCATTTTGAAAACTGAGCCAATCTGAGGCGAATTCACGACGAAATTTGAGCCACGTTAACCGCATATCCTGCTTATTTTTTGGGCAGGAGCGTGCAGGAGTGATTAACGTG
>Ga0255167_1000474_pt1 | contig 13492 bp, 14 predicted proteins | sample Atl_Miss_RepA_8d_FD_183177 | JGI IMG/M metagenome (GOLD analysis project Ga0255167, IMG submission 183177) | Freshwater microbial communities from Altamaha River, Georgia, United States - Atl_Miss_RepA_8d | ecosystem: Environmental > Aquatic > Freshwater > River | place: USA: Georgia | collected... | reverse complement strand
CCGCCCGGCCTGCGCGACAACGCGCAACTGCCTGGCACCGTGACGGTGTGGCACCGCGACGATGAACCCGCCCCACAAACGGTGCCCTTGAGCAAGACCCCCGCACGCCCCAAGCTCGTGGTGGCCGAGCAAGTGCCCAACGCGCTGGTGGTCAACCCGTCGCCCAAAGCCTTGCAGTGGGGCCTGTCCCCCACCGATGCGCTCATCACCGACGACTCGGGGCTGAGCCTGCTGTTACAAGCGCAAGCGCCCTACACCTTGAGCAAGGGTCAGTACAGCCTGCAACTGCGTTTTCAGGATGACCCGCCCTCGGCCAACCAGCCCCTGAGCGTGCCCCTGATCGCCGACCTTGCCCACAATGAGCTGCGCACGCGCAGCCCAGTTCGCTTCGCCGCTGCCGAATTGCCCGGCGTGGTCAACCCGCTCGAGTACCGCGTGCAGCACCAGCCCTCGGGCCTGAACAGCCACTGGCTGCCTCTGCCACGCTCGGTGTTGTTGTTGCCCGAACTCAGCAGCGCCACCTGCTCACCGCCAGGCGATGCGGTGTGGATCGCGGGCAGCCGACTCGATCTGATCGACGCGGTGCGTCCCGCTGACACGCCCGACGCGGCCTTCGCCGCCGCGCCCCTGGTGTCGTGTCCGCAGGGACTGTGCCTGAGCCTGCCGGCCAGCACGGGCGATCAACTGGATGTGCGGGTGCGCTGGGTCGATGGCCGGGTCTTTCGCGCGCGCTTGCCCGGCAAAGGTTGCGCCAGCACAGGCTCCTGATCGTCGAGGCGCGGCGACAGGCCACTCAGTTTTTGCGCGCCGCCCAGAACACGGCCCCTTGCGGACCATACCGCTCGGCGTGCAGCACGCCCCGCGCGACCTGAAAACAGTCGCCCGCTTGGTAGTGCGTGGTGTGTCCGTCCATGGTCAGCCAGAACTCGCCTTGCGCCACCTGGGCATCGGTGTCGAAGGGATGGCTGTGCGGCTCGTTGGCAAAGCCCGGCGCCCACTCGCGCAACAGGACTTCGTCATAGCCCTCGCTGAGTTTGCGAGCTTGGAACGTGTCGAAAGATTCCTGGGACATGGCGGACCTCCGCATGAGATGTGGGCTGCTGCCGATTCCGTAGATACCGGCAGCAGCCCAAGGACCAGTATCCAGTTCTCAACTACTGAATCCCAGCCAGCCGTTGCTGTTGTCGAACATAGGCCGTGATGTGAGCCACATCGTCGGGCGATACACCTTGCACGGGCGGCATGTCACCCAATTTCCAGTGATGAGCTCGACTTCCATGATGAACTGCCGCCTGAAACGATGCGTCTCCATGGTGTGAGGGCTCGTACACCGGGTGCAAGAACGGGGGGCCCTTGTCTGACCCTTTGAGTTCTCGCCCATGGCAAGACGCGCAGTTCTTTTCGTAGAGTCTTTTGCCCAGTGCCGGATTCGGCATCAGTCCTTTCGATGGTTGAGGCAAGGCCATGGGCTGAGCCATGGCAAGGTTCAAAAATGCCATCAAGGCCAGGAAAGTGACTGTATTCGGAGGCTTCATGGAAAGATTACCTGATAGATATACGTGGCGCCACTTTATTTATGGCCCAGTTTGGATCTCCGTCACCAGCAGTTTCCCGCCCTCTTGAATCACCAGGAAACGGACTTTGCTTCCCGCCTTGACATTGGCCAGCATGGCTTTGTCCTTGACCGCGAAGACCATGGTCATGCCAGGCATATCCAAGTGAGGAATCTCCTCGTGCTTGATAGTGACCTTTCCATTTTCGCGATCCACCTTCTTGACTTCGCCATCAATCAGAGTTGGCTGTATGGCTCGATGTGTGTGCTGGTGATCGCTTGCGCTTTGCGCATGACCGCTCCAAGACAGCGAGGCCCCGAGGGTGATGGCAGATGCAGTCAGAAACATGTGAATGGTTTTGTACATGATGTTTTCCTCAAAATAAATGACGTTGCAACGCCTGTTACTGCTTGCTCACTTGAACGGCCCCTTTCATTCCAGCCTCATAGTGGCCTGGAATCAAGCAAGCAAAGTGAACGGCACCGGCACGTGTGAACTGCCAAACGATTTCTCCATGCTTGCCCGGATCCAGGGTGACGCTGTTAGGTTCGTCATGCTCCATGTCCGGAAATTTCTTCATCAAGGCGAGGTGTTCTCTGAGTTCTTTCTGTGTTCCCAAGCTCAACTCATGCCTGATCTGCCCTGTATTGACAACCAACAATCGAACCGTCTCGCCTTGGCGAACTTTGAAAGTGGCAGGGGTGAATCGCATGGCATCACTCATTTCAATGGTGATGGTGCGGCTCACCTTGGATGGCTCCCCCGGTTGACCAATCGCGGCTTCTTCTTTGCCATGACTGTGGGTATGACCATCGTGACTGCCACCGGCCCATGAAGTCAACGACAAACTCATGGCCATGAATGCAATGGCTTTGAGGGAATGGATTTGAATATTCATGGGCATCTCTCTGAGAATTTGATGCATCAATGGCCTTCATGGCCCGTTGGCTTACGAATCTGAACTTCCGTTGACATCTTCGGCTGACTTGCACGGGGCATGGATTGCCCGCCTTGATGCGTATTGCGAGCCGGTTCTGTCACCGGCCCTGTGTATTCGCGAGCCACAGTTCCTGAGGGATGCTTGAACCAACCTGGGTCTTTGTAGCTCCCGGGCTTCTGGTCACGCCGCACCTTGATCACACTGAACATGCCGCCCATGCCGACCGAGCCAAACGGTCCCTCTCCCGTCATCATGGGTGCAGTGTTGTCTGGGAGCGGCATTTCCATTTCAGTCATGTCGTGCATGCCCCGCTCCCCCATGACCATGTAGTCAGGGATCAGGCTGTTGATCTTCTTGCCGACACCACGGTGGTCCACACCAATCATGGTGGGAACACCATGCCCCATGGCGTTCATGGCGTGGTGGCTCTTATGGCAATGGAATGCCCAGTCACCTTCCTCATTGGCCAGGAACTCGATCTGACGCATCTGGCCCACGCCGATATCAGCCGTCACCTCGGGCCATCGGGCCGTCACAGGCACAGGGCCGCCGTCAGTGCCTGTGACAGTGAATTCGTGGCCATGCATGTGAATGGGGTGATTGGTCATCGTCAGATTGCCAACCCGAATCCGTACCTTGTCCATTTTTCTCACCACCAGCGGATCAATTCCCGGGAACACGCGGCTGTTCCAGGTCCAGATGTTGAAATCTGTCATGGTCATGATCTTGGGGGTGTAACTGCCTGGATCAATGTCAAAAGAACTCAGAAGGAAGCAGAAATCCCTGTCGACTTCCGCAATCAGGGGGTGTTTTTCCTTGGGGTGCGTGATCCACATGCCCATCAAGCCCATGGCCATCTGCACCATCTCATCGGCATGGGGGTGGTACATGAAGGTGCCAGGCCGGCGGGCCACAAACTCGTAGACAAAGGTCTTGCCGGGTTCAATTCCTCGCTGAGTCAAACCTGTCACCCCGTCCATGCCATTGGGCAAACGTTGGCCGTGCCAATGCACACTGGTGACCTCGGGCAATTTGTTGGTCACAAATAATCGAACCCGATCCCCCTCGACCACCTCGATGGTTGGCCCTGGTGATTGGCCGTTGTATCCCCAAAGATGCGCCTTGAAACCAGGTGCCATTTCACGCACCACGGGTTCGGCTACCAAATGGAATTCCTTCACCCCCTGATTCATTCGCCAAGGCAAAGTCCATCCATTGAGCGTGACCACAGGGTTATAGGGTCGTCCTGTGTTGGGGACCAGCGGTGGCATGGTGTCGGGCTTGGTTTGAATCACTGGCTCCGGCAAGCCCGCCAATGCATGCTGACCCACCGCGAGCGCCGAGACTGCCCCGCCAGCCATCCCCGCCAGTTTGAAAAAATTTCTTCTTGAAGTCATGAATCTCCCCTGTCAGTGGCTTGCAGCTGCACTTCTGGATGTGCTGGAAACGGATGAAACCCCAACTGCAGTAGGACGGCCAATCAAATGGGCCTTCAGGGCCGCATCAGCGATCCAGAACTGCTGGTCGGCGGCGATGGCAGAGATGACGGTCGAGACTTGATCTCTCGCATCGGCTAAGAGCTCGAAGACACCGATGATCATTCCGTTGTATCGCAGAATGTTTTCGTCGGCCATCACCTTGCGCAGAGGCAGAACCTCCTCCTTGTAATGACGGCTGATGTCATAGGCCGATCGGTAAGCCGCATAGCTTTCACGCAACCCAGAGCCAGCGGCCCGAACTGTGGCTTCAAGGTGATTGGCCGCCGCAAGCGTTTGCGCATTCATCGCATCGCGTTGCATGGTGCCCCAGTCAAAGATGGGCAACCGGACACCCACCTCATAGCCATGCCGTGAAGTGCTTGTTCCCGTGGCACCATCGCTCACGCTTCCCTTTCGAGCCGATACTTCGATGTCCGTCAGGCTGGTAATTCCGACCAGGCCTTGCGCTTTGGCTGCAGCGTTGAGAGTGGCGCGCGCTAACTGAACATCCAGACGATTTCGACCCGCATCCCTTCCGACTTCCTGCCCAGACAAGGGCTATTTGGGCAACTCAGGCAATCTGTTCGGGAGCTTCAGCATTTCTGCCTGCGCAGCATCAAGCCCAAGAATTCGAACCAGCTCTTCGCGCTTGGCGACCACGTTTTGCCTGGCACTCACCAGTTGGGTGGCGGCATCGGCGTAAAAAGCCTGATGCCTGGCTCGGGTGAGACGGTTGAAATTTCCCACAGCTTCCATGCGCCGAGCCAACTCGGCACTGGCTTGCGCACTTTCATAGACCTGTTCGGCATATACCAACGACTGCTGTGCCGCGACAGCTTTGACCCACGCCTGCCTGACCTGAGTGACACGGTCAACGATCTCTGAAGCAAACCTGAGTTGAGCCTGCTCCATCCGGTGCTCCGCCATCGCAGCGCGATGGGGAAGCGTCAAGAGATCCAGCAATCCAAACGTGAGAAACCGGTTGATTTCCGATTCCGAGCCAGTCACTACGCTCTCATAAGAGAACACAGGGTTGGAAATACGACCAGACTGTGCGGCCGTGGCCGCTTCCAACCAGTTCTGCGCCATCAGCGCCTGAAACGAAGCACTGTTGGCCAACATCAACTGCACGGCTTCAGTCTGCCCCACAAAATTGGCCAACAGCCGTGAAGACGTGGACGACCTCTGTTGACGCTCACTGTCCGTCCTGGCCAGTTGCAAATTGCCTTGGATAAAGTCTTTGGTGTCGATGCCAGCCCGGTCCACGCCTTTTTGCATGTCATAGCTTGCACATGCACTCAGGACAACGACGGATGCTGCGGTCATGGCCCACTGAAAGAAATTCGGTTTGCTCATCATTTGTGCCCCCCGTGGGAGTGCCCCATAGGCATTGGATGTTGCGCAGCAGCCTCTGCTGGCGTCACAGGCGGTGATTGCACCTCTTTCGCATAAGACTTCCAACCGCCAATGTCATGAACCGTTCGATTGGACTGCTGCCAAGATTGAATGCTTGATTCGGAGTAGCGTTGATACCTCACCAGTGGTGACTGGTAATGAAGATTCACCGATGGCAATGCTGGCTGCCGCGCTGAGTGATCGGACAACTCTTGAGCAGCGATGCCCTGCATGAACGACAACGAACAAGCAATGCCAGCCCCTTGAAGGCCACGCCAAAAATATTTCTTGAAATACATGGTTTCCTCGTCGCTCGAGAAACAAACATCACCGACGGACCGGTGAGACACAGCACAGCTGTCGATCAAACGATCGATGGTGCGATCAAGCGAGGGGCGTGCGTGGAGGTCGTTCCAGGCCGCTCAGAGAAACGCCGTCGTGGAGTACGGGTAAAGAACCAACCCAAATCGATTGGGTCACGAGTAACGCAAAACTGGGCAATTGGGAAAATGCCATCGCGTAGCCTGCGCAGCACTGTGAACAGTGACTGCATTTGTGGTTCAGCTGGCTGGCCTTGCTATCGGCTTGGGCACCATCATGGCGATGACTCGATGCTTGCTCGTGCAGACGCATGTGTGAACCGTGATCCTCTTGCAACAGCCTGTGGGCGGCTTGCTTGCCATGACAAAAAGCCAGGCTTGCAGCCGCGAACCCTTGCACGGGCAGTGCAAGGATCAACAGACAAACAGCTAGGGCTTTGAGGATTTTCACGAGCTCGATGCTACATCAGAGGGCGTGTCCACGAGCAAAATGACGAAAACCCCGCAGAGACTGGGCCTCAGCGGGGTTTCCAAAAAGTGAGAGAGTGTTTTTCTCACACAGCATATGGTGGTGGATGGTTTACCACTCAGGAACTTTCTATTCGCACTCAAGCGTGCCAGAGAGTACTAGGGCGTGAATGCAAGGTAGTGATCAAGACCCAACCTCAAGGCCGATCTTACACCGGCATAGTTCTCTGAACCACTTCAAATCCGGTTTTCGGATTTGAACCCAAATCCACAGATAGGTAGCTCGACGCACACGACGGACAGAGCGAAGGCCAGTCGATGTATGTGTGAGCGGAACCTCTCACAACTTCGAATACGGGTAGCGTCCCTTGATGTTCGCGTGCAAATACTTGCCCTTCGAGTCTGAACTCATGAGCCCCTCATATTCGCCAAGCGGAACTCCGGAGTAGGAGTACACGGCCCCATTGGTGAACTCGACCTCAAGAACTCCGCTCTCCGGGTCATAGCCGATCGCAGCGATATTGCTTGAGCTAACTGGTGTGCGTTCCATGATTGTCTGTCTTCCTTTTGGATACCTAAACAGGCTGATTGGTGGCGGGTTTGACATTACCGGCTGTTGGGTCTTGTCTTCGCCAAGCCTCCACGAGTGGCTTGTAGTTTTCGTTTAAAACGGGTTCCGTCCATCCCCCGCTGCGCAAACGCTTTCCATCAGCCCCCTTGGGCACGACAACGACGGGATCATCACTATCGGGTCGGCGCCCTTCCGGCGGGCGATCAATGATTGCGCGAATCGGCATATTGACTGCCTCCCCAACGATTAGCGCCTCTCCCGTACGTAACACAGGCAACATCGAAAAAAGACCCTTGAGGTTGTCAGACGCACAGGACGCTACTTGGCCACGGTCGGAATCGTTCGTGAGGCGTAGCGCCACAATCGTTCCACACTGGGACAAGATCGTCGAATCAACCTCGGATGGGCGCTGACTGACCAACATTAGTCCCACACCATACTTACGACCTTCCTTCGCTATGCGTCTAGCTGCCGTGGCCGCGCGGCTTTTCGATTGTGTGCTGAGATAGACGTGGGCCTCTTCAAGGACAAGAAGCAAAGGTCGCTCACGCCCACCTTCTTGTTTCATACGACCCCAGAATACAGCGTCATAGAGGATGCGCAGGATTGCGCCAACCATATCGTCCACGATAGCCGTAGGAATGCCGGAAAGGTCAAAGACAGATACAGGGGCTTCCGCACCAATCCATGAAGAAAGCAATGCATCGAGATCGGACGTGGTTGTCCCATCCTTTGCAACGGCCCATTCCCCAGGATTAAACAGGAACTGCATACGCGGGTCCCGGAGCCTGCTCTCCAAAACATCAATATGAGCCCGGGGGAGTGCACTATGCTGACCGTTATAAATCTTGGTGCTCCCAGTTTCTTTGCATTCTGGCAGGAACCTGGGCCGCACAAGTTGGTCTCCATCACCAACGGCTTGTGTAAGTGGCGTACCCTCTTCTACATAGGCTCGTGTGGCTTCCGACTGATTCTGACTACTGCTCACAGTATGGGTTGCGCAATGCAGTGAGTAGAGATCAAGCCAGAGTTGATAAACCGAGAACGGCAACGGTGTATCAACGGTTACTGCTAGCTCCGGCATCCCATGCGCAGTGCCCGCAGGTTTCGATTCGCGCTTGGCGGATAAGAGCTTCTCCTGGAGCAATGCCATCGGCGCCCCCGTAACTGAGCCCATCGAGATGGAGATGAACTCCTCAGCGGTAAGCGCCCAGAACGGTACATGAAGCTCTCGTTCTCCCTCGGCTATATTTGCTCCAACACGGAAAACTCGGACTTGATCGCCGAACGCCTTCGCATATTCGCCATGCAGATCGAATAGCACGACACGAGCTGACTTGAAACGATCTGGGTTGGAAACAGCCCCCAAGATGTTGGCTACCGCATTTGATTTTCCAGAACCAGTACTGCCAACGACGGCTGAATGTCGACTGGTCAGACGATTGAGGTCTAGGTAGGCGCGGATTGATTCAGCACTCGCTACGCGACCGACTGCTACGTACCCATCTTCATCCCCTGGTGCATAGACCGTTTTCAAATCAGATTCAGTGACGACATGCACCGAATCTCCAATTGAAGGGTACTGAGCTATGCCGCGCTCGAACTTCGTTCCTCGCCGTCCCTGCCCTACCAGTTCAACTCTCAGCCATCGATTGCCGAACTGAGGAGCAAGTTCCTGCGGCCCTGGAGCTGCGCCAGCGCCGACCTGAGAAATTACGCCGTACAGATCGACGTACCCGGAGGGAATTCGAACGAAGCCACCGACCTGGCCAACCCGATAGGCCTCACCGTTTACGAAGAGCAGACCGCCTGGCGCACTGTCTGACAGCTTCACGCTGACGCTCGCGCCATTCACATCCTCGACGGAGCCAAGCCGCGAGGGATCAGTGTTAGATAACTGGTCGCGCGTCATGCCCACCCCCGCCGCAAAGTTGCTCAAGAAAAAGTCCGAAGTAGTGAAAATCACCAAGACGACTACGCGGATAAGCCTCCTTGGATTCACCCGCAGATTGCGTTTCCTCAAGCAACCAAGGCACGTGTTCCTGGCCACCGGCAGTACCTGCTCGGTAACCGCCAACACGAGTGCCAACAACGGCCCCATCCGAGGCAAGCACTGTGAGATTGCTCTGCCTTTGTGCGTATTCAACAACCCGAGGATGTTGGTTAAGACCTGAAAACATCAACGCAAAGCATTGAGCATTGCGATTGCCCCGGAGCCCATCGAGCAGAACTTCATTGAGATGATCATCCAAGAACGAGTATCCGCACACGACGAGTCTCGGTGCACCCTTTCCCTGGAAGAATGCCCGGAGGCGATCCAGCATCGCTAGATATGGCATCCGGCGACTTTGATCAAATTTGAGATGAGACGGGAAAATCATTACTTTGCCGGTCTCTGCCTCGCGTGTGACGCGGACAACGCGAGTGATTTTGTTTCCATTCACCGTTTCTTCGCTCTTCTCCCAATTGATTGAACCATGAAGTTTCCAAAGTCGTGTCCATCTTGCTGGAATCGTGTCATGTTCGATAGAAGCGAGGTCAAACCAAGGCTCGCGCGAGCCAACGAAACCGTCAAAGTGTGGGAGAAGGTTCTGTTCCAACGCCTGTTCAAGTAGCAGGTCGTAATTGGGGGTAAAGATTTCCGCAGGCGAGTCTCGATGGATGCCTCCTATCCAAGACGCGAATCGGTTGTATGAGTTGCGATACGGTGGCAGCGGCTTACGCACTTCTGCGGAAATCAAAGCGCAGATCTTGTCATCAAGTTCGCTAAGGTCCTTCTTGCTCATTCCAAGTATCTCGGCGCTGCCTCGGCGATTTGAGAGAGTTCGGAGCTCCGTCAGCACGTCCTCAATGGTCGGGGCTTGGCCGTCTGTCATCTTGCACTCTGAGCACAACGAATCCCAGTTGGCTTTGTACTTCGAGGTGGCGCCTTTTGCACTGTCCGCAGCTTCCAGCCCCTCAGCAATACGCCTTGTCAGCTCGATGATTGCAGGAATGAGGACGACGCTCTTCTGTCCTTCAGCGTCGTAGATACCAAGAGGGCACCCTGCGCCTAAAAAGCAACCAATTCTCTGTTTGTCGTCCTGCAGAACCTGCCTAAGATTTCTAGCCTGTTGCGCGGCATCGTGAATCGGATCTAACGACTTAGCACTTGGTGTCGCCTGCTTTGTCGCCGCATCGGCAGTGTTGGATGTTGTCACAGAGATTTTCCTCCTTGGTCATGCCAATATTTACATATAGAAATATGGCAACTCAGCATATCTATAAATGCGTGGTGAACGAAGACGTCAGAAGGACAAGAGCGCATGTTTGAATCAATCAGCGCCTGGAGCCTTCAGATCTGCAAATTTGGCGGCCATGGTCGGGTTGCCCTTAGTGAGCTTTTTGATGGTCACGTCTTGGGCTTTGTCATTTGCCAAACGCAGGTTGCGGTCAGTCCCCAAGAGCGCGTCCTTAGTCTTCTGCAGGTGGTCGATGGACTTGTCGATTTCGTCAATCGCGATCTGGAACCTGCGCGAAGCCAAGTCGTAGTTCTTGGCAAACGCGGCCTTAAAGCTTTCCAGCTCATTCTCGAAGTTCGTAATGTCGACGTTCTGGGCCTTTACAAGAGCCAGCTCAGCCTTGTACTTGACAGCGTTCATCGCCGCATTTCGCAGCAAGGTGATGATTGGAATGAAGAATTGAGGGCGCACAACATACATCTTCGGGTAGCGGTGAAACACATCGACGATGCCCGTGTTGTAGAGCTCGCTATCGGGTTCCAGGAGGGAGACCATGACTGCGTACTCGCAACCTTTCTCCATACGGTCTTTGTCCAGCTCCTTTAGGAAATCCTCGTTGCGCTTCTTGGTGGCCGTCGCATCGCTTTCGTTCTTCATCTCAAACATGATCGACACGATTTCGGTTCCCGACTCGTCGGAGTCGCGGAAGATGTAGTCGCCCTTGCTGCCGGTGCTGGCGTCGTTGTCCTTCTCAAAGTAGGCCCGAGGGAATGCGGTGGCACGAATGCGGTTGAACTCGGTCTCGCAGTGCTGCTCCAGCGTTTCGCCCACCATCTTGGTTGATAGACGCACCTTCATGTCGCGCAGGCGTTCGATTGCGGCGTCGCGATCCTTGATCTGATCTTCGTAGCGCTCTTTCAGGGATTGCTCGGCCAGTTGCTTTTCCAAGCGGGCCTGCGCTAGGCTGGTCTGCAGTTCGTCACGCTTTTTTTCAACGGCGGCAAGCGCCTCGCTAATGGCGAGCCTTTGAGACAGTTCGACCTCTGCCAGCCGGGCCTTCAGGCCCTGAATTTCACTGTCTTTGTTGGCAGTGGTCTTTTGTAACTCGGCCATACGTTGAGCCTCGGCCAGTTGCCGGACCAATTGAGTCTCCTGCCGGGCCTTGTCCAGCTCGCCAATCAGGCCATCCCTCTGCCTTTCGACATCGCTCAGGGCTTGAGCTACGGCAAGCTGGCGAGCTACCTCGCCAGCCTCCAACTGGGTCTTGAGCCGCAGGATTTCTGCCTCCCGTTCGCTCCCCTGCTTTTGCAACTCTGCAGTCAGCTGGGCACGGGCGAGTTCCACGGCGCTATGTTTGTCGCGCTCTGCGAGTTCCAGCCGCTCGTGTAGTTGGTGCTCGAATTCGCTATCGCGCACCTGTTTGAGGATATCGGCGTAACCGGCTTCATCGATCTTGAAAGCCTTACCGCAGTGCGGGCAGATGATGTCGTTCATGTTCTTGACTTCCTGAATCTATAGCTTAGCAAACGCGTGGAACCTCTGAAGTACATCAGCTCATCCATTTGGCTTACTAGTCTGCACCCCAGACTGCGGGCTTAAGCATCATTGTTTCCGCTTTTCTGGTGGAACCGCTGCCAAGGACTTCAGCACTAGGATTTCATCCCGCAGAGCAGCCGTATCGCGCTCAAGCTGTTTGACAAGATTTTCTTGGGCGGAGAGTTGCCTCTCCAAAATAGTTTCAACTCGCTTCTGCTGCTTCGCGTTATCGAGGTCAATATCTCTTGCAACCCACACTTGCCACCAAGTTACCAGCACTGTAACCACCACCGAGGTAATTACTGCCCATTTCGTCCACTTCAGACCAGTAGCCGCTTGATTGAATGCATCCTTTGCATCTTTTTGACTATTTTCTACCTGCTTGACCCATTCAGGCAGCACATCTTTAACCATCGTTTGATTGAGCCCCGCAAGAATATCAACGAGAGCATCCATTTTTTGTGAAACTTCACGAGAAGCTTCAGCACTTTCAAGAGTTGCACGCCCCAGAGGGGTATCCTCGGGTCGAGGCAGCGTATGTATTAAAAAATTTTGATCTCGTGCTCTCGCTGTATCTCGCAAAATGTCTCTATGACTTGATTCACGAATAAACCCTCCTATGCCATCCACACCAGCCACGGCTTTACGGATATCTACGAGCCCTGCCATCTGTTCCTGAAGCTTATTCAGCGTGTCTGCCCCAAGGAATCCGTAGCTCAAATCGATAGACTTACGCATGTCTGCGAGCGTCTTCTTATGAAGTTCTAGCTGTTGAAGCCTCGCGACTTTTACGGCATTCCCAAGCTCCTTAATCCCAGCATCAATTGGCAACCCCAACCAACCGTTCTTTTTCGCGATCACAGGAACAAGGGAACAAAAATCAGCTTCACTCAGCTCTTCCAAATCCTTTTCTCCAAGCGGCCCGCTCTCGTTCTTATCTTCAATACGGCTGCAAAGGTGCTGGACTACACTCCGACCTAATTCATGAGCATCTTCACTTCCAAAGTGCTTCCAGTCACTGGTGTAAACATGCCTGACGTAAAGACGTCCAATCGATGTTTCAACCACTGCCTTAGCAGGCAATAGATCAGAAATTTTCAGCGTCTTGGCTTTCGGATTTTCCTCGCTGGATTGTTCAGATTTATCACGCATCAAAAATTTCCATCATAAAAATGAATTTCCCAGCATCACGTTGAGGTTGGCATCTAGTTCAATTCACAGGCCATCTGCCAACGCCTCTTTGCAGGGCCGTTACTTCTATTGCATTGCACATTTGGCCGTATAGGGCGTTCTGCCAATTGTTCTCAGGCATGACAAGCAACGTCTCAGCTTCCTTGTCGAACCGCTGACTGTTCTTATTCCGCAGCAACTCCCAGTAGCCGACGATGCAGTCCTTGCGCAAGCGCAGGATGCCGGTAGATGGCAGCTTATTGCTCTTCTTGCTGTTGGCCGTCTTTGAGGCAGGTAACAGGTTCCAGACATCGTTGTTGTGCCATAGGTCAAACGGGATCACATGGTCGACATCGAAACTGTCACGCAAGGTTGCTCCAGTCCAGATGCACTCCAGGCGCTCCATCCCAGAAAACAGCTTTCTGGCTTCGATGGTGGTGCGCTCGTCTTCTTTGTCCAGCAGGAGATTGACCACAGTGGCGACCTCGATACCTTCACCCAATTTGGTCGTCTTTTCCGCCCATTGCAGGATGACTGCCTGGCTCACCCAGTAGCCCAAATGGCTCAGTTCAATCCACAGGTCGTTCGGGATCAGGATCTGCCTTGTCTTGGCATCGTAGCCAAACACCCGGCCGGTGATTAGCGCTCCACCGGCAAAAACTACAGGACCCTTGATGATCGCGTCCTCGATATCCGCCATCAAGGCGCGCAGCAACTTTTGACTATCGGTGGACAACAACCCCTTGTTACGCTCGATCCTGAAAGCGCTGTAACCGCCAGCTTTGGCATAGCGTTGGATCAGCGTGTGCAGGTGCTTACGAAACTTGATGGGCTTGCCAT
>Ga0255167_1000473_pt1 | contig 13497 bp, 11 predicted proteins | sample Atl_Miss_RepA_8d_FD_183177 | JGI IMG/M metagenome (GOLD analysis project Ga0255167, IMG submission 183177) | Freshwater microbial communities from Altamaha River, Georgia, United States - Atl_Miss_RepA_8d | ecosystem: Environmental > Aquatic > Freshwater > River | place: USA: Georgia | collected... | reverse complement strand
TAATATTTGAATATAATTATTTTCTTATAAAATAATATTAATAATTAAATTTTTTTAATAGCTTAAGATTAAAAAAAAAATCTCTTAGGAATGTAAAGTATACCATCATTTCTTAGTATTCTAGTATTCTTACATGCTAGAAAGATGTTTTGTAATTTTCTCTATTTCGTGTTTTTTAACTTTTCCAAATGTTATTATATGCATTTTATTATAATTAAAAAGTGTTTTAGCGGTTTCTAATAATTCAGCTGCGGTGATTGCTTGGATTTTTTCAATCCGTTTAGTGCCTGGTTCTAGAGGTAAGTTAAATAGGACTTGTTTTGCATAATATTCATTTTCGTATTCAATATCATCAAAGTTAGTAATAAATACATCACAATAATTCTTTTTATTAGCTGCTAGTTCCTGGACAGGAACCTCGTGTGATTTAATTTTATCTAATTCTAGAAAAATATTTCGTAAGCATTCTAGAGTAGTTTTATTTTCATTTTGTGTAGTAATTGCAAAATATCCCATTTCCTCGTAATTAGTAATCTCGCATTTAACGGAATAAACTAGCCCTAATTGTTCGCGGATTTTTATAAATAGTCGGGAACTCATATTACCACCTAGAATATTTGCCAATAATTTATAATGATTTAATTGCGGGTCAAATACACCACGAGTTTTAAAAATAATAAAAACATAATCTTGTTGTAAATTCTTATTAATACATTCTATCGTGGTGGAGAGATTCCGGTCTATATATGGTATTAGATTTATTGTGCGTTGAATTCTAGTTGCCTGAAACTTTTTATTAGTTGGTGAAAAATATTTATCTAGCATTGCTAGAAACTTTGGCTGGATATTACCACTAACAGCAATTACTAAATTATCCCGGCGGTAATGCTCGTTGTGATATTCTAGTAGTTCTTTTCGTTTAGTGGCTGCTAAAGTTTTCAAATTACCTATGATAGGATTAGCTAGAGGGTGCCCGTGCATTATACTGCATTCTACTTTATCATTAATCCATTCATCTATATCGTCTTCATCATCTTTCATTTCCTGGATAATTACATTCCGTTCGCTAGAAATATCGCGCTCACGAAAGAGAGGGTTGAAAATCATATCGCTAGTTATCCGGCATATTATATCCATATTTTCCTCACAGGAAAGGAATTTATAGTGATATGCAGTCATATCCTTAGCTGTGAAAGCATTAAATGATATACCGTTTGCATCAAATGTTTTAGAAATATCTAGATAATTGGGATATTTAGTGGAACCTTTGAATAACATATGTTCTATAAAATGTGAAATACCCATCACACCAAAAGGTTCGTGTTTGCTACCAACTTTAAAAAAGAAGAAGATACTAGCAGTCCGGGTATCATTACGATTCTGCATAACTAGCAGCCGGGTTTTATAGCCATTCTCTAGCAGACGGATATTTTCTAAATGGTTAGGGCTATGGGTATGAGTTAATTTGCGAATCTGCTTTCTTGTGCTTTTGCTAGAATGTTTTTTATTTTTACTTAGTTTTTTAGTCTTATTATGCATAGTTTCTAATATAGAGTTATATTTTGTTGATTATATTTCGTTGAAAAGTTGAATATAAAAAATAGTAAACCTTAGCAATTAATACTTGTATCTAGATATTCAATTTTCCATTCTTTAGAAATGCTACGTCTAAAGAAATCATTATCCGAAAAAATATATTTACTTAATGCTAATCAAATATCCGATGTGGAATGGGCTTTTAAGCTTCGCGGACAAAGTAATAACATATACGAACAAGTCCTATCATCGACAGCGTTTTCGTGTTCTTGCCCGGATCACAAATCCCGCGCGATATTTTGTAAACATTTATTATTTCTAGTGGCACGGGTAGCAGTTCAAATGGAATTAGCTGCTAAACTACAACAAAATAAGGCTAATTGGAAAAAAACCGCATTTGATGCATGTGTTGCTTCGTGGATAAATCGGTTAAAGAATCATACATCTGCAACGCGGAGGGAAGTTGTTGAAAAAGTAGATGGGGAATGTGCTATTTGCTTTGAAGAAATGAAAGAAGGTGATGAATTAGTGAAATGTAATTTAACCTGTAAAAATGGATTTCATAAAGATTGTATGAAGCAATGGATTAATTCCGGTCGTAATACTTGTCCTTTATGTCGTGCAGATTGGGTAGAAGTAAATAATAAAATTGCAGGTGAAGAAAATATAGCTGTAAATTTATTGCAAGTGCAAGTGCAAATACAAAATGCAGCAGCTACTGTGGAGACCGGTGGTGTTGGTGGTGTTGGTGCTAATAGTGCTAATGAGCCGAAAACTGATATTGTTTTTTCGTTTGATACTACAGGTTCAATGAGTAGTTGTATTGCAGATGTGCGTCGGAATATTGAAAAAGTATCTGACAAATTATTTAATGAAATACCGGGTTTGCGATTAGCTATAATTGCCCACGGTGATTATTGTGATAAAGAAAAAACAATTAGCATATTAGATTTTACAAATGATAAGGAGAGTATTAAAAAATTTATTAAAGATGCACCAGATACATCGGGTGGTGATTATCCTGAATGTTATGAATTAGTATTACATCGAGCGCGGGAATTATCGTGGCGACCAGATGCTACGATGAAAAGCTTGGTAATGATTGGTGATGCCCCACCGCACGAAAAGAATGAGAATGCTTTTAAATTGGATTGGAAAGATGAAGTAGAAAAACTAGCAAATCGGAATATTCAAGTATTTTCAGTGCAATGTCTAAATAGTGGTCGGCGAGAAGCATTTACATTTTATTCTACAATTGCGCGTGTATCTAATGGTTATCATCTCTTTCTAGACCAATTTTCTTATATAGTGGATATGATTCAAGCTATTTGTTTTAGGCAATATGATAAGGAACAATTAGTGAATTTTGAGAAGGAGATACAATCGCGGGCTGGTGGTATGAACGCTTCATTGCGGTTAATGTTTGATACGATGCTAGGTAAGAAAACGCGGGATGAAGTTGAGGCGGAAATGCATCCGGATAGATTCAGTGAAAGATACCATAGACCTAGCAGGACTCACCGTACTAAACCTGCCGTTAGTGCATCTGCTACTGGTTCTGCAGCTACCCCAACCCTAGAAGGAGAAGCAGATTTGAATCCTTGCCCACCTACTAAATTCCAAGTATTTAATGTAGAAAATGATATTGGAATAAAGGAATTCTGTGATTTAATGAGTATTAGATTTGCGAAAGGCCGCGGATTCTATGAATTTACTAAGCCAGAAATAATTCAACCACAAAAGGAAATTGTTTTAATGAATCGGGAAACTGGTGATTTGTATGAAGGTGAAGTGGCTAGGCGTATTGCGGGCATCTGTGCCAATGAAGAAAAAGCTAAAATTAAACCGGGTGATTTACCAAAGTATAGAATTTTTATACAAAGCACTAGTATAAATAGAAAATTATTGAAAAATCAAGGATTCTTATATGAAGTTCCTGCTAGTTAAATCCATATTAGTATTATATTCAGTATCATATTCTTTTTGCAATTTTATTTTTTTTTATTTGTGTTTTTTATTGTTTTTTGGATTGGTATTTAATTATTATTTATTGCAAAGTATTCTAGCAGGATAAATCCATTTTGCCGGGATCCGATAAACCATTCGCCAACGGCAACAAGTTTATCGCGGTCGGCAACCATTGCATTCCAAGCCTAGTAAGAATACGACTCTGGATTTTTTAATAATATCGTATCTTATCACTTGTAATAAATCCATCTTTATAATAGACAATCATAGACACCCATCACCATCCCCCCTTATAATTGCAATCTGCTAGAGAATGTTAAATCAATTAAAAGCCCGAACACAAGCATTATCCCCTAGTAATCAAAAAGATTCCCTTATTGATTATACTTATGACCCATCCCGTATGAACAATCCAACATATAAAACAATTTATCAAACTAATACATTCACACCACAACAAAATACATCTAGCAGTAGTGCAGAACCATATTCTCGTAGTGTAAATACTAGTTTAAAACATTCAGGAAATCAAACCACTACTACCCATCCCGCTAATGTGGATAGTGCAACTCGTCCTCGCGGACTTGCAACTCATCCAGGTATGCAATATCAAGTTAATCAACGAGAAAAACAGGAAAATTTAGAACGGCTAGAGCGTGTTGCAAATCGCATACATACTCATTTTAAAGCAAAATATCCTGCTTTAATAGATGCGTCCGGATTTTCACAAGCTACAATAATCAAGATAATAGAACAGGTTTCTAGCAGAGTTCCAGAAGGACAATTAGATGAAAAAGCAATTTCCAAAGTTATAGATGTATTAAATAATAAATTTAAAATGGCTAGTCATAGTGAAAACCGTGCCGGGGTGCAATGGGATATGGCGGGTTTTACTACAGATACAGAAAGCAAAATTCCAATGGATAAGTATCTAGAAAACTATTCTAACAAGGTGGCAATTCTGCTAGATAGTAGTGAAAAAGCCCTAGAAGCGGATTTACCTAAAAGTATGGCACCTATAAATGATACCAAACCAGTAGAGAAACCCGACCCTTTTAGTGAAGATTTTCCAATCCGGGATAGAGAGCGCCAGACGGATATGATGATTCCGGAGGTACGGGAATATGATTATTATATTACGATTGATTCAAAAGACCGAGACCCTATAAAGTATCCAGAACCAAATCAATTCGTAATAGATTTTTCACCTGCACCACCTGCATCAGGAGAAACACGCAAAGGATATATAGACCGCGGTTTAGGAAATGTAAAATCTTGTGAATTAATGAATGTAATTATTCGTGATGTTAGCGATCAACCAGATTCCAGTTATACTAGTAATGCTAGTTATCCTTATTTACTATTACAATTTGATGAATTGCAAAATAATTATTTTGGAACTAATAATAATATTTCCCGTTCATTTGCTATCTTAACGGAATATACACTAATAGGTAAATACCGCTATTATAGAATAACTGGTGATAAATCTGAAAATACGGTATCCCGAGTTTACAATCCACGAATTAATCTTAATAAGATTACGACGAATTTGCTTTTACCTAATGGAACACCATTTTATTTTGGAACTGCATTTAGTGGTGATACTAGTAATACCTGTATTACTTTCTCATTCCGGATGACGACAATACAAAAGAATCTAGCAACTCAGTTTATAAGTAAGGCGACTTATTAAGTTATGTGTTGAGTTGCTATTTCATTATTGAATTATATTTAGCTTAAATAACTTATTTAGAAATATAAAAAATTAATTGCTAGAATATATATATACTATATAACATATAACAATACCAAATCCAAAACCAAATCCAAATCCAAATCCCAAAAAAGATAAATTAAAATGACATCATCCATACCGCTAGATGAAATTAATAAGGCAATCAGTGAAATTAATTGTTGTCGTGCATATGATACAGATGATATGAAATCGGCAAAAGAGAATTGGTTAAGTATTCTTAATGATGCTAAAGACCGATATGATACTCTAGAAGAAAATGATTTTTTAAAAATTAATTTTGTCTTGTGTATTCATTATTTGAACTATAGTAATCATATGTTTACAAAAGAGATGGTAAGTTCATACGGAATGATTGCAAAAACGCTATCAGCGGTTGCTGATAAAGCAATTGATAAAGCTATTAGTGATGCAAATGTGGCTGCTGCTGAAAATATAGATTCTAATGTGGATAATGTGGATAATGTGGATAAAATGGATGAAAATGAAAATAGTAATAAACTAAATAATGAAACAAAAGACATAATTCAATAAAAACTTAATATTATTTTTTCTTTGTTTTTCTATTTCCATTCCTGCTAGATACTTTCCGGCAGGATTTAATATTATCTGCCTTTGGATTATTACAACTAAAAACAATATGTTTTTCAAATTCCGCTTCATATTCTTCATAGCTTTTATATTTTTCCTGTAAGTTGCATAATTCTTCACATTCATAAAACCAGCGTTTCAATCGTGAATAAGGTTCATTTTGTTGTAATATAGAGCGGATGGGATATTTTTTTTGTGAATTTAGTTTATAATTACGATTTGGATGTAGTAATCTTTTTATGAGAATTGGAATTACATTAAAAAATTTATGATAAGTAATTGCTATTTTACTTTTTTCTTCACTAGTATGACAATTAGCAAAATATCCTTGATAATTAAAAATAATACTACCTAGAAATTCTAACCCTTCATTACATATCCATTGTTGTGCATTTAGTGTTTTCCCTTCACCTGATTCTTCTTTTTGTTCTAATATTTTATTTATATATTTAACTTTTGGATTATATAATGTTTTTACATATTCTAAAGTAGGATTATTATGATGACAAAATCCTTGTAATCGTAATTTCTTATTTACCTTATTATGCATTTTATAGAGCCATTCAATTAATAATTCTTGTGATTCCAATGCGGGTGTTATATCTAGATTTGCCATATATTTAGAGAAACTAGCACGGCAATATTTACAAGGTAAAATATCTGGAAGTAAAGTCATCATATCCCGCATTAGGATTTTATCACTTGTATCGGGGTTTTCAGGATATAGAAATGTAAGAAGATGTAGAAACCGCCACCCAGACGGTCCCCAATATATTGTTTCCATATTACTTACAATTTATTTAGAAATAAGTTCATTCTTATTCAAAAAATATAATTAATGAAATTCATTGCCATTATTGCTAATAAAAATGATTGTGAAATAAATCTAAATAAAATCTAGATACTAGATAGAAATTTTAAAATTATGGAAAATAATAAACTAGTAGGTAATAATAAATTAATTAAATTAATTAAGAAAAAAACAAAGAAAAATATATTTACTAATCAATTTCAAAAGGGTGGTGGTAATAATGCACCTTTAGATTTACAAAGTTTAACTATTGAGCAAATTGAAAATTTAATGCAACAAGGTATAATGCCAGAACAAATTGCAGATTTAGCTATACAACAAGGTCAACCTGTACCACCACTTATTCAAGAATTACTTTCCAAAACACCAGGAGGTTTAGATTCTATGCCACCAGAACAAATGCAAGAATCACAAATGCCTGATAAAACTAGTAAATTTCCGGCAATGATGGATTTGCCAACATATGCACAATATAGGAATGTTGAAAAAAAACAACAGGAAAGAAAATTAAAATTCGGTGCACATAAACCTGCAGTATTTGGATATGTATTTTCAGATTTAATAAGTGAGAATATTCTACGAGAAATGAAAAAAACACAGGGTAGTTTTTTAGTTGGTGTGAACTTAAATAATCTATTTAATATGTTTAGGCAAATAATTCAACAAGATGAGAAAAATGAGAAAGATGGGAAAAATGAGAAAGATGGGAAAGATAAAAATAAATTAAAACAAATGAAAAACACAGATGAAATATTTAAAAGTTTTGGTGAATATGTAAATGTGGATTTTGATAAGATTCTAGAGAGAAAAATGGGATATCGTGGTAGTGATATTCCAATGCTACCAGAACAAGAATTAAATGAATATTCTAGCTTTGATGAAGTTTTAAATGAAAGTAAAAAATATGCAGAAAATGCTTTTAAAGGAGATATTACACCATTGGGATTATTAATTATGACGCGTATGCTTTATAAATATAGGAAAAATAATGCACAATGGATTCGTGTTGCTACCGTTCTTGAATTAATTTATAGCTATCTAGGTGATGATAAGAACCGTGATGAATTTTTTAAAGAAGAACGCAAAATTCCTATACAATCACTTATGGAACTAGAAGAATTTTATAATACCGATCACATGTTTATGAGTGAAGATGAAATAACAAAATTTAAAAAAAATCTTGATTTCTATAAATATGATAAAACAACCAATATAAAAAGACTTATACGGAAACTAAAAAGCAAAGCACCACCAATAATATAAATATTCTAGAAAAGCCTAATTAGGCTAGAAATAAAGATAATCAAAATTATATTTGTGTGTTTTTTAATATAAATATTTCTATATTTCTTGTAATAATTCCATTATTGTAATAATTCCATTATTATAATTATTGCATTATTGTAATAATTGCATTATAATAGTTTTCAAATAAAATGGGTAATTTTACATCACATCCAAAGACACATATATATGAGCCATTATTAAATCAATCGGCGGATTATCTTAATTTATCACAACAAATACAATATTTATTTGATAGGAATCAAAAGCTAGAGGAAGAAATAAAAAAAGTAAAAAATGATTTAGATTTATCGGTGGGAAGGTTAGATAAATTAATAAATACTAGAAATGATGAATTATTAAATTCATTATTATATTATAATAATCAACAAAATGAAAAAATAAATATAATTACTAAAGATATGGAAAATTTACTTAATAATGATAAAATACTTCTAGATAAACTTATTGAAAAAGATACAAACACTATTACAGAAACTTAACCATTATAATTAAACCACCATTTATCATCTAAATAGGGCGGTACTTCACCAGTATCAATACAATTATTAGTGCTAGGACCATTATTAATAGTATTATAAATTTCATTAAAATCAATAGCATAGGAATAATAACGAATATTACTCAAATAACCTTCAAAACCGCCATACATATTAATCCAAAAATCATCATCATTTTGTTTAGGAATACTGCTAAGCTCTTTGCGAACTTTAAGATACCCGTTGATATATAAATCAAGATTGCGGTTAGAAAGAACTATATTCATATAAACCCATTTACGAATTGGTAAATCATCAACATCTGCATATTCTAGAATATTCTCTTGTGTATTCATATATACGCGAATAGAATTCTTATTTGGATGAAACCATACTCCAGGTGCTCTATTAGGATAACTAGATGCATTACCTTTATGAAATACATGTTTCCATTCACCACTCTTATAATCCACATTTTGTATAAGAAACCAAAATCCATAAGTAAATTGAATTCCCTCTTGACCATCAGATTTTAAAATTGGAATATAATTAACTGATTGTGGGTCTTGACTTATCACCATTGCATTTTTAGCATTCTTAGTTGTATTAAGCAACATAGGTGCATTTACTTTAGAAGTCATATACCTCTTTAAAAGATAACTACCTATATAATAAATTGCTACTAATATAATTACCATTATTAATACCTTGACAATTAACATCCAAATAGATTCACTTTTTTCACCTATTTCTAGTTTCATTTCACCTGCCTCTCTTTCCCTTCCATAATTTGCTTTATTCTTTGCTTCCTTATTAGCCATTGAGGCATTAGCTGATTCCTTATTATTTTTCTCCTTTTGTGAATTATTTTCATCCCCTAAAATGGAATTTTTAATGTTGGAGAAAGTATCCGTCAATGAATCTATACCTTTTTCTACCATACTAGGCTCTTCCTCCTTATTCCTATTCTTATTATTATTGTTATTATTGTTGTTGTTATTATTATTGTTGTTATTATTATTGTTGTTATTTGAATTATTTTTATTGGTATTTACAGGTTGTTTATTTGCATTAGATTTGGATGTATTATTACTAGCAGTAGTATTACCTAGAATATTTTTAATTTGTTTGTTAAATTCTGTATTACTTAATAAACCAGAGGCAGAATTATTTCTAGGTGCATTATTTTTTAATGTATTATTCTTGGGTGCATTATTCTTGGGTGTGTTATTCTTCGGTGAGTTATTCTTCGGTGAGTTATTCTTAGGGGTGTTATTTCCAGGTTTTGCATTTGCAATAATTGAATTTAATGTTGGTGGTGTATTTGTTTTTATATTTGTAGCCATTACTTACTTAATATCTATTATATAAATACATAATATTAATTATTAAAAAAAAAATAAAAAAATATATTAATATAAAAAATTTTATTTACGAAAAAAATCTAATAAATTATTTTTGCTTAGTATAAAATCCTCAATCTGTTTTTTTTGTTGTTGTAGGATTTTTGCTCTAATTCTTTCTTTGTAAAAATTTGGATTTCCTTCTGTATAGTCCCTACCAAATTCCGTCTTTAAATATTGCATATATTTATATCCACTTTTATCTATTTCACTAAATAATTTTTTATAATCTTCATTCTTATGTTCATTTTCCCACTGTTCCCACTGTATAGTTTCATATTCTAATATTTGTTCATGAAAATATAAATTTACTAAAAATAATTTTAATAATTCTTTTTCAAATTCAGAATTTGGATTTTGTAGTTCAACTTTTACATCTAATTCTGGTAATGATATAATCGGTTTAATAAATTCATCTATTGTAATAAACAAAATATCATCCCAATAATCGTCTCTATGATTATATGTTTTTAAATGCACATCTTTTCCTAACATTTCTAATAATTCAAATGTATTTTCATTAATAAACCGTATTAATATAGCAATATGCCATATAATACCATCTGATTTACGTTTAAATATTATTAAATCTCCTGGAACTTTTATTGTTGATGCATCTTTATAGTTTATACCAAAATAATCTGTTATTCTTTTATTGTCCTTAAATGGATTAAATTTATAATGTTTATATAATCTTTGAATGTGTCCTTCATTAAGATAACCTGAATCAAGTAGACATATAAAAATAAATTGCCAACAATTCATTGCTAGAAGTTTTTTTTTATAATTTTCATTTGAATAATTTAATAGTAATTTAAATAATTTATAAAATTCATGATCTTCGCCATAATTAAATTGTCCATAATTAGTAAATTTAATCATAAAATCATTAGGTATGTAATTATCATTAAATGATGTATAAAAATATTTTTCAACAATAAAATTATCATTTTCTAGAATATAAGTACCTTTTTCATTCCAACTATTTGCAATTCGTAAAAATTCATTTACATCAGGATTTCCACCTTTTAATTTATATATAATACTAGTTTTTTCTTTATTTGTCTTTGTTTTTCTTAAAGTTTTTCTTAAAGTTTTGTTTAAAGTTTTGTTTCTAGTTTTATCAATGTGTTTGTTCTTAATCATATTAAAATGTAAATATAGATATACAATAAACTAAATTAATTTTGTATTTTATTATTTATATATATAATTTTCAATTTATTAAAAAAAATAAATACAATTAAAAATAATAAAAAATTGTTAATTATGGTACTATTTTTAGTACCTATAGTTAAATATGCATTAATTAAAAAAATATTAAATTTTTTTATATAAAAAATGAAATGACAATTGCTAGAATAATTATTAATATTAAACCATACCAAAGCCAACTGGGAATTTGTGATAAGAGACTATCAGATTTCACTGGTCCGGCATAATATAATTCTTTAGCGTGTGGAACTGTCATAGCTGTATTAGAAAACACAACACGACTTATTTTACCTGCAAAACCACCATCGGGTGTAATCACTACATTACTAGTGCTAACGGCTGGAAATGCTTTTAACATACAACTAGATGCAAGTTGTCCATCAATAAATATATCTACAACCTGATTATAAACACTTACAACTAAATGTACCCATTTTTGTAATGGAAATGCACGATAAATACAAGTTCCAACAGTAGGGTCTGTTTCAGTTATATTTTGTATAATACTAGATGCATCAGTATTCGCATTATTTTCCGTTTTAGTCATTGTTTGGCTAGGTAGTGTTGTGCTAGGTTGTGTAGAAGTGCTAGTTTCATTTACAAATTTTTCATTTACATTAAATCCTTCTTTAACAAGTTCATCGTGTTCTAGCATTAATGTGGTAATATTTGTAGGTTGCATATTTACCATTAGTAATTCATTATTATCATTTTGATTTCTTTGAGATTGTTGATATTGAATTGTTGGATAATCAATTAGATTACTTCCAATATCATTTAAAGATTTAGAAGAATAACCACATCCACCATTAGTTTTCATATTTGTTTCAATTACATTTTTAGGAATATCTGCAAAATTTGAAACGCTAGAACCACTAGAACTACTAGAACCACTAGAATTTTTATTCATATTCATATTCATATTAATTATATTGCCATTATTATTTTGTAATTTTAATCTAACAATGAGGTCATTAGTTTTAGCATCTAGAAGGATTTCTGGATTACCTGCACCTTTATCTCCACGACGAAGTATTATTTTTTCTTTGCCATAATTATAATTATAATTATCAACATTTATCCACATACTAATACTATATTCATTACTATAAGTTGAAGTTGGAATACTACCATTTCCAATATTAAATATACTAGAGGCATCTTTTACATCTGGCATAACTTCCGTTTCCACTGTAGTTTGAAATTGACGATTACTATACATAGTATATAGCCAATAACAAGCAACAATTAGTAAAACTAGAACAACCACTAAAACAATAATTCCAATAATTTTTGAACTACTATTACCTGATACTGAATTATTAGAACGAGAACCTAATATACTAGGATATTCACTTGCACGGGAATTATTTTGATTATTTCTTTTTAATATATTAGTTGATTGTTGATTCATTATTGTAATATGTTAAATATACCTTTTACTATTATGATAGAAGAAAAAAAGAAAAGAACACAATATTTTTATTTGTGAAAATCAAATTAAATAAAATTATATTAAATCAAATAAAAATCAAATTAAATTAAATTAAAAACAAAATCAAATTAAATTAAATTAAATTAAATTAAATTAAATTAAATACTTTTTAATTCATTAAAACTAAGTGGAAAAGGATACATTACTAGATTTCTAATTTTACCTAGAAAATTATTATTTATTTGTCCTATGGTAATAGAACTTTGAATATCATAAAATACTGGTAAGCTAGGTAAATACTCTGTTTTTATAATTACTCCATCAATCCATAATTGAATGGTGCGTCCAGAAATAGCTAAAATATAGTTGCACCATTTTTGCTGTTTTAAATCTGGAACTTTAATTTCAGAAAATGCCGCATAAAATGGATTATCCCTATATTTTGTAATAATGGATAAATAATTCTTTTTAGGATTATAGCCAACTTGAGGTGAATCTTGCATTGAAAAAATAGGTTTAACATTATTATAATTATTTTTCCAGGCTATATTACCTGCTAGGTTAGGAATATACATCTCCCAGGTGAATGTTATGCCGTATCCTAATTTTGGAATCATTAATGATGGTCTATCCGTTATTAAATTAGCAATTTGTATTTGTTCTGTAAATGTTTCATCTAGTAGTGTTTCTTGCGTATAAATAGGTATTCTATATTTACCAATATTACCTTGCCTTGGAAGATAATAATAAAAATAATATATACCTATAAATACTGTTAATAAAGTAATACCTATAGTTATAAATGTTATAGATTGATTCATCTTCTTTTTTAAAAACTTTATATTGTTATCTAATGATATTCTAGATATTCTTCAAACTCTTCAACTTCTTTTTTATTTTATTTTATTTTGTTTTGTTTTGTTTTATTTTATTTTGTTTTGTTTTGTTTTATTTTATTTTGTTTTGTTTTGTTTTGTTTTGTTTTGTTTTGTTTTTTT
>Ga0255167_1000458_pt1 | contig 13781 bp, 27 predicted proteins | sample Atl_Miss_RepA_8d_FD_183177 | JGI IMG/M metagenome (GOLD analysis project Ga0255167, IMG submission 183177) | Freshwater microbial communities from Altamaha River, Georgia, United States - Atl_Miss_RepA_8d | ecosystem: Environmental > Aquatic > Freshwater > River | place: USA: Georgia | collected... | reverse complement strand
CTCAGAAGGTCGCCGACGCTGCGCCTGACCAGCGGGTTGACGCCGTCGGGGCCCTTGTGCCTCGAGCCGTCGTGCTCCTTCGAGAGCGGGAGCGCGAGTATCGCCTTCCGGGTCGTCTCGTACCCGTGGCGGGCGATCGACAGCCTGATGCCGAACTTGTCCGAGTACTCGTGGGCCGGGTCGCGGTGGAACTCCTTGATCTCCTCGGCGACGCACGTCGCGAACCAGATGCCGTAGAGCTCCTCGACCTGTTCGGCCGGGACCTTCTCCACCTCCTCGGGGTTGATCCTCACCATGCCTCGTCCTCCTTGCGCGCCTGCGTGACGGCCTGCCCGTCGGTGTCATCCTGGTGCTCCTCGAGGATCTTCGCAAACATCTCGATGTGCTTCGCGTCCCGGAGGATCAGCTCGAGCTCGTCGTACTTCTTCCGCCGCGGGTTGTTTCCCTGGTGGAAGTCGGAGAGCTTGCAGCCCAGGATCGCGGCCTCCGCCGCCTCAGGGCCGTCGTACATCGCGATCGCCTTGCGGATGATCGCCTCCCGCTTCGCGTCGAGCCGCGGCGGGATGCCCTTCGGTTTCCCGTCCTTGGGCCGTCGGTGCGTGTCGACCCAGAGGTCGAACACGGCGCGCACCTGGCCGGTCGCGTTCTCCTGGCCGTCGGTGGTGGTGTCTTCGTTCTTTGGCATAGTCCAGTCCTTGCCGCGCACGTGCGGCGGTTTCGCCAGTCCGGCGTAGTTGTCAACGGTAGAAGTCCAAGTTCTTCTACTCGTTCTTCAACCTATGGTTGTTTAGAAGTTCTTACCGTAAGAGTGGGTCCCGGCGTGACTCCCGCCCTGGGGCAGGGGTAACTGGAACACCTGACCTGTGGTCGTGCTCTTCCGTGGGCTTGCGGCGCCGCTTCGGTTGAGCGCCATTGTTAGCGCCCTTCCTCGGCGGCCCGCAACCCCGGTCGGATCATTTCTTCGACGTCGCGCGGCGCTTGTTGTGGTACGCCCTCATGCGCTGGCCGGCGGCCGCGTTGCGGATGGCGATCTTCTCGCCGTTCTTGCGGAGCTGGCCGATGCGGATCGTCACCGCGCCGGTGGTGCGGCGGAGCTGGCGCGCGATCTGGCTCGAGCTGTAGCCGTCGGCCCAGAGGTCGACGATCGCCTTGTCGTCCGCCTTCGTCCAGGCCGATCCGCGCTTGGCGACGGAGCCGGCGCGGCGCTTCTTCTCGATCGACTTGACCGGGAGCGGTCCGCGGGAGACGGTGAGCGTCGCGATCTCGTCGTCGGTGAAGCCGGCGTCCTTCAGGACGATGCCGGCGACCTCGGTGAGCTTGAGCGCGTCGGTGTTCCTGGCGAGGTCCAGCATCACCTTGAGCTGGTTCGGTGTGAGTCGTTTCCTGTTCATGTCATTTCATCCTTCCCGACGGGCGTGCCGTCGTGTCGTGTGGTGCGTCGCACCGTGTGGTGTGACGCTTGGAGTGTACGCCCTACCGGGCGTCCGTGTCAACCGTTTCGGGTGACGCGATCTCGATCTGGTAGTCCCTGATCGGTTCCTGCCAGAGGTTGGCCGGGTTCGACGCCGGCGACACGAGCGGTATGAGGGTGCCGGCGACACCGCGCCTGGACCCGACGTCGCGCATCCACTGGTCGGCCTCCTTCAGGGTCGCGAACGGGCCGAAGTAGACCCGGTCGGTCATGCGGGTGTGGACGATGATCCAGCCCCCGACGGTCGGCTGCCAGTCCTCGGGCGGGAGGACGATCCTGTCGGGGATCGGCGGGAGCGGTGCGGTGAGGCGGTCGTGGCACTCCTCGCAGAGGACGTCGAAGCGCCCGTCGGTGTAGAAGTCCTCCCACAGGCTGCCGAGGTCGTGGTAGTCCTTCCAGAACGGGAAGAACTCGGTGGCGTCGGTGCCGTTCGGGTTGCCGCCGATCCAGCAGAGGCCGATCGGTTGCTCGCACGAGGCGCAGTCCAGGTCCTCGTACTCCTCCGGGTAGCCGTCCTCGGGGACGTCGGTGACCTTCTCGGAGCGGGTCGGCTCGAGGTAGTCGTGGTAGCGCAGGCGGAGCCTCATGCCGCCACCTCCCACGACGGGAGGACGGCGTAGCCGTTCGAGGTGACGACGACGAGGACCTCGTCGGCGAGCTTCATGTCGTCGCGGCGGACGACCTTGATCGCCTGGGTGCGGGTGCCGACGGAGCGGAGCGCGTCCTGGAGGACGGCGTCGTCCCCGGACTCGGCGGACCTGCCGTAGTCGGTGACGGTGACGATCGCGCCCGACACGCCGATCAGGCCGGCGACGCGGCCGATGGCCTTGTCGTGGTGGCGCACGACGCGCCAGCGCACGAGGTCCTTCCACTCCTCGGGGATCGCGTCGCAGATCCCGTCGACGTCCTTGCCGGCGTGGTCGCCGTTGCAGGTCGAGCACGGGCGGCGGTTCTCGTGGTCCCAGACGATCCCGGAGCCGTTGCAGTTCTTGCAGCCGCGCCTCGCGCCCCTCGGGCCCTTGCCGGTGCCTTCGCACTTGGGGCAGGGGAGCTCGGAGGCCTCGGTGCCCGGGCTCCACTGGCAGGAGCGGCAGCTCCTCGGTTCGAGGACGACGGTCCTCTCGGTGTGGTTGATCTTCATGGTTGACCTCCTTGGTCGTCGTGGTGTGGTTTCAGTATGGCGGTGGGGTGTGTCACACGCCGGCGAGACGGCGCGCGGGGGAGTCGTACGAGATCGCCTCGTTCAGGAGGTCCTCGAGGACGGTGCGCTCGCCCAGGCCGCCGTCGGCGGACCACTCGGCGATCGCGATCGCCTTCTGGACGACCGTGGAGGCGAACACGGCGAGACCCTTGTCGGAGTACCGGGCGACGGGGTCGGACGATCCCAGGAGGGCGTGGTCGCCCCTGCCGAAGACCTCGGTGCGCTCCATCGTGTAGGTGAACCCGCCGGTCGTGCTCGTGCGCGTGGCCGCCATGCAGCGGCGGACGGTGGCGCGGTACGCCTTGCGGTTCTTGTCGTGCTGGACGACGACGACGATCCGGCGGTTCCAGCCGGTCTCGCCGGCCTCGGACTCGGGGACCTCGGGCCCGTCGAACGTCCAGGTGATCCGGCGCTCGTCGGTGGATGCTGCTTCTCCGAAGAGGAAGGGAAGGGTGGATCGGTTCATGGTTGACCTCCTTGGTCGTGGTGTGTTGGTGTCAGTATCGCGAAGGGGTGTGTCACCGCGTCCAGGGGGTGCGGTACCCCTGGGACTCGAGCAGCGAGAGGACCTCGTCGAGGCACTCGCCGTCGGTGGCGTCCTCGCCCGGTTGGGCGATGATCCGGATGATCTCGGCGACGAGCTCGTCCTTGTCCAGCTGTCGCGGGAACGGGACGGGGCCGTCCTTGTGGTAGACGAGGCCGCTCATCGCCACACGCTCGCCTGCCACACGGCCTCGGGGAGCTGGTCGAAGTAGAGGTCGGTGACCTCGTGCTCCACGACGACCTCGCCGGCGTTCTTGCCCGACGAGATCAGGCGGACGCGGCGGACGTCGTAGAGGTCCAGGAAGTTCAGGACGACCTCCACGGCGCGACCGGGGCCGCAGGGGAGCAGGACGCCGATCGGCTCCTGGTCGTTGTGGTCGCGGATCACGATGACCTGCCCGCCGGAGACGCCGAAGACGGTCGCCCTGCCGATCTGGTTCAGGATCGTGTTGTGGTCGGCCGATCGGCCTTCCCGGTTCTCGAGCCTCGCGATCGCGAGCTTCGTCTGTGCCTTGCTGAGTGTTGCCATGGTGGACCTCCTTGGTCGGTTGTTGTCAAGTGTAAAGGATAACGAGGGGGTGTGTCAAGTACTAGATCGCGTCCGCCAGGCAAGCGGGGCAGTGGCCGGTGAACGCGATCTCGCACGAGCACTCGTCCAGCTCGGCGTGGGAGACGGTGAAGGTCCCGCCGGTGGGGACGTCGTGGTGCCAGATCGTGGCGCGGAACGCGAGCGGCCCGACGGAGTAGCGGAGCTTCCACGATCCGCGGACGGTGACGGCGGAGAGGAGCTCCTCGGGGTCGGACGCGTCGAAGTAGCCGATCACGGTGCGGTCCCAGAGCGGGAACCCGGAGACGACGAACTCGCCGCTCCCGCGGGCGACGAACTCGCCGACGCACGCCTTCCAGTCCTCCAGGGCGTCCTCCCAGCAGCTGCCGTAGCAGTGCTCGGAGGGGATCTCGTTGTCGTAGCCGGCCTCGTCCTCCCACACGAGGCAGGTGCACTCGTTGGTGATCTCGGCGTCGGTGGTGGTGAACTCGTTGGTTTCTGTCTTCATGGTTGACCTCCTGGGTCGTCGTTGTGGTGTGTTGGTGAAGGTACTGGAGGGGTGTGGCGCTTACTTGGCGATGCGCAGCTCGCGGATCGCGACGATCTCAACGAACTCGTCGGACTCCAGGTCGTCGGCGCACGCCTGGCAGAAGAGGTCGGACTTGAGGGATCGGAGGAACGGGAGCCGGCGGTCGATCCACTCGAGCTCGTAGGCCTTGGCCTGGTTGTGCGGGCAGTATGTCATGGGTGACCTCCTTGGTCGTGGTGTTCGGTTGACAAGGTACAACATAGTCGGGGGGTGTGTCAAGTACTCCGCACGACGATCCCCGCCGGCCCGCCGTCGTGTAACCTCTTCCCGACAACTAGACAGACGAAAGGGATCGGGATCATGGGCGCGAGCTTCGACTCCAGGTGGGACGCAAACGTGGAGGCCCTCAGGGCATGGGCCGGGAAGAACGGGACGCCGATGGCACCCGCCGGGGCGACGATCAGGCGTGACGGCCGGGACGTGAACGTCGGCAGCTTCGTCGCGTACGCGCGGTCACGCCAGAGGAAGGGCCTGCTCGACCAGTCACGGAAGAAGGAGCTCGAGCGCATCCCCGGCTGGACGTGGGACAAGCTGCCCCCGGGGCCGAAGGGCGAGGTCGACCGGAACGAGGAGATCAGGAAGCTGCGGAGGCAGGGCGTGACCCTGGCCGAACTGGCTGAGCAGTACGGGATGTCACGCCAGCGCATCCACCAGATCGCCCCGGACCTCCCGAACGAGACCAGGCACCGCGCCCACCTGAAGAAGAGGCGCGAGGACCGGATCGCCGAGAGACGGGCCGAGGCCGAGGCTTCGGCGAGGCGCGAGCGCTCGAGGAGGGCGCGCTGATGGGTCTGTTCAGCATCCCGTCCATCGCCGCCATGTCGTCGGCGATCGCCTGGCTCCTGATGCTCGGGGTCGGCGTCCTCCACTCCGCCGGTCTCGCCGGCACGACGATCGGCTACGACGAGGCGATGGGCGTCGTCCTGTGCTTCCTCCCGGTCGCCCTCTTCTTCGTCCTGCTGCTCGCCGTGTCGACGGCGAGGGCGATCAGGCTCGCCGCCACCGCCGACGAACGGGACTGACCAGGGGAATGGTGAAGGCCCGGGGCGCTTGGACTGCGCACACCGGGCCTTCTTCGTCACCACGACGACCGTTAGATCATACTCACCTCGGGAGCCTTCTCCCGTACACGTCCTGCCAGGACTTCGTCCACACTCCCGGCCACCACCGCTTCGGCTTGCGACCGCGGGAGAGGTCGGTGAGGACCTCGATCGCCTGTTGCACCGTGTGGCGCACGATGATGCCGTTGCGGAGCGCGATCTCGGCGCACTCGACGCCCTGCGCGTCGGTGTAGCGGTGGTTCGATCCGTGGACGAGTCCGTCGGTCACCCAGATGACCGGCGAGCGGTGGTTCTGCCGTTGCTCGACCGCCCAGCGCGCCGCGGGTGCGTCCACGCCGTTGCCCGACACGCGCTCGGGCATCTCGGCCACCATGCGCCCCTTGTCGGCGACGACCATGAGCGTGGGTCGCTCCGTGTCGTGCCTGTTGGAGCAGTACACGGCGACCTTCGCACCGGGCGCGGCCTCGGCGATCCTGCGCACGTCGTCCTGGGTGAAGTGCATCGAGCCGGATCCGTCGATCAGGACGACACCGCCCTTGCCCTTGCGCACGACGTCGAAGACCTTGCGGTCCGGATCGGTGAGCATGCGCGACACGCGACGGGGGACGCGGCCCGTGGAGCTCGCACGGCGCTTCTTGCCGATGCCGCCGGGGGTGAGCCTGGGCATCGGGTAGTACTTGACGCGGAGCTCGTCCCACGAGGTGCCGGCGTCGGGCATCGTCATCTTGCCGACGTCGTCCTTGTCCACCGGGGCCGGCTTCGGCTTCGGCTTCTTCTTCTCGCTGGATCCCTCTGGACCGTCCTCCTCGGTCGCTTCCGACTCGTCGGTCTCGCGGTCGTCGGTCTCCTCCGACTCGTGCTCGTCGTCCTCCGGCGGTGCCGGCGGTTTGGCGACGGAGTCGATCAGGACGGCCATCGCCTCGGTGAACGAGTAGCCCGCGGGTGCGAGCATCGCCGTCGGGTGGACGCTGGTGTCGGCGAGGTGCGCGTTCGGCACCTTCGCGATCTGCTTCACGAGCCTGTCGGCGAACGCCTTGAGCACCTTCGCCCACTCGGGGTTGTGCTTCCTGACGCCCTTGAGGTACTCGGTGAGGCGACCCGTGCCGGCGCACGCCGCCACGTCGTAGACCGCCTGCTCCCACCGGTCGTTCTTGGCGACGAACTCGCCGCCGATCCGCTCGGTGCCGTCGAAGACCTTCTTCATGTCGAAGCCGACGCGCTTGCACAGCTCGTTGACGCGGATCTCCTCCGCCGCCTTGAGCGCGTTGAGCGACACCTTCCCGCGGGCGAGCCACGGGCGGATGTCGACGGGTGTGACCTTCGCGTGCATCATCTCGTGGGCGCGCACGGAGCGCTCGAGCTCGGTGTCGCCCTCGGGGACCTGCATCTTCCGGTCGGCGATCATCGTCCACGCCTGACCCGGTGCCATGACCGTCTCGGCGATCTCCCACGCCCCGTTCTGGAAGTCCCTACGACCCAGGAGGTCGGGCATCACGAGCGTGGTCACTTGGCCACCTTGTCGATCGCGATCGCGTCCAGGACCGCCTGTGCGAGCTTCTCGCCGAACACGATGCCCGCCGCGCGGTTCTGGTCGCCGAGTCCCTTGCGGAGACGGTCGAACGCCTGGAACTGGCGGAGCGAGATGCGACGCTCGGGGCCGAGGTCGGCTGCCCGTCGTGCGTAGTCGCGGAGGTCCGGCGACAGCGCGAGGAGCGCGTCGGGGTGCGGTTCGTTGATGCGGATGCGCACGGGGAAGCGGTCCACGAGGGCCTCGGGGAGGTCCCGCATGTCCTCGCAGTTCGTCGTGCACACGACGCTGTACCCGTCGGTCGGCTTGATGTTGCCGTTCAGACCGGGGTGGTCCAGGTGGATCGACTCGGGCGTGTCGGTGACGGCGAGGAGCGTGGCGAGGACGTCGCCCGATGCCTTGTCCACCTCGTCGAGAACGAGGCGACCGCCGGCCCGCAGCGCGTTCGTCGCACCGCCGTCGCGCCAGACCCACTCGTCGTTGCCCGCGGGGAGCCAGTGGCCGGTGACCTCGGCGCTCGTCATGTCCTCCGTGCAGGGGACGCGCCACGCACCGGTGGCGACGTTGCCGTAGTTGAGACCGGCGAACGTCTTGCCGACGCCTGGCGGCCCGAACAGGATCAGGCGGTCGATGCCGGCGTTGAGGACGTCCATCGCGTCCTGCCAGCACTTCGGGAGCTGTGTGGTTGGTGTTGTCATGTTGACCTCCTTGGTCGTGGTGATGTTGTCAAGAGTAGAGAGTACGGAAGGGGTGTGTCAAGCCCTACGAGGACGCCTTCGCCGGCATCGTCCTGACGACGCCCTCGGGGCCGGCGAGGACGATCTCGCCCTTCGCCCAGAGGCGCGACCCGGTCGCCGCGTTCAGGATCCTGAACATGGCGGTGAAGGTCGCCTCGGTGTCGTCGATCTCCTCGAAGGTGACCGTGTTGCTCGCGTTGCCGAGCGTCGCTGTGAGTGTGTAGGTGTTCATGGGTGACCTCCTTGGTCGTGGTGGTTGGTGTTGGCGGTGGGTGCCGACGGGCCGGGGAACGGATGGGGGATCCGCTCTACCCGGCCCGCCTGCGATCACTTGGCGGAGGGCTTCTTCGCCTTGGCGGTGATGCGGAGCGAGTCGGAGACCGGCGAGAGGCTGGTCACCTTGTCGGCGACCTCCTTGCCGATCGTGCCGCACTCCACGGCGCCCTTGAAGGCGTCGAGGTCGATGCTCCGCTTGGTGACGTTGTCGAGCACCTTCGCGCTGACCTCGTCGGCGAGCGCCTCCACGTCCACGACGAGGCGACCCTCGGAACGGACGATGGTGACGACGGTGCCGTCGGCGAGTTCCACGCTGTCGTGGCCCGATGCGTCGAGGGCGGCGATCGCCTCCTCCTGTGCGCGCTTGAACGCCTCGTCGGCCTCCTTCTTCGCGATCTTCGCGAGGACGGCTGCCTGGGCGGCGTATGCGGCGAGCGATGCGAGGTCCGCGACCTGCACGCTCTTGGTCTTGTTGGTTGCTGTCTTGCTCATGGTGACCTCCTGTGGTCGTTTGTTGGTGACGGTGTTGATGGTAGGGAAGGGGTGTGTCAGGGTCAGATGACCCCGACCTCCGCGAGTGCGTCCCTGCCGGCGCGACGGCGGATCTCGTAGGCGAGGGCGACGACGTGGGCCGGCCACTGGGCGGTGATGCCGTCTGCCCGGCAGGCGGCGAGAACGGCGTCGGCGAGGTCGATGCCCCCGGCGTCGATGGAGTCCAGGAGTTCCTGGGCCAGGTTGATCTCGGTGTGGTTCTTGTTCATGGTTGACCTCCTTGGTCGGTTCGTGTGGTGTGGTGGTGAATGTACGGGAGGGGTGTGTCGAGGATCAGTAGTCCTCGTCCTCGTCCTCGTCGTCGGAGGGGACGCCCTCGGGGGACACGCCCTCGAAGTAGGCGATGATCGCGTTGCCGAGCGAGTCGGTGCGGTACGACCGGACGAGCAGGTCGGCGAGCTCGCCGTCCTCCTTGGCGACGGCGACGAGGAACTTCGCCGCGTTGCGCTCCGAGCCGGAGACCCCGAGGCAGAGCGAGCCGAACATCGCCCGGCCCGAGTAGTGGCGGAGCTCGACGTCCGCGTCGTACGCCGCTTCGGTGATCGTGTCCACCTGATCGTGTGTGAGTGTCTGTGCCATGTTGACCTCCTTGGTCGTTTGTCGTGGTGTGGTGAAGTGTGCCCGGTGGGTGTGACACGGTTTCCCGTGCCGGCCCCTCGGCCACCCCCTCGGCTTCTTGCCTCGGTTGTATTGACATCTTGGCACGTGGGTGTATCACGAGTCAAGTACCCCGTGGAACCCTTGCGGCACAAGGGTTATCCGATACCCTTGACAAGTGACGCACCCCCGGGCGATAATGAACGGGTCAGATCAACAGACCAACAAGGAGGTCCACCATGACACAGACAACCACGCGAGAACAGCACGCGATCAAGATCGTCTTCGAGACCGATCGCGAGCTCACCACGAAAGAGATCAACCAGCTGATCGACCGACTGCTGCTCGAGATCGAGGAGCCGGTCGTGCGCATCGAAGACGAGACCAACCTCTCGATGCACGCCGACGCCGACTACACGACGAGCAACATCCAGCACGCGTACGAGAACCTCTCGATGGTTCCCGACGCCGAGCGCATCGTCGGCTCGATCAACCAGTACCCCGCGTGCAGCAAGTGAAGGAGACGACGATGAAGATCCCGAACATCTGCCCGAGGTGCCAGTACAACTGGATCCCGAACAACGACCGACCGGGGGAGTACCCCGGTGCGCTCTCCCGCGCCGACAACGCGACGGAGATCTGCTCCGCCTGCGGCAACCACGAGGCGGTCCAGGACTGGACCGAGGGCGGATGCACGCCCGTCGAGTCGTGGCCCGTCGAGGTGCTCCTGTGAGCGTCGAGAAGCTCGTCGCCGGCATCGCCGAGGACGAGCTCTACGCCGTCCTCCGTGCGATCGAGAAGCGGTTCCAGGTCCGCGTGTCGCTGATCGACCGCTCCGAGATCAACGAGCTCGCCACCGCCTACTTCGACACCGACCTCACCGACGACGAGTGGGCCGAGTTCGCGTCGTCGCCGGCGTGGGAGGACTGGAACGTCGACTCCTGGGAGGCGTGGAAGGACTTCGTCGGGATGAGCGCCGTGCGCGAGATCGTCGAGCGACGCTGATGCAGACCTTCGTGCCCGAGGACACCCCCGAGCGGATCGCCGGGACCCTCGACTTCCGGAGGCTCGGCAAGCAGCGGGTCGAGGTCCTGCAGATCCTCCGGGCGCTCACCGGCGGGAGTCACGGGTGGCGCACCCACCCGGCGACCGTCATGTGGGCCGACAACCCGGGCGGGCTCGCGCACTACGGCGTGACGATCTGCGACCACTGGGTCGAGCTCGGCTACAAGGACACGTGCCGCGACAAGATCGCCGGCATAGTCACGCCGGACCCGGACGACCTGCCCTGGTGGTGGGGGAACCGGCTGGTCATGGAGTCGCACCGGTCGAACCTGATCCGGAAGGAACCGGACTTCTACGCGCGGTTCTGGCCCGGCACGCCGCGTGACCTCCCGTACCTCTGGCCGCGCCCGGACGGGTGGCTGGTCGAGGGCAAGCACTGGGCGTGACTCCGGCCGCCCGGGCCCGTATCATCTGAGCTGCGCGACGCGCGCGGTCACGGGAGGTGCGGGCTTGTCCCTTAGCGGTGCTTACAGGTGCGAGGTGTGCGGGTTGCCGCTGAACCCGGACGACAAGAGCGTCGCCCGGAGGGTGACCGGGTGGGTCAAGAACGGGTCGTCGGCGATCCACAAGAAGGGACCGCCGACGGCGTTCGCCCACTGGGTGTGCCTCGACACCCAGGCCGGCAACGAGGTCGCCGAGAGGCTGTTCTAGCGGCGTCGCCCGTTGGCCGGGTGCGCCAGGCGCGAGGCGACGTACTCGTCCTCCTCCGCCGACACGATGCCGACGAGCTCGCGATCCCAGTCGTCGTCCTCGATGTGCTGCAGGGCCGACCACACTTTGAGGTAGACCTTTGCCCTGCCGGCGTCGATCGTCGTGATCCGGTCCTTGAAGTTCGTGTAGTCGATCTCGCCGACCTGGTCCGCGAGGTAGCGGGCCCACTCGTCCTTCGTCATCTCGGCGCGGTACGGGTAGTCCGCGCTCTCCATCGCCTTGATCCGGCCGACCGCGTAGCCGGCGTCCCTGACCCGTCGGAGGTCCTTAGCGTCCCTCGCCCTGACGAGGACGATGCGATCGCCCTCCGGTCCTATGTCGTCCCTGTGAGCGACGACGCTGAAATAGCCGTGTTGTGTTGCTGTCCACATGGTTTCACTTCCTTCCTTTGTTGTGCCAGCAGGAAAGGCAATAGGTCCAGCCTCTCGACCAGACCCCATCGCCCTTCCAGACCCACGATCCGCACTCGCGGCAGTGGGAGTTGTTGTAGTTGTAGTGCCGGTGCATCAGTACCAGCACACCGATCCGTCGGCCTCCTCGGCGACCCACCGCAGCCAGAACTCGGCGTAGCGGAGCTGCTCGGTGATGTTCTCGCCGTCGGCGAAGATCTCCGGCTCGTCGTTGAGCGCGTCGCTGATCGCGTCGGCGGTGCGGATGCACGCCGAGACGGACTTCTCTGTGGCGTCGATGTTGTCGCCGTAGAAGGTGATCGCCTCGGTCTCGTCGTAGACGCCGATCTCTTCGAGCAGGTAGTTGCCGTACTTGCCCCGGTACCAGCAGTCGGTTCCGAGCATGCCGTAGACGGCCCCTCCCGGTTCGCCGGCCCGGACGTGGGCGTTCTTCCAGGGGCATCCGCCGCAGGCCGCTGTGGCCTGGCAGTCGATGACCGTCATCGGTTCGTTGGTGTCGGGGTCGACGATCTGCTCGCCGTCCCTGTTGAGGCGCGGTGCCATGACCGCCGTCCCCTTCGTCTTGCACGGGTAGTTGCGTGGAATGTTGTCCAGTCCCATAGGTGACCTCCTTGTGGTCGTGTCGTGGTGTTGTTGTCAAGTGTACGGGATGAAGCCCGACGGTGTCAAGTCAACGCCGCCGGGCCGACCCCGTCAGATCGTCTCGTACGCCTTCTGGATGAGGTCGTCCAGGTCGATCACGACCTGTCGGCGTCCCTCGCCGGGCGCGATGACCTCGGCCCAGAACTCGTTGTCCTCGCCCCTGATGAGCCAGACGACCTTCTCCGAGGCGACCTCGCCGAGGGCGTCCCACATCGGGTCCCACGAGGAGCCGATCTTGTCGCCGCCCCACGAGTAGACGATGATGCCGTCCTCGTTGTCGTCGTACTCGGCGAGGAAGCCGTAGTCGGTGAGGACCTTGAACACGAGCTCGCGGCCCTCGTGGTGCTCGCGGAGCTTGTCGATCGGTTCGCACCACGAGATGTGGCCGATGCCGGTGTTGATCTCCACGCTGTCCAGGAGCGACTCGAAGCGAGTGACCTGTTCCTTGTTGAGGTAGATGGCGTCTCCCGCCACCTTGTCTACTGAGTATCCCATAGTTGACCTCCTTGTGGTCGTTGTGGTGTGTTGTTGGTGAATGTAACGGAGGGGTGTGGCACCGGGGTCAGATCCTGGTGCGCGTCCCCCGGAAGAAGAACTCGGCGACCCTGACGAACTCGTCGCCCTCGTAGGCGCAGGCGTAGTCGGGGCCGCGCGGATCGCCCTTCTCGTCGGCGTCCAGGACGGCCGCGGCGTAGGCGAGGGCGAGGGGCAGGGTGCGGAACACGGAGGTCCCGTAGTCGTCGAGGGACGGGAACGAGACCTCGTACGGGTAGACGATCGCGCCGGCGTTGTGGCAGATGGTGAGTGTCTCGGTGGAGACGATGTAGTTCTTGCTCATGGTGACCTCCTCGGTCTGTCGTTGTGGTGTGGTGAGTATTGCGGAGGGGTGTGTCGCGGTCAGATGGCCGCCCACAGCCTCGTCGGGCGACCCTGCTTCCCGTCGTGGTGCGCCTCGTCCACGATCTCGGCGAGACCGTCCTCCACGAGGGCTTCCAGACGGCGACCGGTGTTGGAGCGGTCCCATCCGAGGAACTCGGCGACGTCGGAGGTGCGGAGCTCCCCGAACGCTTCCAGGACGAGCCTCGCGGCCTCCTGCTTCGGGCTGTTGGAGTTGAGGAGCGCGAGCACCTCTTCGAGGGTGAATGTCTTCATCGGGACCTCCTGTTGGTCGTCGTTGTGGTGTATTGACAAGATAACAGAGGGGTGTGTCTCTGTCAAGTATCTCTGTCAAGGACTCTCGTGGACACGGGCCGGGATCGGCGGTACGATCGCACCATGCCCCGGATCGTCCAGTCCGGCGGGAGCCAGCTCCTCCTCGCCGACGACCACCTCGTTCTCGACTTCCCCTACGACGCCGACCAGGTCGCCGAGGTCAAGAGGATCCACGGGGCCAAGTGGGACCGGGTCGCCCGCGTCTGGCGCGCCCCGGTCAGCTCGATCGACGAGGCCCGGGCGTTCGCCGCGAGTCACGGCTTCTGGGTCGCCCCCGAAGTGCTGAGGATGTCCATCCCCGCCCCCATCGCGGGCGGCGTGACTGGCAACCGGCGCCGGCTCCGCATCGACTCCGGCAAGCTGCTGATCGAGTTCGGGTACGACCAGCTGATCGCTGAGGCGGCCCGGAAGACGCCCGGGGTCGAGTGGGACCGGAAGACCAAGACTTTCACCGCCGGCTTCTCCGACGTCGTCCCGGTCGTCACGCTCTGCCGCCGCTTCGGTTTCGACATCCACCCGGACGTGGAGTCGATGGCCGACGACGAGCGGCTGCGCGGCGCGCGCCGGGTCGAGATGAGCCGGGCCCTCGACGCCGAGATCGACGTCCCGGACTCGATCGGCGGGGAGCTTCGGAACTTC
>Ga0255167_1000455_pt1 | contig 13816 bp, 7 predicted proteins | sample Atl_Miss_RepA_8d_FD_183177 | JGI IMG/M metagenome (GOLD analysis project Ga0255167, IMG submission 183177) | Freshwater microbial communities from Altamaha River, Georgia, United States - Atl_Miss_RepA_8d | ecosystem: Environmental > Aquatic > Freshwater > River | place: USA: Georgia | collected... | reverse complement strand
TGTTTTTTTTATTGATTCTTCAAAGGAGTTCGTTGTAAATATAACATTTTTTATAAGGTCAGATATAGATTTTATATGTTCTTCTTCAAGAATTGTTGGATTTTTATAATTTCCATAAGGCACATTAAATCCATTTGGACCTTCACGATAAACACCACGAAAACAAGTTTTATTCATAAATAATAGCATTGCAGATGCATTTGGATGTGTTTTTTCTTCTTTAGTTAAAGCATTAAACCTTGCCCTAATCCAGAAGTAATAAGATTCTTGTGATGTTTTTGCTTCTTGGATATTAGATGCCTTGCGATTTATCTCTGTTCCCTTAATGTTTTTAAAATCATTTGTTAATTTTTTAACTTCTGCAATTAATATGTCTGGTTGGGATTGAATATTTTTATACAACCATATTAAATTTGAATTCAAATCACTTGCATATATTTTCTCTGATACTTTAATTTTACCAGATTTTATATATGATAATAATCCTAAAAGAACACTTCCACCACCTAAAAAAGGTTCGTGATAATTCTTTATTTCATTTGGAAACATTGATAAAACATCATCAATAATTTGTGTCTTTCCACCAACCCATTTTAAAAAAGGTTTTGCAACACTTATAGGTACAGTATTATTAACTGGTATAGTTTGATGTGATATTGTTAGATGTCGCATAGCATCTGCTTTTGATAATACTTCATTAACTTTTTTTTCTACTAATTTCTCAAGCTTAGAATCTTTTGAACAAGGTCTTTTCCTTTTTTTATGCGAATTATAATGACTTTTTTGTTTAAAACTTTTTTCACAAATATCACATAGATATTCAACCATTCTTATGTTCTATACTATATGTATATTTTATATTAACTAATTTTTAACTAATTTGGTTCTGTGATCTAAATAATTATCAATTTTTTTAAGCTATATATATATTCAAAAGTATTTTTCACTTTCACTTGCACCACCGATAAATTTGCCTTTATCAAATACAATAGGCACTGTAGTTTGCCCTTTGATATTATTACCAAGTATCTCAAGGAGTTTATCTTTTTGAAATAGATTGCTAGGTTCGCTATCTACTTCTACAAATATATATTTTTTATTTTTCTGTTCTAGTAATTTGAAAACTTTTTGACAATAGGGACAAGTAAGCCGACCATACACAACAACATAATTATTAAAATGTGTATGTGGCATAGATTCTTCTTTTGCTTTGTATTTTAAAATACGGGTTTTACCTTTAGGATTGCTAGAGTCATCCGATAAATAATAATTCTTATTATGATACAATAATTTTTTCATTCTTATTTTAATTATTTTATTTTTAATGTGATTATTTAATTAAATATAATTTGAATTAGTTTATACCTTTAATCTAGAATTAGATTTATTTCTATTTTTATATTAGACTTACTAAGCTTTTTATTTGATGGATACAACTTTTATTTCAGGATTATTATTATTATCTTTAATTGCTATATTAGGATTATATTTATATCAAGAAACACCACTATTACATTCTAAAAATGCAAATGCAAATGCAAATGCAAATGGAAATAGATATAATAAAAAAGAAACTTTTTTACCAATAATTATGGATACTTGTTTAAGAAAGAAAAAAGATGGTATGCCAGTTCATAGAACAGGACCAGTATATAATTTTCATCAACATTTTAATAAGTATTCACCATTAATAACTTGTTCTAGAAGTGCTGCTAATCTTCCAGAAGTAGATACAACTTGCACATCAGCATATCCTACAGGTATTCCTGAAATGGGTTGGCGGAATTTATATCTTTCAAAATACACACATAATCAAATTCCCCCAATTGACCCCTTTTCTGGCACCAGTATAAGAAACTTTCTAGATAATATGGAAAATGTTGATAATATATATCGTAAATGCTTTTGATTTATTTAATTATTGAGATGAATGAGATTGATAAGATTGATAAGATTGATAAGATTGATAAGATTGATAAGATTAATATGATAGATAAAAATATTTTATAATAAGATGATTATCTAAATTCTTAATAGAACCAAGAAATTTAAATCTAATTCTTAAAGAATGACAACAACTACTGAACATATTTACTTAATTTTTTTAATATTAGTATTAGTTATTGGCATTGGATATTGGTATAATACATCTAAAGAACATTTTGAAAATGATTATACAATTCCCTCTACTACAAATGCAACTACTGCTAGTTCACCAACATTTTCAGCATCTATAAATAATCAATTATCTGGTATATCAAATACTACAATACGAACCACATTACAAACACAATTAAATATTCTCAAAAATTTATTAGAAAGATATTCTACACTAGATATACCTATTATTATGAATGATAAAGGACAAATATGTAATGCCTGGGGGGATTATGCAGGAAAACGATATCAACAAGAACAGAATAAATGTGTGGTTATAGACAATTCCAATGTTCCAAAATGTTTAGATTCTACAAGACAACCTTCTACTTGTAATAGTATGTTAGCAGATGGATATATTAATGGTAAAAGTAATATCAACACACAACCTATTCTAGAAACCGCTACTAGTGTTATAGTAAATTCTTTACCACAAATTACAATGGAAACTGAAAGAATGAATAAAATTGTAGATGATATAATAACATCTTTATCTGATAGAGGTAGTATTAAATTACAACAAGAAGAAATTATTAAAAATAATAATGAAAATATGGTATATAAAAACACAATCATGAATGATAATACTAAAAAATTAACACAAAAACAAAATGAAACTAATATTAATCAAAATATTTTTTCTCATTCTAAGGAACAAATAACAAATACAGAATCAACAAAAAATATATACTATAAAATTTTAATAGGTATCATCATCGCAATATTAATAATGGGCTTATTAAATTTTCTATTTAGTAATATTCAATGATATCAGCAAATTATAATTTGAAATTATAATGAAAATATATAATAAATAAATGAAAATATATAATAAAATAAAATTAAAAAGATAAAAAAAGATATAAATTGAATGAATAGAATGAAATAAATGAATTGAATAAAATGAAATGAATTAATCAAAATCGCTGTTATTTTTTCTAGCGGTATCATTAGCATCCATGCTTTCAATCATTTCTCCGGGTGTATTTAAAATCCGGAATCCAAAATATTCTTTCTTTTTTCCTTTTGGTTTTCCAATTATTCTTTCCATTTGTTTTAGAAAAATGGATTTTTGTGTCTTAAAATCGCGACCAACAAATGCTTGAAATTCTGTATATAATGTAGTAGCATCTACTTTATAACCTGGAACTTCTTCTAGTTTATCATGAAAGAATTGAGTGTATGAACTAGCTTCTTCTTTATAATTACGCGTGGCCGCTGTCATCTTCTCCGGCACTGGAAACTTAAAATTATTTTCCTTTAAAACTTTGTATCTTTCAAACAATAAATACAGGAAATACGGTGCCCATTCTTTATATAAATATTCCTGATCTACACCAAGAAAATGGTTTGGAAATTTTACTGGATCATTCAATTTATACATATCCTCATCCTTCAATATAAATTTTGATTCACACGGAATAATGAAAATCTTACGCCAAAAACCATCATCCGTAGATTCATTATTTGGTATGTCATTACATTGTAAAAATAATGCATATTGTGGTATAAATTGTATTGGGTCTTTATTCAAATGTCTACAAGTTAATGGATCACCACTAACTAATTCCTTTACTTTATCACTCTCAAAAGGAATATTATTTTTAGGTTCTGTAAGTGAAACTATCCTTTTTGCTTTCAAAATAGCAATTGCAGGACTAGCACTATTTGGATCTCTTTTAGGTGTATTAAGCAGAGTATTATCCGCCGCAATATAATAATCACCAAAAGTCTCTTTAATAAGTTTGAAAAATTGTGATTTACCATTTGCACCTGAACCTGTCATAATATGAAATCTTTCACCTAATAATCCTAAATTACCGGATAATTTACAAGCCATAACATTCAAAACATAATTTAGAACATCATCATCTGGAAATATTTTATCTAGCCATTCTTGAATAGCACACATATATTCTTGTGCATCCACAGTATCAATTTCTTTTGGAAAATCAATATTACTAGATATTGTCATCATATCACTAGGTTGTCCATCACGAAATATACAAAGGTCTAAATCTAAAACGCCGTTATTACAGACAAAAACATTTTTATTATCATCTAGCTTCTTATAAAAATCTTCATCATAGCATTTTTGACTCAAATCCTCAATAATAGTTTTCTTATTAGAAAGTTTATCAATAAATTGAATAAGGGCACTACATTTTTCATCTTGCAGACGCGTATATATTTTGTCTTTTTGCTCATTGGCTAATAGTTCTGTATTTATTACTTGATTCCGGTTATCTTTAATGTGTTTTTGATATGATGCCTCACTTTTAAAATCATCATCACTACTTTCTACTCCTCCTGCATTACGACTTTTTGATTCCTCGTTTTCCTCCCTTTGCATTGCTAACATCTTTTCTCTAAAATCAATATGAATATCAGTTAATTCCTTTTTAATTGTATGTGATAATAAGGTATAAACCTTATTTGCTGCTTTATCTTCCGTCCATTTATGTCTATCAAATTTATAATAAACTGATGATGCACCACCAGGTAAAGCACACGCAATATTAAAAGAGGCATAATCTTTAATATAACAGTGAATATAATGTGTAATAGTGCTTAAACTAAGATTCTTAACATAAATATCTTTTTCATCCATATGGGCTTGCAACCATCTTCTAAAGAAATCTTTTTTATTAAGATTAATAATTTGATTAAATTTATCACGATTATCAGTCTTTGCCATTTCTTTAATATTATTAAATCCCATATTATATTTACTTGCCTTTGGAAATTCCTTATACCATTTTTTAATACAAGCATCCTCGCTAAATTTATCAGATTGAGAACTCCAAGAACGCCATAAATCATAATTACGATAATCCATATTAAATAATGAAAGACCTACCCGACACCAATCTTCATAATCATCATATCTCTTCTGTTTCAAACAATCTAAATATGGTTTTATTTCCGCTTGTGTTAATGTAGATGCACGACGGAAATTACCAGTATCTTGCACATATAATTTTAACATAGCCTCATTTTCTTTTCCAATATATTTATTATTTTTATCATTCTTATATCGGGATACTTCATCATCAAACTCCATAATATACTCTGCATTTTCCACTTTTCCAAAATTAGAAAATAATTTTATCCAATCTTTTAAAGTATTTTTTCCTTCAACAATAGAATAATCATATCCATCATCATAGCTTTCATCTATAGATACTTTATAAACTGCGGATACCTTATAATAATTTCCATTATCATCCGGTTTTCCACATCCATATATAAACCAAGGATTAGGCCATATGATTCGTTTATCAATTACCTCCTGTAAACTTGTAATATTTCCTATACCTTTTAAAATATCTTTTAATTCCGTATTTTCAATAATATTTTCTCGTAAATAATACAACGCCGTGTTTGACATTACTATATCTGGAATAATAATATGAATACCATCTTTTATAATCTTTTCCTGATGTATAATCCTCGGTAATTCTTTCTCTTGAACATATATTTTAAACGAACCTGGAAGCTCAATAATATTCATTAAATTTTCCACAATTGTATCTATTAATTGTTTTATTAAATCATCATTATAACGACGAATCGGTTTTATCTTCTGTTTTATCTCCTCTTCAGTCGCTTTAAACCGTAAATCCACATCTACTTTTATCATATTAAAACTTTCATTTGGCTTTTCTAGAAAATGCAACTCCGCTTTACTGTTCTTTTCCAAATAAGATACTAACTCATCCTGAAATTTAGGATAAAAATCATCCGTAATTAACCACTTACCAGAACAACATTTCATTCCTGGTTGCGATAAGATATTATATTTATCAGTAGTAATAGCATATTTTTCAATTAATTTATGAATGGATGTCTTTTGCATACTTTTAACAAGAATTGTTTCTAGTTTTCTGATATCTGTTTTTATTATTATTTTTTTAAATTTTATTTTTTCAATTTTTTATTTTTCAAAAAATTATTTATTACCAAATTTCCCATTATTTCCCATTATTTGTCTTTCTAGAATAAATAATATAATTATCCCTTCTAGGATGGAAAACAAAAAAAACAAAAATATAAAACTAAAAACTAAAACACAAAACACAAAACACAAAACACAAAATCTATTTTATTTATTTTTTCTTATCTCTTTTACAATATTATTTATTCTAATTTCTTTTTCTTCGTCTTATTTTCCTTCGTCTTATTTGTCTCTGTCTTATTTTCTTTTATTGTTGCTAGTTAGCATAATCTATCAATTCCACTCCAGCTGACATTACAAGCTTTAGCCCATTTACATTTTGCATAATTACCTGTATTATTATTGGTAAATACTTCTCCGCTAAAGTCCATTATATTAGCCCCAGGTGTAGTGCTACAACTACCTAGGGCATTAGTATTTTTACATTGTCCTTTTGCTATAGTTTCCCAATAATCAGGGCATTGAGTTGCACCTAATGTAGCCGTAGGTAATAAGGCATTTTTAAGAGATTTATAATTATTATAAAGATAAATTGCTATACCCGCTAGAATAAGGAATCCAACAATTAACATAACTGTATCTGTAGTATAAGTTTGTTTTCGTATTGTGCGATTATTATTATTCATTTTCTTTTAATAATACAATAGTTTATATCTATTAATAATATTAGAAAAACATTCTAATATCCTTTTGCAACTTTATTTATAACTTTATTTATAACTTTTTTTATAACTTTTTTTATAACTTTATTTACAACTTTTACTAGAATATGAATTATTAAAAATAATGAAAAATAATTAAAATGTGTAATGAAAACTTATACTGAATAAATATTACCATCACCATTAGTAAATGAAATATCAGGTATTTCATTGCCATTTAATGGTGAATTGTTAACATAGATATTAGGTGCGAAAATATTTGCAACACCTGCGAAATCTTTTTGCATAAAAATAGGTGATTTTCCAACTTGATGATAACCATATCCTGTTCCTTGTAAACTAGCACCAGAAAGAGTGTTAGTATTTATTCCAGTTTTATAATTTTGTGTATTATCATAAACATTAGGATTTGCATAATTAGGTTTAAATGTCCCTAGCTGTTCTGTTAATAATGTATAACCTAAATTAGAATTTATACCACCTAATGTATCCGTCATTGTTTTCCCTAAATCATCAATTGTAGCCCAATTTCCCTTTTCCGCATAATTCGCAATATTTGCCAATATATTACTACTAGGAAAATTTGGAGTATATAATGTGCTATCTAGCTGTAAAATATCATTTTGAACGGAAACATTTGAAGATATTGTTTCTTGATTACCATCTAAACGCATCCATCCATTATTCCATTTATTTTTTTCATCATCCGTTATAAATAAATTATTCATTGCTAGTGTTGTTGTTGGTATAGTAGTTGTGCTAGTATTTGTGGTTGTTGGTATGGTGGTTGTGCTAGTATTTGTGGTTGTTGATGTGGTGGTTGTGCTTGTATTAGTGGTTGTAGGTATGGTGGTTGTGCTTGTATTTGTGGTTGTTGGTATGGTGGTTGTGCTTGTATTTGTGGTTATAGGTGTGGTGGTTGTGCTTGTATTTGTGGTTGTAGGTATGGTGGTTGTGCTAGTATTTGTGGTTGTGGTGGTTATATCATCAAAAGTGGATTTACGCTTTAATAGTTTAAAATTTATTATAATTAATAACAAGATGATAATAATAAAAAAGAGGATATATGCATTATCATTCCAGGCTGTATATAACCAATTGAAACCCATTTTAAAGTTTAAATTTTCTATTACTATGGTTTAAATTAATATTATACTATTATATTCATATAAATTGTTTCAATGGGATAAAGCTTTTGAAATATTACCGTTATCTATATTAGAATACCATTATAAAATTTTGGTTTTTAAAAAATATGGAACCGCCAGTATTTAATCCAGGAAGTATTTTAGTAAATACAGCAACTAACAAATTATATGGTGTTCTAGTTGCAAATTTACCCGATAGAAAAATAATTGTATTCCGTCTAGATAAAAATACACATCCTATATTTAGTAAATTTGAACAACACGAAACTATAGCTAAAGTTGGAATTATTAACGAAGGACAATATGCCAATCTAAAAAGTGCATTGTTAAAACATTATAGAACAACCAATCTTACACCAACAGAAAATAAAATGCTACAACCTTTAATGAATTTTGCATTTCCTCTAGGAATTCCAGAATTTAATCCCGGTGCAGAATTACCAGAACGAGATATTGCCGCTATGGATTTAAATAGCAAACTCTCTTCAGGTTCTAGAATATATATCAATACACCACCTAAATCCAGTTATAATTACCTTGATGGAAAAATTTGCACTTTAATAGAAAGAAATCCACAAGGTATTTGGATTCGCATCCCTACTAATGATTCCGATATTACCAAACTAAGTAATTCCTTAGCATTCTTATTCTATAGAAATCCAGATATACCTACATTTAGTGGTATTTCTAGAATTACACCTGTTATTGATAATAACGCTACTAAAGAAATATATAATAGCACTAATGATAGCACTAGCACTAGCCCTAGTTCCAATGATGAGGATAATACTGATTTAGTGAGAGAAACATTTAAAAAAATGCAGGATGCAGATGAATTAACTACAACAATGGAATTCAATGGGGATAAGGTTAGAGTTATTCCTAAGACTATGCGTGTGATAATGCCAGAAATATATAGTGGAATGCTTTATAATCCAGTGAATGATACTTTTATAGCACCACCAGAGATAATTACACCAGCTCTAGCAACCAAATTAGGAACTAGTTTAATTCTAGGAACACGCAATGAATCAGGTGTAGTTATGGAAATGAATGAAATGGATAACGATTTGGTTTATAAAAGCACTAAACAGGGTAATGGTGATATGAATGATGAAGTAGGAATGAAATTAAATATGGATGGAGAAATAATTTATGAAGGTGGTGGACATTCTAGAAGAGGAATATTTTCATCTGAGTTAGAAGATATTGAAAGAGAAGAATTATTACAAAGTAATTATAATCAATCATTCAAACAATCTAAAGATGGAGGATTAAATAGTAAATTAAATAGTGAATTAAATAGTGAATTAAATATTGATGATTTACTGGTATTAGATGAAGGCAGGGACTCATTACGAGATTTAGTAGAAAATGAAGATGAATATCAAGAATTATTAAAAGGTGCATCTGTTTTACTAGATAAAACACCATTTGCAAAAGAAGACATAAATAAAGAAAAAGCAAGAAAAATAAGTGAAAGTAGTAATCTTAGTGATATTGCTAGTACAATCGGTCAAAGTCAAGATGAATCTACAGGGGCAGAAGAAACTGATTATGATGAAGAAACATTTGCAGAAGTTATTGATGATTCTGAAGTAATAGAGGGCGATTTATTTGAAAAAGTGCAAATTATGGAAATCGGTGAATTAGAACGAAAGTATCCACTTCAAAAAGGTGATATAATTAATTATAAAATGGAGAAATTACCCCCCTTTTTAAGAGAGAATGCAAAAGCAAAAATAATAAAACAAGTAAATATAATAAGTTTATTAAAAGATAAGATAACGGATTCTGAGGATAATATAATATTTCAACCAGTTGATTATAAACCGCTAGTAGAAAAATATATGCGAAATGATTTTAGTAATAAATTCCTCATTCCTCTAGTAATAAATAAAAAAAAAATTTATTTAGAAGACACCGGTGCAGGTAAACAAAGTAAAATCACCAAAGATGATTTTGATACCAATAGTAATGAAGTGATTGAAGGTTATTATGAATCTATTGCCCTGCTAAATACACTTCAAGATAAGAAAAATATTTCCATCAATAATGATGCATACACAAATCAAATTATTACCGCATTAAATCCTACTACAGTTGGAGAACACGACCAATTGGGACTACTTTTTAGATTAGGTGAAAAAATTCCCAATAATGATTTGAAAAAATTACAGATGGATACACTTACTGTGCGATATTGCGATAAACCTATGAAATGCCAATCTTATGCACTTACTACTATGAATTTTGATTATCAAGTTAATCTTGGTGCAATGGGTAGATTTATCAATGATGAAGATTATGCAAATAATGCAAATAATAAAGAACAAAATGATAGTGAAAATGAAATACAAAATGCCGCGAAAGATATTCTACAAGATACTACACAATTTGAAATATATTATCAAGGTGATTTAATCCGTATAATAGGTTATTTACGCCCACCATTATCATATTTTAATCATTCTTCCGGTATGAGTGGAAAAGATGTGCTATTACAAGATAGTTATCAAAAAGCGAAGATTGCAGGTAATGTAATAACAGTTCAACTAGAAGATTTAGATGATGAAATTATAAATGAAGAACAAGAATTAATAGATATGAATCAACACCCCGAAAAATTCGTATTATTTATGATGCCTAGTGATATTAATGGAAACTGGGATATGATGGAAGAAAAACTAGAAAAAATAATTCCCGATATGGATGATATTTTAAAACTTTATTTTAATAAAATAGAAAATTGTAATCTAGAAAAGATTTATGATGTGCTAGATAAATTTGAATACGATTCTACTAATTTAAATTATGCCACTCAAGATTCCATATTTACAAAAAATGCAGATTTAGTTGAACATTTTATTTCATTCAATACTAAAATGCAAGACAATATAATGAAATATCGTAATGAAAAGAAAGATATTGTTGAAAAAGTGGATGATGATAATTTTCGTTATATAACTAATGCGATTATGGATGATATAGGTAAATTTTATTATGAAAAATATGAAAATCAGGGTATTTCAATAGATGCGGATGATATAAGATTGCGGTGGTTTATGAATAGCGTTGATAATGGCAGATATTTTTTTAAAACATTATTTATGAATTATTTAAAATCTTATCAAGAAGGTTCAAAATTAGAAAACCTAGAAACCGAACTAGCCTTATTAAAAGATAAACACGCTATTATAGCGCAATCTCGTCCTTTACCAACTACAACATCTACCACTGCTAATTGCGTTAGTAAAAATAATATTACACCAAATATAATTAAATATCCTAGTCTTACAAGATTAGAGGAAGATAATGGAAAAGTCGCAGTGGATAGTGATGGTAATATTATAATGACTGGTGATTATGCTTTAGTGGAACACGAAGGGAATAAAATTTTATATAAACGCGAGTTGATTAGCAATGTGGATATGTGGATTAAAGAAGATTTAGCGGTGTTATATAAATTAATTCAGGAAAAGAAGAATTCGTGCATAGCTAATCCCGAAATTAAACTAGAATCTGCCAATGCTTGTTTATTTGATGTAGAAGCCATTAAATGTGAACCAAATATGGAATTAAATTCAATGAAACAATCACTTGATTTAGAAAGACATATGACTGATTTACAAAAACAAATTGAATATATAAGACATTTACCTGTTCTTATTGCATCATTAGATAAAGAAATACATTTAGAGCGTGGTATTCTATTAAATAGATTAAATAATATGAAAAGATACTGGCGAACTAGAGAAGAAGAAATTAAGAAATTAGATGAAGAAATACTGTCTACCGTTAGGCGTTCTAAAGATTGTATTCATTTTAAAATTACCAATATCTTTTTTAAATTAGCGGGTTCAGATGAAGACAAATATCAATTTGCACGAACAATATTACTACATTTTCTTAATACTGAACCCCAATTTAATAAAGATTTTCATTTATTTCATAGTAATAATGATGATAATTTTGGATATTGTAATATTTGTAATCAGATATTAATATGTAATCATTGGCGTTTAGGGGCTAGTTATCTAGAGGATAATTTACCTATAGATTATGAAAATATAATTGATATATTTTCAAAGACAGTGGATGGTGGATTTTATTGTATGGCTTGTGAGGAATTTATAGGAAATACAGATGTATTAGATATTGATGATTTTGAAAAGGGTGAGGGTGGAAAAGTTATACGAACCCGAGAGGTGATGGAAGATATACCATTAGTAGAAAAACAAAAACAATATATTGAAAAATTAATAAACAATTTAGTAGACGAAGAACCTAATATGAAAAATGAGGATTTACAAAGTAAAATAAATATGTTTAATCTACTGAAACGAGTATGTGGTCTAGAAATGCTTTCTATCACCGATGAAGTAGAAATGATTAATTTTCTTAAAGGGTTTCCATTTATTACTAAAAATAATATCCTTAATAAAATTATTCAACAATATGGACGGGGTAATATACCACTTTTAATAAAAAAAACCGAACAATTATATATGATTTATTTATGGTGTGATATTACTGCCCGTTTCCTTATTATTTTACAGACTACAAAAACACCTTACGACTTGAAAAATAAATCCTGCAATACAAATATTATAGGATATCCATTAATAGATGATATTGCGGCGGATGCAGGTATTAATTTAATTATGTGTGTATTAGGACAAATAAGTGTAATACCAGAATATAATGCATTAGCGGATCTAAAACGGGAAAATTTTATAAAACAATTAAGAAAACAATGTGATGAAGATAATTATGTAAAATCAAAACTTGCCTCTGCACTAGATAATAAAAATAATGAAATAGATTTAATATATGAATTTGAAAAATATGAAACCAATAGATGGAAAACTTTTTTACCACGATTAAATCATACTCAAATTCACTGGACACCTGAAAAAATACTAAATGAAGCAAATCTAAAAGAAATTAGTAATAAAAACTGGCATAGAATGATTGAAGTAGGACTAGAAAATAATGTTTTTTATTCATTAAATATCATCCGCGGAATAAATCAAATTATTGAAAATACTGAAAAATTCGGTATAGTTCCTAGTATAACTAGTTATTGTTGTCCTTATATTCATAATGAAAATAATCAAGAGAAATTTATTTATTTGAAATATTTTACAAAGTTAGATAGTAATATTCGTGATAATCTAGAACAATTAAAGAAAACGGATAATGTGTTAATGAAATGTAAAAATATTATTCGTATGAGTGTAAATAATATATTTTATGAACCATTATTTAAACCATCACAAAATATATTAAAATTTAATCTAGATGCTACTCCAGATGAGATTCGGGATATCCATTTGAAATTTATTGATACAGGTATGAATAAGGGAGTAGAACATGTATTTGATAAATATGGTAGATGTATTATTTCCAATCAATTGAAAAAAGATATTATTACCAAAACATATACTACACGAGATTATAAATATATTGAAGATGCTATAACACATCATAATACAATTAATATTGAAAAATATCAATCTTTTCAAGATGAAATTACAAACACTAATATTGAACTTATGGAAATGAACTTCATAGACACATTAATAAAAGAATTACCTAAACTAGATATTATGAATTATTTACGCGAGTTTCTCATTAAAATACAAGAAAATTACAATAATATATTTTCTAATTATTTTTCTAAAAATAGTAACCATACAGGACAATCAATAGGACAACAACAAGGTTTAAGTTTAGAAAGAGGGTCTAGTTTTAAAAGAATTGGTGTAATATCTAATGTTGGTGGTGGAAAGAAAGAAATATTTAATATGAATAAACATTTATCACAATTAAATGCACATATAGCGAAAGAAATTGAGGAATTAGTGCCAAAATTAGCATCTACCGAT
>Ga0255167_1000448_pt1 | contig 13980 bp, 15 predicted proteins | sample Atl_Miss_RepA_8d_FD_183177 | JGI IMG/M metagenome (GOLD analysis project Ga0255167, IMG submission 183177) | Freshwater microbial communities from Altamaha River, Georgia, United States - Atl_Miss_RepA_8d | ecosystem: Environmental > Aquatic > Freshwater > River | place: USA: Georgia | collected... | reverse complement strand
AATTGGGCCACAGTCGCGTGCGCGCGGTGTGTCTGAAGCCGACGGACGGTCTGCGTCGCGGCACCACCGTGCGCGATACGGGTCGCGGTATCTGTGTTCCCGTGGGTGAAAAGACCCTCGGGCATGTGTGGAACGTCTGGGGTGAAGTGCTCGACGGTGACAACGCCGAGTTCAAGGACGTCGAGCGCTGGGATATTCACCGCCCAGCCCCGGCTTTCGACACCCTCGAACCAACCAAGCGAATGTTCGAAACCGGCATCAAGGTGATCGACCTGCTCACGCCGTATCTCGCAGGCGGAAAGATCGGTCTCTTCGGTGGCGCAGGCGTCGGCAAGACCGTGCTCATCACCGAGATGATCAACCGCGTGGCTTCGAAGCACGGTGGTGTGTCGGTGTTCGCCGGCGTCGGCGAACGCACCCGCGAAGGCACCGACTTGCGCATTGAAATGGCCGAGTCGGGCGTGTTCGAAAAGGCTGCGCTGGTCTTCGGTCAGATGGACGAGCCACCGGGCGTTCGTCTTCGCGTCGCGCTCTCGGCACTCACGATGGCCGAGTACTTCCGCGATGTGAAGAACCAAGACGTGTTGCTCTTCGTCGACAACATCTTCCGCTTCGTGCAGGCGGGTTCTGAAGTTTCGACCTTGCTCGGCCGCATGCCGTCGGCGGTGGGTTACCAGCCGACGCTCGCTGACGAGATGGGCCAGTTGCAAGAGCGCATCACCTCAACGCGCGGTCGCTCGATCACATCTCTGCAGGCCGTATATGTGCCCGCCGACGACTACACCGACCCGGCACCGTTCACCACGTTCACCTTCTTGGACGCAACGACCGAGTTGTCACGTCAGATTGCGTCGCTCGGCATCTACCCGGCGGTCGACCCATTGGCGTCGACGTCGACGATCTTGTCTCCCGAAGTGGTGGGCGAGCGGCACTACAACGTGGCGCGTCGCGTGCAGGAAATTCTCCAGCGCTACAAGGAACTGCAAGACATCATCGCGATTCTCGGTCTCGACGAATTGTCAGAAGAAGACCGCCAGACGGTGTCACGTGCCCGCAAGGTGCAACGCTTCTTGTCGCAGCCGTTCTACGTAGCCGAGGTCTTCACGGGTGTGAAGGGCGAATATGTACCGACTGCTGAGACTGTGGAGAGCTTCGAGGCCATCGTCAAGGGTGAACTCGACGACGTGCCCGAGCAGGCGTTCTTGAACGTCGGCAACATCGAGCAGGTGCAGGCCAAAGCCAAGGCACTGCAAGAGTCGGCCTCGTAGGCTGACGACGAGGGCGGGTCAATGGCGAGCGGGGCGACGATGAAAGTCGAAGTGGTGTCACCCGAGCGCGTGCTGTTTTCCGGCGATGCAACGCAGGTAATCACCCGCACTGAGAGTGGTGGTGAGATTGCCTTCTTGCCCGGTCATACATCATTTCTTGGTGTGCTCACCGAGAATCACACTCGCATCACGCTGCAAGACGGCAAGGTGCAAAGCGTGGCGGTGCACGGAGGATATGTCGAGGCATCGGGCGGACACGTGACGATTCTGTCCGACAATGCCGAACTCGCTGAGGACATCGACGTGGCTCGTGCGCGCGCCGCCAAAGAACGTGCCGAAACATCTATGCGCGGCGGACACGATGCCGCTGTCGAGGCTGATCTACGTCGTGCACACGCGCGACTCTCGGCAGCCGGTGGCCTCAGTGAAAACTGAGCATGACTAAGGCGCCTTTCACCCACGCACTCATCACCGGAGCCTCGAGTGGCATCGGTGAGGCACTCGCCCACAAACTTGGCAAAGCCGGTGTCGGAATGGTGCTCGTGGCGCGTCGTAAAGAACGACTCGATGCCATCGCTGCACAGTATGCGAATTGCGAAGTGCTGGCCGCAGATCTCACTACCGATGCCGGTGTCAGTGCGGTACTCACTCGACTGCGTGACTCGACTCGCACACCGATTGATCTTGTGGTCAACAACGCTGGGTTCGGAACATCAGGGAACTTTGCCGACGCCGACCCTGAACGACTCTCGAACGAGGTGTCACTCAACATCAATGCACTCATGCGCATCGCTCATGAAGCGATACGCCAGATGCAACCCCGCGGTCGCGGCTATCTGTTGAACGTCTCAAGCATCGCCTCGTTTCAGGCGGGGCCAGGGCTCGCGGTGTATTCCGCCACCAAGGCATTCGTCACCAGCCTCACCGAGGCGCTGTACGAAGAACTGCGTGGTTCGGGCATTCGCGTGACTGCTCTGTGTCCGGGTCTCACACATACGGAGTTCCAAAGCATTTCCAACACGTCGGGTCTCGAGTCGAAGTTTCCCGAGTATGCGTGGATGAGCGCCGACGACGTTGCCCGCGACGGACTGCGTGCCGTGATGGAGGGCAAGGCCTTGTGCGTACCTGGCCTTGTCAATAAGTCGCTGACTGCCGCATCGACGTTTGCGCCGCGTGGTCTGGCGCGACGTATCGCCGGCTTCGCGACACGTCTGCGCTGATTATTCAACGCTGAGACGTACACGTGCGCCGCGTCATTCAGCGCTACCACAGCCGCTGCTATGTTGTACGCCGCCTACTCGGTGACAGTGATTCTGATTGGAGTGGTTTGGGTGAGGCGGTTCATGTCAAACGGATTGAGAACGAGTTCATAGGTGCCGGCAGCGAGTGATGCTGGAATCGAAAGCTGCACTTCCACTGGCCGATAGAACGTGGTGCGAACCACTCGAATCGTCGGTGGTGAGGTACTCACGAGGGTGTCACCACATTCACGATTGATGTTGCCAACTACAACGAGTTGAGTTGTACCGCCAGCAATAATGCTGGTTCCGACAAGCGAGACGGAGACGTTCGTAGTCCAGCCTGGCGTCGGCGGCACGACATTGCCTACACCGATGAGGGCACGGCAGGCGGCGACGAGTTCATCAAGAGTCGTCGCGCTGTTCGTGGTGAATGGGTTGATATCAAGGCCTGCGACGCGAATGGAGACGGCGATACTCTCACCACGTCGCACGGTTCGGCCACTGACCGAGAGATCGGCGCGCTTTTCGTTGCTCGTGATGTATTGCGTTGGCATCTCGAACGCAACATCACCCGGCGGAAGAATCGTGCTCGAGGTCGTGCTGCTACGTCGCACGGCTGTGGTGCTCGGCGCCTGAGTGCTGGCGACCGCGATGGTCGAGGTGGTCGTCTCGGGTGCTGCAGTAGTCGAAACTGCCGAAGTGGGCACAGCGGTTGTTGCGGTATCGACGGTCGATACCTCTGTCGTCGGGCTCACCAGGGTGGTGACTGGTGCGACAACTGATGTGTCAGGTGTGTCTCGTGATGCGACCGCGAAAGCGATCGCGACCAAGAGCGCCGTTAACACCGACGAAGCGATGACCGGCAACCACGGCCGCTGAGTTCCCTTCACGACGTCAGCGACCAAGGTTGATGTTCCACCCGGCAAGCCATAGCGCATTCGCGCTGATGCTCGGCGACCGCGGAAGCGCAGCGGTGCCAACGCGAGAATCTCAGGTCGCCCGCGCCGTCGCACCGAGACCCACGGTCGCAAGAACCTCGCCCACCACGGCAGTGACAGGGTGACGGTGAGCACCTTGTTGACCTCGTCGTCGTCAATCTGCATGTCGCCCACCCGCGCATGCAACAGGCCAGACCTTGGCACCACATCGGGAGTGGTATCCGTGAGAACGGCAACTTCACCCACCGTGTCGCTGAGCATCACAACTTCGTCGGTATCTTGTGTCGGGCACTGTCGCACGACCGTCTGCACAGCCGACCCGAACAACCTGTCAATCTCTGCCAGGGAAGTCTCGAACTCCGATGATCGTGCGTCATGGTCGAAGACGAAACCCACCAGTCGGCCGTCACTCGTGCGGGCGAGAGTGAGCAAGTCGTTTGCCTCGGTGAGCGTCGCCCAATCCGACATTGCGCCAGCGACGCCTTCCCACCGTCGCCCGTCGGCATCGAAGTGCAGTCGCAGATCAGCCACGGCGGTATCCCAACTCAGCGAGCCCAAGGGCAATCAAATCCATCACGCAGCGCTTACAACGCGACTTGCGTTGGCGTCGAGCGGCGGGTAACAGATCCATGCCTTTCGTAGAACGATCCACCGTCTCGTAGATGACATCGTCAAACCATGACTGGCCGCGGGCTCCGTCAGATTCGCCCTCAATCAACACCAGATGGAGGATCTCGGTGGTTGCGGCTAGCACGATCTGGCGCTGGCACCCAGTGCAGGGCACCTCACGGGCCACCAGCTCGCTGACCTTGGCAAACATCGATTCGACGAACACCTTGGCCGTCGCCTGAGACTCCACTGACGGTGCATCTGGCGCCAACACCGAGACGTTGACCAACATCGCCTTCTCACGGGTGTTGCGCCGGGCCAGATCAATGGTCGCGTTGGAGACCGTGCGGTAGGCGTAACGAGCGGCCTCTTCGGGAGAGTTCACCGAGGGAAGTGGCGATGTACGACGGGTCGCAAGACCCCTGATGCGCAGCAGCGCCGTGCCGATGACGTCGCGCGGGTCGTCGGAGAGCCCGTACTTCCGGGCCAAGCGGGACGCTGCGACCCCGCCCTCGGGACCACTGAGCCACGCCTCCATCGCCGTGATTTGGGTGGCAAGACTCCATGTCGAGTCAGCAGGGTCAGCCATCAATGCCCCAAGAATAGGGGGTCAGTCATGATGTCACCAGAGGGGCTGCCGGGCGTTAGACGGCATGTGGTGAAACGCATCGTTCTCGGGGTCGTCGTGCTCATCGGCTCACTCATCCCTCTCGAGAGGGTGAGCGCGGCGGCCCCTGATATTGCGGGCACACGATGCTCGGCAGCAGGTGTAGTGCGGGTAGTCAACCGGGTCTCGTACACCTGCACCGTGTCAGGCAAGAAGCGAGTCTGGCGCCGTGGCGCAACTTCCGCTACCACGACAACGAGTACTACGACAACAACTACGACGACGAGTACGACAACGACAACCGTGCCACGCACGACGACCACCGTGCGACCAAGCTCAGACAGCCTCGAGACCATCCAAGTCAAGGGCAATAAGCGATGTGTTCGCAGTGGCGATGATCTCGAACTCATCGGTTACTTTGCGGTCGGCAATCGCGGTGAACCTACGGTGTCGTTGGCACGAATTCGGGGCTCCGAGAATCCACGAACTGGTCAGGTGCTCGCTATCGCACCGCACTCTGTGAGCGACCGTCTTCGCACCTACAAGATGCCAGACCCAGCGACGTTGCCGTATGGCGAGAGCACAGTGAACCTCGTCGCAGTCATGGTGACCTGGGGGAGTTTCGCGTCGGACAAAATTGAGATTTTTCGAAACATGAACCTCTGTACCGAATTCTCGACTACCGGAACTACGGTCCCGCTTTCAAATCGCAGCAGCTTGGTAAAAACCTTGTCCAATTACAGTTTCCAGGCTGGTTGGCTGCCTGACACGAACACACCGGGATATCAATACGGCCACTTCTCACGAGCGCAGATGGGCCAATCTTTTGTCATCGACAAACCAATGAACATTGAATCAGTGGTGTTCACTGTTGCTGCATTCACCACTGTCTCTGATATCGACACCTACCGCGCGACACCCGAGCCTGCTAATCACTTGATGGAAACGTACGACTACGTCGCCGAGGTTGAGCTCGAATTACAGGTTTCGGTGTGGCGTAGCAAGTCGAGTGCCCCACTGCTTGATGATATTGATCTCAATCGCGACCTCGATCTGTTGTATCGCCAGTCGTCGATCAAGACCATGGTTGCCCAGGCACCGTTTGAGTTCACCTTTGATACTCCCGTCGCCGTCACCCCAGGAAGTCACTTGGTGCTGATTCGTCTGGTGCCGAAGTCTGACCTCGTGAAGCGGCGAATCCTCACGTTTTGGGTTGCCGCGTATCACTCTGGCAACGCGACTCGGGGTGGTTTTGATCGCAATATGGATGCGAATTGCAATTACCAGCGGGGAGCCGACATCTATCCGAATGGCAAGGCCTACTTCGGCAACTTCGTCGAGAACTATGTCAATTGGCGCGACTCACATAACCGAACCTTTGAGACAACATTGCGTGAGATGCGCGGCAAGGTCAGTGCGTGTGTGACCACAGGCGCGTACAACGACATCTTCAATGAAGGTGACCTCATTATGGAATTGCGGGGAACACTCCGCTAAACCCAGATGGTGTGCGGCTGCGTTAGAGCGTGAGGTAGATCGCGCCACCGGTCTCGGTGACTTTGTATTGCGTCAACGCGCGACTTGCCGGGCCCTCAATCACGGCACCCGTCGTGAGGTTGAAGAGCGATCCATGCGAGATGCAATAGAGCTGGTTGGCAGAATTCACCGTGACAAGCGTGCCTTGGTGCGTGCAGGCACGATTGAACGCGACAACACCGGCCGAGGTGCGGGTAACCACGACGGCGAAGTTGCGTCCACCCGAACTCACTACGACGTTCTCACTCTTGCCGACTGAGAGGGCTGACGAGTCGAGCACTTTGATGCCGTCAGCGGCGGGCTTGGCGGGTTGTTGTGGCTTGGCTGTTTCTTTGGCTCGCTTCCATACGCGAGCACCATTGGTCTCGACGCACTCAAACGTCTTGCCGCCAGAGGTCGTGCGCCGACCCACCTTCTTGCAGGTGTCGCCGGCGCGAATCGTCGGCGCTGCATCGACGGCCGATGGTGAAGTGAGAAAAGCGACGAAACCACCAGCGAGCATTCCGAGTATCTTGCGTCGAGACAAATCGGCCATGGCAACAGGGTAGGGCAATACGCTGACTGCCAATGACCCCGAGCCAAAACATTCGACGAATCTTGCGTCGTGCGATGGCGCTCGCGCTGGTCGCCGCAACGGTTGCAGCCGCCGCGGCAAGTGCCAAAGTCAGACCTGATGCTGAGGGCCCAGCGCGGGTGCTAGTGCTCGGCGACTCGGTGTTCAATGCATTCAACCATGTTGAGTCGGCGGCGAAATTGATGAACAATCGCCAGTCGACCATCTTCGCCACCCAGGGTTGTCAACGACTGCTCAACGAAGGATGCATGGACTTCGCCAAACTGAGCGCTCTGCAACAGTTACGTCGACACGCGGGCAAGTTCACTGACGTAGTGGTAATCGGCACCGGCTACAACGATCGCATTGGCCCGGACTTCAAGCAGGCGGTCATTGCCATCACCGATGAAGCCCGTACCCAGGGCGTCGACGTGCTGTGGGTGACGTACCGTATCGCCGGCAATGTACGCGGTAAGTCTCGTGTGCTCAACGAACAGCTCGCTCGTTTCGACAAGAAGATTGACAATCTCCATGTCGCCGACTGGGATACCTTTAGTCGTGACACCGATGGTTGGTTTCGTGACGACAACGTACACCTCATCACGCGCGGTGCCATTGGCTTGGCGCAACTGCTGAATCAGTCACTTGCACCGATTCTTGCGGCGCGCGATGCGGCGGCGGCCACGACGCCGTAGCAGCAGCTCTGCGGCCACCCGAGTCGGGGCCGCTAGCGGAACTCAACCGACGAATACTGACCGATGCGGTCGGCGCGGTGGCGAGTGTCAATGGTGCGAATCGTGCCGCTACGCACGCGCATGACCAAACTCTGTGAAGTGGCGCCATAGGCGTCGTACCGCACGCCGCGCAGCAGGTCGCCGTCGGTCACGCCAGTCGCGGCAAAGAATGCGTCGTCACACTGCACCAGATCATCGGTGGTGAGCACGCGGTTCATGTCGATGCCCGCGGCTTTGGCGAGAGCGCGATCTTCTTCGCCGCGAGCCCACAAGAGCCCCTGAATTTCGCCACCGAGTGCCTTGATTGCCGCCGCCGCGGTGACGCCCTCGGGCGTGCCACCGATGCCCATGAGCGCATCGACGCCTGTCTCGGGCCACGCCGATGCGATGGCGCCGAAGATGTCGCCGTCGGAGATCATCTTGATGCGGCAACCAGCCGCACGAATCTCACCGACGAGGTCGTCGTGGCGGGGCCGATCGAGCACCACGACGGTGACTTCGTTCAGCGTCTTGCGCTTCGCGCGTGCAATGGCGTGCAGGTTGTCGGTGACCGATTTGGTGATGTCGATCGCGCCACGGGCGTCGGGTCCGACGGCAATCTTCTTCATGTAGACGAACGGCCCCGGGTTGAACATCGACCCACGCTCGGCGACCGCGATCACGCTCAGCGCGTTTCCGCGACCGAGAGAAGTCAGTGTGGTGCCGTCGATTGGGTCAACAGCCACGTCGGTCACGGGCTTGCTGCCGTTGCCGACATGCTCACCGTTAAAGAGCATCGGGGCTTCATCTTTCTCACCTTCGCCGATCACGACGACCCCGTCCATGTTCACGGTGTCGAGCAAGTTGCGCATCGCATCGACCGCCGCGCCGTCGGCGGCGTTCTTGTCACCACGCCCGACCCACTTCGATGCGGCGAGCGCCGCCGACTCGGTGACCCGCACGAGCTCCATCGCCAAGTTGCGGTCGGGCTTTTGTGACAACGGCACCGCCCCCAAAGTAGCCCAACGCGACCCGTACTAGCGTTCGCCACGTGACCGACTGGGACCCGAAAGACCCCGACGCACCAACCGTGCGCTATGACCTCGGCGACTGGTCGGTCGACGAGCGCGTCGAGTTGGTCGAGATGCTCGCCGACGCCGAAATTCGCCACGACTGGGATGGCAACGAGTTGCTCGTACCCGCCGAGTGCGAAGCAGTAGTCGACGCGATGCTCGACGATGTGGAAGATGACGATGGTCCGCCCGTCCTCACGGGCGAGATAGAGGAGTTCGAACTCGACGAGTGGAACCCAGCCGACCGCATGGAGTTTGCTGCCTTGCTTGTCGAACGAGGCATCGGTCACCGCTGGGAAGACAATCTGTTGCTTGTCTCGGTCGATGACGCCGACACCGTTGATGATTTGTTGGATGAGTTTGACCGCTGACGGCCGAGCGTCAGTAGCGTTCCGACGGTGACTGACACTGCGTCGCGTGCCGACGGCGCACGCAGTCTCGGAGACGTGCTCGCCGAAGTCGAAGTGTTCCATTCACGGTCACATTCACCGACGCGGCGGCTGGCCCTCGGTCATCTCATCTTGCCCGTCGAGCCAGCACCTGGCGTCGGCGGCGTGCTGCTCGCGGCGATGGTTGCCACCCACATCGCCCAGATTGACGAAGACCTCACGCCTGACGTGCACAGATTGTTGCAGCAAGTCGAGCGGGCCGATCGCGTGGTGCAACCTCGCTTGCGACACCGCTACCAGATTGACCGGCATGGCCTGACGAGAACCACCCATCGTCTGGTCGGTGACGGCGGTGAGTTCCGTTACGAAATTGACGGCAGTGGCGATGCAGTGCAACACACCCTCGGTGCGATTTACTGCCTCGAACGGCTCGATGTGCTGGCCCGTCATGCGGTGGCACCAGCCCTCCGTAAGGCGATGCGCTGGCGTGGACCCATCGACTCGACGTTTCTTTCGTATCTCGTGGGAAGTTCGGGCGCAACGATGGCCGGAGTCGTCGACCCACGAGCATGGGCGCTCGACATGCTCGGCTTTCCTGCCGGCACCGTGCGACCGACGAAGCGCGAAGTACAACGCCGGTATCGCGAAAGTCTCCGTGATGCGCACCCCGACCACGGTGGCGACGTGACGTTGGCGAGTGGCCGCATCGAACAGTTGGGTGAAGCACGCCGCGTCTTGCTTGCGTCGATTACCTGACGCCACCGGTCACGCCGTGACACAGCGACCAGTGCGCGGGGTCGTTCTGTTTCCAGGTGCTGGTTCGAGTGCTGAGCATCCCGGGCTGGTGGCAATCGCCGATCATCTCGCGTCATTGCCGGTGCATCGTGTTGAGTTCGCCTACCGCGTGGCTGGGCGCAAGATTCCCGATCGCGCACCCATCTTGATTGCCGAAGTTCGTGCGGCAGTCGCCGCCGCGTGCGCCGAGTGGCGATGCAATACGAACGAGATCGTGATCGGCGGCCGCTCGATGGGTGGGCGCATGTGTTCACTCGCCGCAGCGGGTTTCTCGGGCGACTCGCGAGTGACGCAACCCGCAGAAGCACCACTTGACGTTGCTGGTGTCGTGTGTGTCGGGTACCCGCTGCATCCACCGCGTAAACCCACGCAACTGCGAGTCGCTCACTTGCCATTTCTTGCTACGCCATCGCTCTTCATCAGTGGCACCCATGATGACTTTGGCACGCCAGACGAACTGCGCGAGCATCTTGGCACGGTTCGCGGTCCGACCACTTTGCTCTTCATCGACAAGGCACGTCACGACCTTCGTGGTCATGATGCGACGGTTGCCGAACAGATTGCTCGGTGGGTGGTGAGCCTCAACAAGTAGTCTCGGCAACCGTGCGTGGTCTCGGCACCCTCATCAACACGGGGCTCGTCATTGCCGGCAGCGGGCTGGGTGTGGCCGTCGGCCATCGAATACCCGAGCGCATGCGCACCACGTTGCTGCAAGTCATTGGTCTGGTCACCATCGCCCTCGGTGTGAGCGATGCGATTGACACGCACAACATGGTGTTTCCGCTGGTCGGCATGGCGCTTGGCGCGTTGCTTGGTGAAGCACTACGAATCGAAGATCAGCTTGAGGCGCTCGGTGCGCGCCTGCAGCGACGATTTGACCGTGGTTCGACGGGCGGCGAGAACCTCTTTGTTAAGGGATTCGTCACGGCGTCGGCGTTGTATTGCATCGGGCCGCTGACGGTGCTCGGCGCCATCGAAGATGCGAGCGGAGAAACCCCGCAGCTCTACATCATCAAAGGGCTACTCGACGGATTCGTCTCGATCATGTTCGCGGCCACCTACGGCATTGGCGTGGCCTTCAGTGCATTGTCGGTGTTCGTCGTGCAAGGTTCGCTGACGCTCGGGGGCACGGGCCTCGATTCATTGCTCGACGACCGCATGCGGGTCGAGCTCTTCGCTGCTGGCGGGCTCGCCGTGATCGGTATCGGCTTCAATCTGCTTGGTGTCACCAAGATTCGCCTCGCCAACCTGCTGCCCGGTCTGCTGTTGACGCCCGTGCTCGTCGCGATCTTCGCCGTCTAGCGCCTCGTTACGCTGCGTTACGCCTCGTTCTTCGGGCGATAGCGCGTCGGGCGCTTCTGGTTGACGTCGGTGCCGCTTGCACCCTCATCGCCGCGCGTTACACGCTTCTTGCGTCGCGGGGCGATCGCGGCCTCTGCCGCCAGGGGCGACAAGAGCCCGCGCAGGCGCTTGGCCTCGCTGGCCACGAGCGAAACCCGGTCTTCGACGACCGACAGGTGCTCGCGAGTCACGTCGATGCCGAGCATCACCGTGGCGTGTGAGAGCCACAAGCGAGTCATGTTGCTCGATGCGTTGTGGGCGTTGATCTCGCGCAAGAGCTCTGCGCTCTCATTCGCCTGTTCTTCGAGCACGGTGTCGATGCGCAGGAGTACCTCGTCGCCCTGTTCGCGCTGCAAGAAGTCGAGACGCACGGTGATGTCGTCGATGAGCACGTGGAACCGACCGCCATCGGTCGTCTTCCACTTCATCTTCGAGCGCTCAAGGATTTCTTGCACCCGTTCGCGCAGGTCGGTGACGGGGTTCTTGACCGCGTTACACACGATGCGGAACTTCGGGCACCACGCGAACACACGCGAAGGGTCGTCGAGGTCGAACGCCAACGTCCATTCGGCGTCTGCGTCGCTGCACGTGGCAAGAGCATCGACGAAGTCGGGCACCATCTTGACTGTGCCCCGACCACGGGTCGTTGCCGTGACTTTAGATGTCATGTTGTAGAGACCGCCACACGACCAGTCGCTTGACACGGTGATATTGCCGTCCGCGATCTCAAGAAGATGGAAGTCAGGCGACGACGTGTTGTCGTCGCGAAACGGATTGAACTCAAAGGGCATGCCCGCACCCGCGAGCAGGAGCATGCGCAGTTCTTTGCCGCCCACCTTTGCCCTGACGACCCGCGTTGACGTGCGCAGTTGAGGAATCTCGGGCACGGTCGTGGTGGCGCACGGAATGGTGTGGGTGCCGAGCGCAGTGATCGTGGTGACGAAGTCATTCTCGACCACGAACTCGACGCCGCCGGGCAGTGCGCCGACCTGGCGACCGACGTTCGCCACTGCGGTGAGTGGCAGTGAGTATGCGCCGGTGAAGTCGCAGGTGTCGCCGACGATGGTGACGGTGTAGGAACGATTCACGAGGTGCCAGTGACGGCGGTTGTTGCTGGCAAAGACGGTGATGTGTCCTTTGGTTTCGTCGCTCATGCGGAAGGGCCAGAGCGCGTCGAAGACGGTCTCGAGTTCGGTGTTGTCGACGATGCCGAGGGAGATGCGAGCAGTCATGAGCGGTCTTTCGGTGAGTGGTTGGGGAACGTTGCGGTCTTGAAACCGACGGGAACCGTGTGAATGCCGTCGGTGGTGTCGCGCATCCACGCGTCGGTCGATGCGTCATCTGCCGATGGCACGACACGTGCGGTGATCGGTTGGTCGTTGGTGAGACTTGCAATCTCGACGAGCCAGGTGGTGAGTGCGCGCACGAGTGCGGGTGTGAGTTCGATGGTTGCGCCGTCGGTCTTCTGCGTGAGCGACGTTGCGTTGATGATGTTGCCGAGTCCGGCGTCGTGGGCTGCGGTGATTAACTGGCGCTTCAGACTGTCGCTGAGTGAGGGTTGCGGACTCGGATCGGAATAGGTCATTCGTGCCTCCTGCTCGTGGTCGTGGTTTGGGGACCGCCACCATAGACCAACGGTGTGCGGTGAGGGTGGTTACGCACGCGACGGCGTGGTCGGTGACGAGGCGCGGGGCGGCGAACGCCCATCGGTGGCCGGCAGATGGTTCGGCGAGCGCCCCCGTTGCGGCGGAGCCCCGGCCCGCTCAGTTAGGCGTCGGTTGACTCGTCGGCTTCGAGAAAATCGAGCCGCAATAAAAACGGCGTCTGCTCGCGGTGCGAATCCAACTGGAACAATGCAGCTGGCTTGCCGTAGCGATCAAAGGTCGGCCGCGATGAGCCCTCGACCGGGGTCAAAATGCCCAGTTTCTGAAATTTTCTCGCAAAATTCGTCGGATCAAGTCGCTTCACCAGCCGCGGAGTGCGCGGCGGACGAAGTGTGCTGCTCTGCCGGGCCAGACGCTGCCAGAGTTCGGCGAGTTCGCTCGTGGCGCTCGACGGAAGGTCACTCTGCAGGGCGTCATCATCACTGGGCGTAGTGGTGCGGTTGGCGCTGCGACTGGCGAGACCGTCACTCGACAATGCCGACGACCGTCGTAGTTGGTGCGACGTCGAGCGGCGTAACTTCACTTCAAACGGCTTCCCATCTAGCAAGAGATCGGGTCGGCGTTGGTCGTCTGCGGGCATCATTTGGGCGAGGCGCCAGATGGTGTTGCGTAGTTCGGGGGCCTTGGTGTGCTCGAGTTCTTCCAACCGCTTGAGATAGGCCCGCACCTTGCCGGCATGTTCGGGGCGTTCGGCATTCTCGGCAGAGTCGAGCGATTCGTGGAAGAGCACCTCGTAGACCCTGCGTAGCTCGCCAAGGGTGAATTGGTCGCGACAGAACTTGGCCGCCAGCGGGGTGGTGAGCACGAGTTGACGCAAGAGCCGTATGGCCGCCATGACGATGTCTTCGTGGTCGAACTCAAGTCGCGATGGTCGTGCCAAGAGGTCGACCACGGGTCGAAACTGCACGCGACTGACGTGGCCGATTGCGTCGTCGGGGTGGCGAGCGAGGTCGCGGTCGTCGCCAACCACCGCCAGGTAGGCGATCGACACCGTGCGGCCGCTGCGCGGGTCTCGATCGGCATCGCCAAAGGCCCCGACTTGGTGCAGGTCGGCGGCCGTCAAGGTGAGGGTGGTTTCGCGAGCAAGCACTCGCACGGCGGCGGCTTCGAGGCTGGGGTCTGGCTCGGGGCCCGTGCCGTATGCGTCACCTAAGAGGGTGTGGCCCACGTGTCCGCCCGGAAGCGCCCAATGGTGGAGGGCATCGCGAGGCACCTCGGTGACCCGTCGCGGGCTGGCGGGGTGGCGGCGGCGG
>Ga0255167_1000437_pt1 | contig 14091 bp, 16 predicted proteins | sample Atl_Miss_RepA_8d_FD_183177 | JGI IMG/M metagenome (GOLD analysis project Ga0255167, IMG submission 183177) | Freshwater microbial communities from Altamaha River, Georgia, United States - Atl_Miss_RepA_8d | ecosystem: Environmental > Aquatic > Freshwater > River | place: USA: Georgia | collected... | reverse complement strand
AATGCCATACCACAAGACGATCCCCATCTTACAGAAAAAGACATCTTTTTGGCAAGATTAGTATCACACACAGCACCATCTACCGCGCCTCTAGGTTGATAAGGTAACGGTCTATCTGCTTGACTCATAAATGCCCTGTCATCTAATTCATAATGAGAACAAGTTGTTCTTGAGCAAGGATTTATCTTATGTAAATAAACATCATAATGATCTGCGATAATTTCCTGTGCAATCTGTACATTTATTTTACCTTTATGTTGGTCCATTAATTCTTCTAATCTTACTTTTCTAGCCCCTTGATGTCGTCTGACATCATCATAACCAGTATTTGAACATTCTAAATTTCTTATTCTGGGATCATCTGGAGCATTATATCCGATAAAATACCCATCTTTTTTTCTCTCAACATTTACAAATTTAAGACCTAATTCAATTCGCATAATTTCATTTTTATTTGTATCACCAATTAACCAAGAATTCGCATAATCGCCTGAATTATTTTTAGTGAGCATTTCAACATAATCGTCTAATGTTTTAGCATATTGCATACAATTTCTTATTCTTACAGAAATAGGGTCATGTCTCTCATACATATGAAAACCGCCTATAGTTGTTTCTGTTCCAATAAAACCAGCACTTGTAACAAAGAAATCGGTTTGACTTGATATATATCCTGGCGCGCCTTGATAAAGCATTCTATTTCCATTAGATGGTGAAATGTCTATAATGATATTAAAAAATTGACCACTTATAAAATCATCAAATGAATTATGAGCGCAACATATCTTACCGTCACTTGTATAAGACCCAACCGCAATAAATCCAGAACATTTATCTTTAGCTCCGCCTTCCTGTTTTCCAGAACCTAAATTTTTCATTAAATGGCCATATTTATTCTTTAATTCTGTCATCTCTTCTAAATATTCGCCAACAGTGGGTACAGCATACCCCAGTGAAGTTATATTATTCCATAAAATAATCTCATCTAAAGTTACATTGGCTCCATTCTTATTTGCTCCTTCATGAATACCCTTTAATTCTTCAAAAAATTCTGGAAAGTGTTCTTGTATAGGTTCTTTGAAAAAGAAATTACTACATAAAATAAAAAAATCTTTTTCCATACCATAAGAATCATTTAAGCTAAAGAACATGGTTTTTATTGCTACTTTTATTTCATCTGCTAATAAATAACCATGCGCATATCCACGTTCATACGGTTTTCCTTTTATTGAAATATATGTCCATCCATTTACTTTATGCTTAAATCCATTTTTTATTTTCATTTATATAAATAGTTGATAAAATAGTATATGCTTATCATAAATAATTTAATTCATTACATATTTCAGGTTTTGTTTTTACATAATACACACTATCGCCATTTATACCACATATTCCATTATTTATTGTTTTAAGCCCATTCGCGCTATTAAATAAAGCACCCCCTTGGTCAATTGTATTCATCTTCAATCGACTTATTCTATTTTTACAAGATGTGGCTCCTTGTATTGCGAACTGACGATTATTAGGTTTGTATATCATTGTTTGGGAATTACAGGTTGATATAATTGGAGTAGGAAAAATATTATCATCACAACAATCACTTGAGCATATTTTTTTCTTTAATACTTGACATCCATTACTAGAATCATTTGGATACGTCGCGATTCCATTTTCATTAAAATAAATATTTCCGCTTAATTTTGTAGTTGAAATATTTTGATTATAATTATAACATTTGTGTTTAAAATATCCAGAATAAGATATATAATTCTTCTCAATTGGTTGTGTTTTATAAGTAATCAAATTATTCTCTGGATTACAACAAATACGTTTTCCAAATGAACAATTCCAACAATATGGATTATCATCATAATTCGCTTTTGTTTCGCTATTATCATATATCGTTGAATTATTTTTTACTTGAATATTTGAAATAATAGAGTGACTAGTTTTTATATTATTATTATTTGACTCAATACAACAATTACGATTATTTAACATATTATATAATCCAGGTTTATCAATATCGCATATATTTACACTTTCTGTTCCACCTCTTACAGGGTCAGAATGAAGTTGTTTTCTCCAGTGTTTTATCGGTCTAGATATAAAGGCATTACCGTCTTTTCTCTCTTTATCATATGCTTCTTTATTAGTTACCCATGAACCATTTGTTTCTGGTCTAGATTTAATAAGCGATGACTCTTTATAATAATCTCCTTTCCATGTCACATAAGGTTGATATTGCCATTTATATGTTTGAGATGAATTAGTATCATTATTTTGATTTGACATTATATACAATATAAAAATATTATATTGATATCAATTTATGATAATAAATATATTATTATAAATTCTATATTATAAATATTACAAGTTAATTGGATGATATAGATGGATGATACATATAAGGCGATATAGTTGTTATTCTTCTATTATTTGTAAATGTGCTGCTTGTATTTGTATGAAAACATTTTGTAAAATTTCCATTTCGATGATGATGTTCACATTTACCAATTTTATCTTTTATCAAATATGGAGTATTACCATTTAAGTAATATGAACCTGCCTTAGCAGCTGAATTACCATATGGAACTTTTAATGAATGCGCGCTTTTATTTACAGTATCTAATTTTAATTTTTCTAATCGGGTACTACTTGAAACAGCTCCTTGAACTTTGAATTCACGATTACTTGGTTTAAATATTGTAATTTGAGGTAAAGAACCACAAGCTCCTTGAGGACATTCTCCTGTTGAAAATACTTGAGGTCCTAAAGGTTCATTATTTGGATATAATACATTACCATCTTCAACATAAGTTACGCCAGGATAAGGTAAATTTGTTAATTTTTGATTATATAATTTATTTCTGCTTCTTAAATATGCTCTACTATCTGTATAATACTTTTTACTTAATAAAGTCGTAGCAGGTTTGATAATATTATATTGAGGAGTACAACATATTTTTTTTCCAATTGGACCATTCCAACCATCTTTTACATTTTGAGCAGTAATTGTATATGAACAATTAGTATTTTTACAATATTTATTGTCCTTTTCAATTGTAATATTTGATGCTAACTTTGTAGTAACATTATCGAGTTCACAACATTGATTTTTTTCGTTCACTTTTCCATTTAAATAAACAGTACCTCCTGGTTGAGACATTTCTACAATTAATTTTGAATTACTTCCACCTCTAATTGGGTCTGGTTGTAATTGTTTTCTCCAAATTTTGATTGGTCTAGATAAAAAGGCATTGCCATCTTTCGTATCATTAAACTGATTATTATTCCAAACACCATTTGTTAATGGTCGAGACTGACTAGGCACAATTTCTGTACGTGAATACCCTTTATCCGGTTTATATTGTTGTAATTGCCACATGTAATTTTTGCTTCGAACTAACATATATTTATATATATTTATAAAATAAAATAAAAGCTGTTTATATATAATGAATCACAAACATAAATTATTTTTATTTTTCTCTCTTGTTGTAATCTTTTTTGTATTATGGTGGTATCCTAAATCTAAACATATATATAGAATCAAACCTAGACATAATTATATTGAAAATATGGAAAATATGGAAAATCAAGGTGAAGCATGTTGTAATAATAATCCATTATTTTTAGCAATGAAAAATTCAGCAGATATTTCTGTATTGAAAGAGCAGGTTAAAGAATTATCACAATTGAGAGAAAAGGTTAAAGTATTAGAAACAAATAATGAAACTAATACAAAATATTTGGATACTTTACAACAAGAAGACGTAGATGTTGCGAAAAACATTCAAGATGAGATGGAAGAAACCAATGAAAGAGAAAATAATCCTGAATCAAATAGTAATACAACTATAGAGACAAATACGAGTTCTACTGGTATTGTAAAAGAAACTCCCTCTTTTGTTGACTCTACTATGGATTAATTATGGATTTATTTTAATAATTGATTTTAATAATTGATTTTAATAATTGATTTTAAATATATAAATAATATATTATTTATTATTTATATAATGAGTAATGATAATAAATTCGATTTTCAACCGGCCAATCAACCTAATCAAAAAAAAGATAATATTTTTAATGACGTAGTTGACGATTTAAAAGCAACAGAGGAAAAAGTATTAGGTCCTCAATATTCATATATAGACCAAATTAGAACACCAAGTCAATTAGGTATGAGTGGAAAAGGAGATTTTAAAGCTTTGTCAAAAAATATAAAGGGTTTAGTTTCTTATGTAGAATTACTTGTTACTGGATATTCTAACGCATCTCAAACTGGACAACCACTTGGTAATAAGTTTTTTTTAAGAACCGGTGCTACATGTAAAGATAAGGAAACAGGTAATTTAGTAGATAGATATATATATATAAACAATGTTCCTGATGGAAGTATTCCTTTTATTTCTTCTGGTTTAGATACAAATTTTGGAACATTCAAAGGTTTAGTACCTGGAACTTTAAGTAATGTCGCTCAAATCAATCCATTACAAATTTTACAATCGTTTATGGCAGGAAGTCATCCAGAATGCCAACCAATCACCATGGAAACAATATCTGTAAATAATATTAAAAGCCGGGATACAAAACATTTAACTGAATTAGATATCAAAAATATGTCTCCTTGTTGGTTTTTAGATAGGAAAAACCCTGTTACAAAAAAAGGATGTAATGAAACGTTTACAACTTTGTCAGGAGAGAATTCTGATAATGATGATATTATAAGTAAATTTTACTTTAGTACATTAGGCATTTTTGGTATATATATTTTGATAAAATTATTTGAAATGAAATCAAAATAAATTATGTATACTTAGTGTTTTCTAGTACGTCTTTTTTTATTTGGTTTTCCTCCTTTGCGAGATTTACGATGGCTTTTTGAACGTCTGTATTTTCTTCCACCTGATTGAGGTTTAGGATTAGTATCTGAAGTACGATAAGCACCCATAATTTGTCCTGGTGTATTCACTAAATCACTAGATGTATCAACAATTGCTTGTTTAGCACTTTCAAATCCTTGAATTGCTCCTTTTCCAACATCATCAATTCCTTGTCTAGCACTAGCAAAAACACCACTTGCATTTTGCTGTGCTTGTGAAATTCTTTCTTTGGCACTATTATACATACCACTTGCATTTTGCTGTGCTTGTGAAAATCCTTCCTCTGCCTTTCTTTTGAGTTCAGCTGTTTTACTTTTACTATCATTAAAAAAACTCATAACTCTATCTACTAATCCTTGTTTAGATTGTTCAGAATTAGGCATTTGACTTTGATAAGAAGTATCCTGTCCGTCAAAAAAACCACCTCCTCTATATTTACGACGGCTATGTCTAGAACGTTTTTTACGTCTACCGCCTGTTTGAAGTGTTGAATTGCAACCGCAGCTCATATACATTATGAAAATATTATTTTACTAAAATAATAAAAAATAATTATATTTATTATTTTAATTAAATTTCTTAAGGAGCAATAATTTGACGATTACCAATACTTGTTAATATAGACCTACCTCCACTTTTAAATCCGCTATTTGCTCCTTTCTTTTTAGGAGCAACGCACCCTCCTGCTCTACATCTCCTTAATGCTTCATTGCGAGACGTAGTATCTTGACTCCTAAATGATAATTCCTGTAATGTCTGTGGACTTTGAATAGAACTTTTACCAATTGCGTTTACTCTTTTCATATAAGTTAATTGTGAAGAACAAGCATTGTTCCATTTTTTCTTCTTCGTATATTCCGCAGTAGACAATGTATTTGATGAAGGACCTCTTCCTACATTATTTATATAAGCATTTCTAGCACTTGAAAATAAGCTTGTATTAGAAGAAGGATAAAATTGAGCAGGCATAGCCATTCTTACATTAGAAATATTACCATTATTTATATTTTGTTTTATAAAAAAAGAAGCAGCAACTCCCGGACTTCCATTAGCACCAACAATTGGCATAATATTAGACATGTGTATATATATTGTAAATATAATAGATAATATATACAATAAAAAACATCAATTAAAATCTTCTAACCGCTAAAAGGAATGTATAAGCTCCATTATTCGCACCTCCAAAACTTTTATCATCATATGTTTTATTAACCGCTTTAAGTTGTTTATATCTTGTATAAATAGAACTATCATATACATATTTAGGGTTTCCGGTATAATATGATTTACCATCATTTCTAGGTCCTCCAACAATATTTTGAGTTCCTTGAACTCTTGGAGCTTGGAGTTGGTTTATTTTAGGTAGTTGTGGCGCTCCAGCTTGATTTAATGTGCCATTTACATCTCCGGCAGACATAATCGCTCTAAATGGTGTTGTTTTTGAGCGGTTTTTGATTACAAAATAATTCGGAGATGGTATGTTAGCAGATAAATAACTATTACCAAATGCCTTTCTTAAATATGCTCTTGATAAACTTCGTTCACCGCCTCCTACCATTCCACTATCACTTGTTGAATTCGCACCACCTCCAAGTAATTTTGGTTGAGAGCCGGGAATACCGCCTCCTAAATTAGAAATTGTTGATGTATTTCTTAAATTACCAGACATTATAAAATATAATAATATAAAAATTATTGTCTTAAACTAGGATTAATACATATATCTCTCGTGGGGAATATGTCGCCTGACATACATTTATCATTTTCAGTAACCTCAACACATGTTCTAACTCCTCTATCTTCTCCTATAAAACAGTAACCTGTTTTTCCAGCAATTTTACTTCTTTGTATTTCGCTTCCAGTTTCATCGGGCATAGGTGTATTTATCATTTCTTTTTCAGCACTGTTCAATGCTTTATTAATAGAAACAATGGAATTATTATCAATATTATTTTTAGATAATCCATTTGATAATGTATTTTCTAAAACATTCACTCCTCCAGTTACAGCACCTGCTACTACATCGGCTGTGCCCGCAACGACTCCAGCACCTGCCTTAACACCTGTTGCTCCTACATTAACAGCTGCTTTTGTTGTTTCAGCGGCAGCAATTCCAAATAATCTTACAAAAGGGGCAGTTATTTTAGAAACAAGTTCAGTAGCAATTCCTAAATATGAAAATAAATTTAATCCTAAAATAGATAGAATAACAATAATTGCTAGATATCTAAATATCTTACCCCATGTTAAAGTAATTGTTTTATCTGATAAATTAGGAGAGCCATTTGAATATAAATTATTATTAGGAACAGCATTATTTAATGATGATGAATAATTAACATTTTCCATATGTATATTTATAATATAGAATTATAAAGTAAAAATACAAAATTAATCAATCATATAGCTTCATTTATTTATATTTTTAAATTTTATATTTTTGGAATAATCGTATTTAATTCTTTCATTTTATCTAATCGTTCAATTGTTTTTTCTAAATTACTTTTTTCCATGCCATTAAATAAATAATCAGTATTCGGTTTTTCTTCATTATTTTTGATTTGTTTATATATCACATTTATTTTTGAAACGATTTTATCAACTTCTTCTTTATTAGAAATAATATCTATATTATAATTAATCTGTTCAGTTAATAATCCAACTACAAAATACATTAAAAATCTTCTTCTTTTTTTAACAGCAGGTGTGTATTTTATAGAAAAAATATTCATAATTGACATGATAATACGTTTACATAATTCATTATTACGTTTCATTGTTTCTTTTAATAAAACATCCCATATTAACCAAACAATATCCATTTGAAATTTTTCCTGTACAGGAGCAAATGTTCTTCTTTCACAAATACACTTTTCCTTTTTTCGTTTACATAAACGTTCAAATTCAATTATCCATTCAATCCATTTACAAGCAGCAATAGTGTCTTTTGATTGTGTAGAAATTGTATACGCTAATTCATTTATTGGAATAAATAATTCTTTTGGGTCATCTTTTAAAAAACTTTCTTGGGCAAAATCTATACTAGGTGCTTTAAATTTACTTGTCATATTAACCATATCAAATTCATCCTCTTTTTTTATTTTAATAGGGTCTATGCTGTGTTTTTTTTTTGAAAAACATAGAACACATATAATTTCAGCGAATAATTTTCGTATTTTTTCGCTATTTCTCATTGACAATTCATTATCTATATATCCATTTGACACTATATCCTTGAATTTATTGAATCTATTTTCAATATAAATAGGTAATTTAGGATTTCCTAAATGGATATGTTTACCTATGAAAATTAATATTGTATTCCATAACTCGGAATAATGACCAGCGCATATTAATTCTGCGGACCAATAACATGCTGCTTCTATTTTACAATTTACCATACTATTTAGAAGTTCTTTTACAACAGCAGTTGTTTTATAACTTGAAAATGAAATAGATTTAAAATCTGAAGCTTTTCTTATGTCATTTATTTCAATATCATTCATAAAATATTTTAATACAAAAAAAATAATAATAATACATATATAGAAATGTTTTTGAAATCATTAAAAATAGTCAAAAATAGTTTTTCAAAAGGAACAATTTGGTTTAAAATAACCTTAATACTTTCGATATTTTTAATATTACTTGTATTACTTAATCCAAATAAACCTGTAAAAGAAGGATTTGTTTTTGAAAAGAAATATGTAGAGAAAAAAGGAGAAGGAATATTTGATGATTTTTATGCTTCAATATACGACGATTTAGTCTACAGTAATGTTAAGAATGATTTTGAAATTGGTGAAATTATCAACAAAACAACGCCTACATCATCTAGTAAAATATTAGATATTGGTTCGGGTACAGGACATCATGTAAAATCATTAAAAGATAAAGGCTTTGATGTTATTGGAATAGATAAATCACAAGCAATGATTAAATTATCAAAGGAAAATTATCCAGATATTAATGTTAAAGTAGGCGACGCAATGAATTCAATGGAATTTCAACCTGGAGAATTTACACATATTACATGTTTATATTTTACAATATATTACATAAAAGATAAAGCAACCTTTTTTTCAAATTGTATGTCATGGTTAAAACCAGGTGGTTATCTTATTTTACATTTAGTTGATAAAGAAACATTTGACCCTATTATTCCTGCAGCGAATCCATTTATGGTTTATTCTCCACAATATTATTCAAAGGATAGAATTAAAACAAGTAATGTAGTATTTAATAATTTTTCATATAAGGGACAATTTGACCCAAGAGGAGCAGACATGGGAGTATATCCAAATGATTTTGTAATTTATAGAGAGATTTTCAAAGATACAACAAATGGAAATGTGAGAGAAAATACACATCAATTATATATGGATACCCAAAAAAATATTATTACCAAAGCTAGAAATGTAGGATTTATTGAAAACGCACAAATTGATATGTCTAGTTGTCAATATGATAATCAATATTTATATATATTACAAAAACCAGTATAATTATTTTGCGAATAAGTTTTTAAATATAATATAATTTATTTTTAATATAAATGAATTATATTTTTTATTTTTTTATTTTTTTAATAATAGTATATTTAATATTATTTACTTATGTGAAAATAAAATATCATTTTTGGAATATACAGCCTGTTTTCCATTATTATAATATTTTCTACTGGATTTTGTCAGATAGAATTATAAATGAAGACCTTCCTCGTATTAATAAATATTGTAATATGAGAGAAATTAAAACATTTAAATACGATGAATTAACTAGTCTTGATAAACAATTCATTATTAATTTTCTTAAAACATATTTTTTAAGAACTCATGAAGTTAATTATCTTCCATCAATAGAATCATTTGAATCTAATTTTGAGAATCATGTATATCCATCGTTTATTTCTATTTATTCAACTGATATGAATTTATTTGATTATAAAAACAATCACATCATAAACACACAAGAAATAATCGGATTTATGACAACACGACCATTATATATTACATTATATGATAAATCATTTCCATTATATTATGTTGATTATTTATGTGTTCATAATTTATATAGAAAGAAAGGTATTGCGCCACAAGTTATTCAAACCCATGAATTGAATCAGCGACACAATAATAAAGAAATAAAAGTAAGTTTATTCAAACGAGAAGGCGAAATAAATGGTATTGTTCCTTTGTCTTTTTATTATACATATGGTTATAAAAAAATAGATGTTTATAAAATAACGGATGCTTCAGTGGAAATAGTCAAAATAAACAAATCGTCTGTTCATTATTTTTTAGATTTTTTTAAAAATTATAAAAAAATGTTTGATTGTGTTATAACACCACATTTATCGAATTTAATTTCTCTCATTGAAAGTAAAACTGTATTTGTATATTTGTTGAAACAAAATACGAATATATTATCTTGTTATATTTTTAAAAATACAGATACATTATACAATAATAAAAAAAGTATTGAATGTATATCATCTATCAATACAATTAAACATGATACTACAAAATTATTCTATAGAGGATTTACACAAGCATATTATAATATTTCAAAATCATTAAATTCAAAAATATTATTAATTGAAGATACTTCACATAATAATGAAATTATTAAACATATAACTACAAAAGAACCGTTTTTTATTTCACCGACTGCTTTTTTTTTATATAATTATGCTTCAAAAACTGTCAAACATAACAAATTTATTTATATATACTAATTTTATTTTTTACACTGATATGATTTGATTATATTTGTTTATCTTACATATTTACCTGCTCTTGCGAATGAATCAATGATAAATATTATAAATACACCTAAAAACGAATATAATATAATTTCTTCTGTAACATGGCCAGTTTTTTCTTCTTGTTGTTCTTCTAATAAATGAATCATATAATTTAATTTTTCTAATAATTCTCTATTTCCACTTGTATTTTCACTCATTTTATTATAATGTGTTGGAATGTATTGTTGATAATAATCAGCGGCAGCAGTGTTCAATCCTTTTTGTGAAAATGCTTCATATACATTCATATTATTTGGATTAGTTGTATTATTTATATTGGTTGTATTATTTCCATTTGAATTGCCATTATTTACCCGTTGTTTATCTTTTTCTATCGTTTTTGAAACACTCTCAGAATGAGGAGGAGGAATAGGGGTAAAATTTTCAATAGTATCATCCAATGTATTTGTACTATGAATCTTTTGTATCAAAGATTCAACTTGACTAGAAGGCTCTCTTCTTTTTATTGTTTTATTGAATTTTGCTTCTCTTTTTTGCTGTATAGAACTTGTTTCATTATTTAAACTTTGATTATCAACTGGTGCAGCATTAAAAGCAAATGACATTCTTATAAAAATTTAAGATATTATTATTTTATAACATACTTAAAATTGTATAAACAACAATTGATAATTGATGAAAAATTAAAATTTAAAAATTAAATAGAATAATTATATAGAATATTTATATATGAGTTTAGCAAGAGGATTGAATGATATGATTAAAGAAATGAAAAAAACACATGCTTCTACATATTTCGCTTTATTAATATTATTAATAGTAAATTTATATGGCATATATTCGTCTGCTTTAGGAAAATTAATTAGTTTAGTAGCCGTAATCTATATTGTCTTAAATGAAAACGTTAAATTAGGATTACTTTCATTTTTTATCATTTTATTACTAAATAACAAAAATAGTAAAGAGGGATTTGAAAATGAAGGAAAATCAGATAAAGAACATGCTAAAGATAATTCATCTACATCAAAAGAACAAAAGAAGGAAGATGATATGAATAAAGATAAAGATTCTAAATCCAATGTTTCCGAAACATCTCATACATCCGAAACATCTGAAATAAATGACCCAATAGCATCATTTAAAAAATTACACTGTAAAAATAGTAAAATAATGAAAGACGGTGTTGAAATTAGTATCGCTGACATGACTAATGCGTTCCCACAATTAAAATTTAATTTAGAAAATGAAAAATGTAATCCGTGTGAAGATAATTGTCATTTCAAAATAACAAGTGGGGCAGAACGTATAACTGTAGAAGAAAAATTAAGACCGACAAGCTCAACCGCGATTTCATCGGAATAAATAAGTATTTTATTAATATAATATATAATACTTATGAAACGTTTTAATAATTTAATAAAATTGACTATTTTTTTTGTATTACTTTATTCTATTTATATTAAAGTAAAAATACCAACAATTACAGAAGGATTTACTGGTAATATACGTGAAAAAATTAGACAGCCTTTTAGAAGATATCGTCTACTTGTGGAAAACACACATAAAAAAATATATGATAAAATACGAAATATGATTTTGAAAAAAAATAAATAATATCTGAATATTATGTATATTGTTATGTTTAAAAAAATACACGAAACAGTCAATTATACTTTATCTAGTATTAATAATAGTAAATTTTTTGCTGGATTAATGATATTAATAGTAAATATAGGTTCAAGATATGTTACTTTTAGATTTAGTAAATCACAAGAAGAATATATAAAAAATAAAGTTGCTAGAGAGTTTTTAATATTTGCGATTGTTTGGATGGCAACAAAAGACCTTTTTATATCTATTATTATGACAGCGTCATTTATAATTTTAGCGGACTATTTATTCAATGAAAATAGTAATTTTTGTATATTACCTGAAAAATTTAAAAATATACAATATCTAATTGATACAAATAATGATAATATTATTACAGATGATGAAATTAAGCGTGCTGAAGAAATTTTAAGGAAAGCAAAATTACAAAAATATAAAAGCAATCAATTAGAAATGTTATCATATTTATCTTCTACAATAACACCGTCAGCACATGATACCACATCATATACATTATTATAATTTATTTGATATATAAATACATCAATATTATGTTATAATATTTATATATTATAAGATGAGTTTGTTATCATCATATAATAAATATATCAGTGAATTAGTTATATCAATTAATCTAAAAGGAAATATTAATACAAAAATAGAACGTTTCAATCCTAGAATGATATACAAATCATCTAGAGAAGATAAAATTTTATTTATTCCAAATATACCTATCTCGTTAAGCACTCTAATTAAAGCAAATGTAGGATTTGATGAATATAGTTTTAAAATTAGTAATTTTATAGATGTATTTACTAATCCGATTAAATTAATAAAAATTGTTAAAATGTATAAAGATAAATTAATACAGAAAGAACCAAAATCAGGCGATACTACTAAAAAGGATAAATCATCCTCAACTGAAGCAGAAGATGAAAAAAATGATATTATCAAAAGAAATATAAATTTTATTTTATCAATTTATTTTAATGATGATAATACATTAACTTATTATAATAAACCATATCTAATACATTCATATGAGTGGAATGAAAATATGAAAATCGTACCATATAAAAAAAGTATACCATTAACAAAATATTATATAAATATAACATTATATGTAGCTGAAAACGATGAAGAAAAACAAAAAATAGCTTGTGATATTAATCATATAAATATAATTCAAGATTTTAATCGGCTAGGATTTAATTTCGATGTACCTATTCTAGATACATATAAATATAATAAACCTATAAGAAATCCTTCTATTTTTAGACCTTATCCTGGGTCATACCAACGACAATTTACAAAATACAATCGATATAACCAACCAGTTCGATATCCATTTAATTCATATCGTTTTTATCAACAAAATCCATCATTTTATAGACCTTATCAACAACAATTTACAAAATACAATCAATATAACCAACCAGTTCGATATAGAAAACAATTCAAACCAGTATATCGTTTAACTAAAGGTGGAAAATCTGGGAAAAGAACCATAAAAAATAGAATCGATAGACAAAAGACTTTAAAAAAATATAAAAGATAACACAAATAGTTGATACATAAACAATTATTTATTTATTTACGACGTTTAGATTTTTTATTATTTTTTTTAATGTTTCTTTTTGTTTTTTTCTTTTTATTCTTACTTGTTTTTCTATATTTCTTTCCACCCTGGGATTGTGTTTGTATTTTCATTAATCCAAATAAATTAGATAATTCGTCTTCATTAATCTCATTTATTAAAGACGATAATCCTTGAGCTGCCTCATTTTCCAGTGGAGTATATGTTTTCGCAAATAA
>Ga0255167_1000436_pt1 | contig 14111 bp, 16 predicted proteins | sample Atl_Miss_RepA_8d_FD_183177 | JGI IMG/M metagenome (GOLD analysis project Ga0255167, IMG submission 183177) | Freshwater microbial communities from Altamaha River, Georgia, United States - Atl_Miss_RepA_8d | ecosystem: Environmental > Aquatic > Freshwater > River | place: USA: Georgia | collected... | reverse complement strand
CAGGCAGTCGCCAGCACGGCAAAGCCGATGCCGCCCAGCACATGGCGAGCGTTCGGACTCACTGGATGCGGTCGGCCAATACTTCCCAGACCGGGGTCAGTTGCCCGGGCAGGAAAGGCAGGGCGCCCAGATCGGTGTGGCTTTCATCGGGGCTGTGGAAGTCGCTGCCGCGCGAGGCCGCCAGGCCGAATTCGATGGCGGTTTCGGCATACCGCAGCGCTTCCTGCGAGGAGTGGCTGCCGGTCACCACTTCGACGCCGCGGCCACCGTGCGCCTTGAATTCGGTGAAGAGGGCATATTCCTCGTTGGGCGTGAAGCTGTAACGCGCCGGGTGGGCAATGATGGCCATGCCGCCGGCATCGGTGATCCATTGCACCGCGTCCTGCAGCCTGGCCCAGCGGTGCGGCACAAAACCGGGTTTGCCTTCGGTGAGGTATTTGCGAAACACCTCGGGCGTGTCCTTGCAGACACCGGCCTCGACCAGAAAACGTGCGAAGTGGGTGCGCGAAATCAGCTCCGGGTTGCCCACATATTTGAGCGCCCCGTCATAGGCGCCGTGGATGCCGACCTTGGCCAGACCCTCTGACATTTCCTGCGCCCGCTCGCCGCGGCCGCCGCGGGTGCGGCGCAGCCCTTCGGTCAGTGAGGTGTTGTGGTGGTCAAAACCCAGACCGACGATGTGCACCGTCTGGCCGGCAAAGGTCACGGAAATTTCGGTGCCGGTCAGGTACTTCATGCCCTGGGCCCGTGCCGCCTCCAGCGCCCGCTGCTGGCCACCCACTTCGTCGTGGTCGGTCAGCGCCCACAGCTCCACACCATTGGCTTTGGCGCGTGCAGCCAGGGCCTCCGGCGTCAGGGTCCCGTCGGAAACGGTGGAGTGGCAGTGCAGGTCGGCGTTGAGCAAGGGATTCACAAGGCCATTCTAAGACGTGTCATGGCCTTGCCATCCTGCAAAGTCATAATGACCCGCATGATTGATTTGTGGCTGGTGCGGCATGGCGAAACCGACTGGAACCGTGAGCTGCGGTTCCAGGGCCATCTGGATGCGCCACTCAATGCCCTGGGTCTGCAGCAGGCACATCGGCTGGGCCTTCATCTGGCTGCGCGGGAGCCACTTCCTTTGCTTGCCAGCGACCTGCTGCGCACACGCCAGACGGCCGATCCCCTGGCCGGGCAATGGCGTACGCCTGCCTTGCCCGAGACGCTGTGGCGCGAGCAGTCCTTTGGCGTGATTGAAGGCCTGACCTTTCAGGAGGTGCAGGAGCGGCATCCCGAGATCGTGCAGGGCTGGCGCAGCCATGACCCGGACTTTGCGCCCGCGGGCGGTGAGTCGCGTCGACAGTTCCATGCCCGCGTGATGCAGGCAGTCCAGCGTCTGGTTGAACGCTGCGTAGACCGAGACTGGCAGTCATCGGTGGTGGTGTCGCACGGTGGCGTGCTCGACATGATCTACCGCAGTGCCACCGGCCAGTCGCTGGCCGGACCGAGGGAGTGTCCCATCCCCAATGCCGGTCTGAACCATGTGCGCACCGACGGTGTGCGCTTCGAGATCGTGCAGTGGGCGCAGACCGACCATCTGCAGGGCTTGCCGCCTTCAGCGGTCTATCCGCCCGCATCGCCCTCACAGCGCTGAGGGTTCAGTTCCCTCGGGGATAATCCGGGCATGTTCTTCTTTCGTCTTCCGTCCGGGGTGTCCGCATGGCCTTGATGATCACCGACGAATGCATCAATTGCGACGTGTGCGAGCCCGAGTGCCCGAACCAGGCGATCTACCTCGGCCCGGAAATCTACGAGATCAACCCGGACAAATGCACCGAGTGCGTGGGACACTTTGACGAGCCGCAGTGTGTGCAGGTGTGTCCGGTGGCCTGCATTCCGGTCCATCCTCAGCACGTGGAATCCAAAGAGTCTCTCTGGGCGAAGTATCGGCGTTTGCAGTCGGCTTGACATTCCTGCTTTGTTTGGGCGTTGCAGGCGTTGATGGGGAGAGGGCCGGGCTCCTCATGACGGGGTACCGTAAATCGTCACCCGGCCCTCTCCCCATCAACGCCATGGGCTGAGCAGACCACAAGCGAGGATTTCTCAGAAACGCAGGCAGGGCTTGGCTGTGGCCCGCCCGCCGATTTCTGCGTACCCCCGCAGCATGAGGCGGGCGGGCCACAGCCAAGCCCTGCCGGAAATGACCACCAGAGGTCAAGCGTTGTCAGCAGAAGGGGCAGCAGGCCGAGGCGGTTTGGGACGAGGCGGCTTGCTGGTGTGGATTTTCACCATCGCCTTTTCCATGTCACCTGCCAGCAGCAAGGGCAGGGCAGACACCGACCGGTCAATGCTCGCATGAATCGCTTCCCGGTGCTCGGCCATCGGTTTTTTCAGCACCCAGCTCACCACCTCGGCCTTGTTGCCCGGATGCCCCACCCCGATACGCAGACGCCAGAAATCGGCCGTGCCCAGCTGCGCGTGGATGTCGCGCAGACCGTTGTGTCCGGCATGCGAGCCCCCCTTCTTGAGCTTGGCTTCGCCCGGCGCGATGTCCATCTCGTCATGGGCCACCAGGATTTCGTCGGGCTGAATCTTGAAAAACCGTGCGAGTGCGGCCACCGACTTGCCCGACACATTCATGAAGGTCTGCGGCTCGAGCAGCCACACGTTCTGGCCATTCACGCTGGTGCGTGCCACCAGCCCGTGGTAGTTGCGTTCGGGCGCAAGCGACACTTTCAGTTCACGCGCCACCGCGTCGATGAACCAGAAGCCGGCGTTGTGCCGCGTGTCTTCGTATTCCGGACCGGGATTGCCCAGGCCGACAAGCAGTTTGATCATGGGTGGATTATCGGTTGCGCATGAAAAAGACCCGCAGGTCTTGCGACGCAGCGGGTCCTGGTGGAAAGGGCAGAGAAATTACTTCTTGCCTTTGCCCTTGGCAGGTGCTTCTGCAGGCGCAGCAGCGGGGGCAGCGATTTCTTCCTCAACCGGCACCACCACCGACACCAGCACCGGGTTCGGCTTGCCGTGGGTCACGGCCTTCACGCCCTTGGGCAGCTGGATGTCGTCCAGGTGCAGGGACTTGCCGCTTTCCAGCTTGGACAGGTCAACCGCGATGAACTCGGGCAGATCGGCCGGCAGGCAGGTGACTTCGATTTCGTTGACCACGTGCGTGATCAGGCACTTGTCGGCCTTCACGGCAGGCGAGTTCTCTTCGCCGGCGTAGTGCAGTGGCACCTTCATGTGCAGTTGGGTGTTGGCTTCCACGCGCTGGAAGTCGATGTGCAGCACCAGCTGCTTGAAGGGGTGCATCTGGTAGTCACGCAGCAGGACCTTGCTGGACTGGCCATTCAGTTCCATGTCCAGGATGCTGGCGTGGAAAGCTTCTTTTTTCAGGGCGTGCCACAGGGCGTTGTGGTCCAGCTCGATCAGCTGGGGAGCGGAGGAACCGCCATACACGATGCCGGGCGTCTTGCCGGTGTTGCGCAGACGGCGGCTCGCACCCGTACCCTGCTTGGAACGCTCGAAAGCGGTGAATTTCATATCTATCTCCTGAGGGGACCGACCGCGACCAGTTCAGTCCCTGTTCAACAAAAAGCCTGCCGGTCGGGATGACGGCAGGCCGCAAGCGCCTGGAGGATCTTTTAATCCGAGAACAGGCTCATCACCGACTCACCCTTGGCGATGCGCTGGATCGTTTCAGCGACCAGCGGACCGACGGAGAGTTGGCGAATTTTCTGGCAGGCGGCCGCATGGGCCGACAGCGGAATGGTGTTGGTCACCACCACCTCGTCCAGGGCCGAGCCCTGGGCAATGCGGTCGATGGCCGGACCCGAGAAAATCGGGTGTGTGCAGTAAGCGTAGACGTTCCTGGCACCGCGGTCCTTGAGCACCTCGGCGGCTTTGACCAGGGTGCCGGCGGTGTCGATCATGTCGTCCATGATCACGCAGTTGCGGCCGTCGATGTCGCCGATCACGTGCATGACCTCGGACACATTGGCCTTGGGACGGCGCTTGTCGATGATGGCCAGGTCGCAGCCGAGCTGCTTGGCCAGTGCACGTGCGCGCACCACACCGCCCACATCGGGCGAGACCACGATCAGGTCCTCGTAGTTTTTCTGGCGCAGGTCACCCAGCAGCACAGGAGAGGCGTAGATGTTGTCGACCGGGATGTCGAAGAAGCCCTGGATCTGGTCGGCGTGCAGGTCCATGGTGAGCACGCGGCCCACGCCGACGGCCTGCAGCATGTTGGCGACCACCTTGGCCGAGATCGGCACACGGGTGGAGCGCGGGCGGCGGTCCTGACGGGCATAGCCGAAGTAAGGGATGACTGCTGTGATCCGCTCGGCCGAAGCGCGCTTGAGCGCATCGACCATGATCAGCAGTTCCATCAGGTTTTCGTTGGTCGGTGCGCAGGTCGACTGGATGACGAACACCTCGCGGGCACGCACGTTCTGCTTGAGCTCGACGGTGACTTCGCCGTCGGAAAAGCGCCCCACGTCTGCCGCTCCGAGTTCGGTGCCCAGATGGCGGGCAATTTCGGCAGCCAGAGCGGGGTTGGCGTTGCCGGTGAACAGCATGAAATCAGGCTTGGAGGGAGACATCGGCTGCATGGGATTCCAGCGATCAGAGAACGTGACTGAACGGTTGCAGAATTTGGCAGGGGAGGAAGGACTCGAACCCTCGCATGCCGGAATCAAAATCCGGTGCCTTAACCAACTTGGCGACTCCCCTACACAGGTTGACTGTCTTGCGACAGCCCACCGATCAATTGTCGCTGGGTGCCCATCCCTGCAGGGGATGAACCTCCAAATTGCTGCATCTGCGTGCGATCCAGTGGTCAGGCACCTGAATCGCTGCATTTTCCTCGGTGCAGTGAGCAAACACTGCGCTACCGGAGCCCGTCATTCTAGCCTGAAGTCGGTTCGATTCGAAGAAATCAATGACTTTCCGGACATCTGGGCAAAGCAAGCTTGCCACGGGTTGCAGGTCGTTTTGGCCAAAGCCGTAAGGATCTGCAGCAAAGACCGCGATTGTAGCAGGTTTGGTGGCACGTTCGAGCGCAGGGTGGCGGAAAATGCTCGCGGTTTCGACGCCGGCGTCGGGCTTGACCACCCAGAAGTCGGCAGGCGGCAAATCGAGCGGCGTGATCTTCTCGCCGACGCCTTCCACCCAGGCGTTGCGACCGTGCAGGAAAAAGGGCACGTCGGCGCCCAGTTGCAGGCCCAAAGTGGCCAGCCGGGAGAGGGGCAGATTCAGGTTCCAGAGCCGGTTGAGGCTCAGCAGCGTGCTGGCGGCATCGGAGGAGCCGCCACCCATGCCGGCTTGTGCCGGTATGCGTTTGTGCACGCTGATGTCGGCCCCGCAGGCTGTGCCGGTGCTTTGCTGCAAAAGCCTGGCCGCCCGCACGATCAGATCGTCTGCGGGCAAGGGGGTATCGAGGTCGTGCCGTTGGATGAGGCCATCGCTGCGCTGTTCAAAGTGCAGGGTGTCGCACCAGTCGATCAGCATGAACACCGACTGCAGCAGGTGGTAGCCATCCTCACGCCGCCCGGTGACATGCAGGAACAGGTTGAGTTTGGCCGGAGCCGGGATGTCGTAGAGGGCGTTCATGTCCGCAAATGAAGCGCGTTCACTGATCAAGCACGATGCGCAGCAGAGCCGCAGGTTCGGGGCGGGTGCGTCTGGCACTGATGCGCCCCTGGGCCAGCTGGCCCAGATCGGGCTCCCATCCGCCGTGGGCCATGGCACGGCCTTCCAGCCAGTCAAACAGTGCTTGTACGGGCACAGCCGTGCGCGTGAGCCTTTGCATCAGGTCCTGCACGGTGGGGGCCGTGTGACGCTCGCTGTTGCGCTCGAGCACAGCCTGGCGTTCATCCCAGCTCAGACGTGCCAGCAAGTGGCCCACGGGGCTGAGCAGCTGGAGTTCTCCGGTCTGTCCGGAACCCTGCAGTTCAAACAGGGCATGCCATTGCTGAGGGGAATCGCCCTGCACCTGCAATCCGAGCCTGCCTGACCACAGGCGAGCGCCGCCAGCGGGTGCAACAGGACGGCTGGCGCAGCCACTGAGCAGGGCGGCTGTCCCCAGCAGGACCAGGCGCCGCTTCATGGCTGGAAACCCAGCCGCTTGATCGTTTCGCGAAGGGTGTCATTGTCCGACTTGAGCAGCAAGCCTTCGCGCCAGATGCGCCCGGCTTCATCACGTCGGCCGAGCGACCACAGGACTTCGCCCAGATGCGCCGCGATTTCTGCATCGGGTCGTGCCTTGAAAGCCGCCTGCAGGATGCGCAGCGCCTCTTCACGCTGCCCCAGGCGGAATTCCACCCAGCCCAGGCTGTCCTGGATGAAGGGGTCGTTGGGCGCCAGTTCGAGGGCTTGAACAATCAGTGCCCGTGCTTCGGACAGACGGATGCCCCGGTCAGCCAGTGAGTAACCCAGGGCATTGAACGCATGGGGATCTTGCGGACGTGTACGCATGAGCTTGCGCAGCACCGTTTCCATTTCTTCATGGCGCTGGAGTTTTTCAAGCACCAGCGATTGCTCCAGCATCAGGTCATCGTCTTCGGGTGATTGGGCAAGGGCCTGCTCGATGGTGGCATTCGCCTGCGGGTGCTGACCGTTTTCGCGGTACCAGCGTGAGAGCGCCAGGCTTTTGCGTTTGGCTTGCTCTGCGTTGGCGGGTTGCACCTGGGTCAGCACCAGCCGGGCTTCTTCTGACCGGCCCTGCTGATCGAGCAATTCGGCACGACGCACGGCCACACGCACCGGATCGGCACTGGCGGGAATCTGCTGGAGCAGCAGGCCGGCCTGAGCCAGGTCGCCTTGCTGCTGTGCCAGCTGGGACAGACTCAGCAGGGCTTCCGTGAGGCCGGCCTGTTGTTCGCTGTCCCTGGCGTCCTTGACCAGTTCCACATGCTTCATCAGGCTCTGACGCCCTGCGTCCGTTTGCTGCTGATCGATCTGCAGCATGCCCAGAAGCAGCCAGCCCTGCGGAAATTCCGGATGCTCCAGGGTGAGGGTTTGCAGCTGCTGCAGCGCATCGTTGGAGGATTGAAGCGCAATCAGGCTGCGGGCATAACCGAGCCGCAGTTCGGGCGGGACTTGGCTCTGCATCGCCTGCGCCATCATCTGCCGTATCTCGCTGGAACGGGTCGGCATCAGGCTCATGCCCAGTATCAGGGGGCCTTGGGCTGTGGGGTCGGCGGCATGGCCCTTCACCGCTGCTTCGATGGCCTGTGGCCACTGCTGCGCATCGCGGCGCATGCGGCCAATGGTTGTCCAGGCCGTGGCCTGCAGGGACTGGATGTCCAGGCTGCGTTGCAATGCGGCCTGCACCACTTGAGCCGCCAGGGCCTTGTCGTTGACCCGTGCAAACACCCGCGGAATCGAAATGATCGCACCCTGTTTCTGGTCTTGCGGCAACTCATCAATGGATCTGGCCAGGGCCTGACCTGCTTCCTCGATGCGGTTGAGCGCCAGCAGAATCTGCAGGATGTAGCGGTTGGGCTCGGACGCGTCAGGTATTTCGCGCTTCCAGGTCCTGGCGGCCTGCAGGGCCCCTTCCCCCGAGCGCGCCTGCAAGGCGACCTCGACCGCCCGTTTGAAGAGCGCAGGGTCACCCGTCTTGCGAGCGCTGTCGAGGATGAGCGAAAAGCCGGTACCCGGCGAGCCCTGCCGAACCTGGAGTTCGCCCAGCAACAGCTGGTAGAAGAGCGGCCCATCGAGGGCAGAACGCTGTGCCGGTGTGGCTTGTGGTGTGCCCGGCCCTTTGTCTGCGCTGGCCTGCGCGCTGCAGGCCAGAAGACAGGTGGTCAAAACAGCAGTGGGCAACCGGAATTTCATGTGGGCATGATAATCGAGCGCCCTTCCGGCAGCGGTGCCGGCGGGTCTTGTCCTTGCCCTTGTGTGCATTCATGCCCGAACTGCCCGAAGTTGAAGTCACCCGCCTGAGTTTTGCCGACCGCATCGCCGGTGCGGTGATCACCGATCTGCGCATGGGCAAGCCCTTGCGCTGGCCGCTGGGGGTTGAAGTCCGACGTCTGGTCGGGCAGCGCATCCATGGTGTGCGCCGGCGCGGCAAATACCTGCTGCTGGACCTCGACGACGGTCTGCTGCTGCTGCATCTGGGCATGTCGGGCAGCCTGAACTTTGCGCCGCATCAGCCTGCCCCCGGTGCACACGACCACATGGACCTGCAGACCGACCGCGGCACCTTGCGCCTGCACGATCCGCGCCGCTTTGGTGCGGTGGTCTGGGCCCCTGCCGAAGCGTCGCCGCAGGCCCACAAGTTGCTGGGGCGCCTGGGCGTGGAGCCGCTGAGTGGCGGTTTCGATGCCGCCGCTTTCCATGCGGCCTTGCGCCAGCGCAGGGCACCGATCAAGCAGGTGCTCCTGGCCGGCGACATCGTGGTCGGCGTGGGCAACATCTATGCGTCAGAAGCGCTTTTCATGGCCGGTATCCGGCCCACCGTCCGGGCCTGCAAGGTCTCGCGCCCCCGGGCTGACCGGCTGCATGCGGCCATCATCGAGGTGCTGACGCGCGCCGTGCGTCAGGGAGGCAGCAGCCTGCGCGATTTCGTGAATGCCGAGGGCAAGACCGGCTACTTTCAGCTCGAAGCGGCCGTGTACGGCCGTGCTGGCGAGCCCTGCCGCGTCTGCGACACAACCATCCGGTCCATGGTGCAGGGCCAGCGCAGCACTTTTTATTGCCCCACATGCCAGAAGAACTGAAACTGCCCCAAGGCTTTGCCCGCCGCATGGTCGACTGGCAGCGCCGCCAGGGCCGCCAGCACCTGCCCTGGCAGCGCACCCGCGACCCTTACCAGGTGTGGCTCTCCGAGATCATGCTGCAGCAAACCCAGGTCAGCACCGTGCTCGACTACTACCCGCGCTTTTTGCAGCGCTTTCCCGATGTGGCCAGCCTGGCCGCTGCGCCGCAGGACGATGTGCTGGCGCTGTGGAGCGGCCTGGGCTATTACAGCCGCGCCCGCCATCTGCACCGTTGTGCGCAGGAGGTGATGGCCCGCTTTGGCGGCGAGTTCCCGAAGACGGCGCAGTTGCTGGTGTCCTTGCCCGGCATCGGCCGCTCGACGGCGGCGGCGATTGCGGCTTTCTGTTTTCACGAGCGTGTGTCGATTCTGGACGGCAACGTCAAACGTGTGCTCAGTCGCGTGCTGGCCTACGAGGCCGATCTGGCTTCGGCCGCCAGCGAGCGCGAGCTGTGGGCGCTGGCCGAGCGGCTGTTGCCCGAGCAGCCCACCGACATGCCGGCCTACACCCAGTCGCTGATGGACGTGGGCGCCACCCTGTGCCAGCCACGCAAGACCCGCTGCGATGCCTGCCCGGTGCAGTCCTTGTGCCAGGCCCATGCACTGGACCGTGTGCTGGCCTACCCGGTCAAGACGCGCAAGCTCAAGCGCAGCAGCGCCACGCTCTGGCTGTTGTGGGCGGTCAATGCCCGCGGCCAGGTCTGGCTGCACAAACGCCCGGCGCGGGGCATCTGGGCCGGGCTGTTCAGCTTGCCGGTCTTTGATGGCGAGTTGGAACTGCTGGCGACCTGTCCGCAGGCGCAGGCGGTGCAGTACATCGCGCCTTGGAAGCATGTGCTGACGCACCGCGATCTGCACCTGCATCCGGTGCAGTTGATGCTGCCCGAAGAGTCGGCGCCCAAATGTGAGGGCCAGTGGGTCGATCCACACGATTGGCCGCAGCTGGGCCTGCCGGCACCCATGCGGCGGCTGCTCGAAGCGCACAGGGGCAGCTGACAGGCGGCTGCAGACCTTGACAGGTCTGCAGTGAGTGGCGCCCAACACCCACGTTCAAAGGTTCAGTGCGGGCAGGCCATGGCGCTGGCGTGCGCGCATGCAGGCGTCGCTGCCTTCCTCAAATTCGCGGCAGGGCGAGGGGCGCCATTCGTAGATGCCGCAAGTGGCTTTTTCGCCAATGCGGCCGTACAGCGCTGCGCAGCGTGGCGGGCTGTGGTCGGTGCCGCGCATGCGGCAGGTGTACTCGGTGATGGGCGCGGCCAGACCTGCAGGGACCGAGCCACCTTCCTCTTCGTATTCGAAGACAGAGAAGTCCACCCTGAAGCTGGCGCAGCAGGCGCCGCAGCTGGTGCAGTGGCTCATGGCGGGGTGGCGAGTCAGGGGTGCACGCGTCCGAGCAGCAGGAACTCCATGAGTGCCTTTTGCACATGCATGCGGTTCTCGGCCTCGTCCCAGACGACAGACTGCGGGCCATCGATGACTTCGGCAGACACTTCCTCACCGCGGTGGGCCGGCAGGCAGTGCATGAAGAGGGCGTCGGGTTTGGCGACGGCCATCATGCCTTCGTTGACGCACCAGTCTGCAAAGGCGGTCTTGCGGACTTCGTTTTCGGCTTCGTAACCCATGCTGGTCCACACGTCGGTGGTCACCAGATCGGCGCCACGGCAGGCGTCCAGGGGGGAGTCGAAGACCTGGTAGCAATCCTGGCAGCCAATGCCTGCCAGCTCGGGGTTGACCTCGTAGCCCCGCGGGGTGCTGATGTGCACCTTGAAGCCCAGCAGCTCGGCCGCCTGCAGCCAGGTGTTGGCCATGTTGTTGCCGTCACCCACCCAGGCCACCACCTTGCCCTGGATGGAGCCGCGGTGCTCAATGAAGGTAAAGATGTCGGCCATGATCTGGCAGGGGTGGAACTCGTTGGTCAGGCCGTTGATGACCGGCACGCGCGAGTATTGTGCGAACTTCTCGATCTTGTCCTGCCCAAAGGTCCGGATCATGACCAGGTCGACCATGCGGCTGATGACACGTGCGCTGTCCTCGATCGGCTCGGCGCGACCGAGCTGGCTGTCGCCGGTGGTCAGGTGCACCACCGAGCCGCCGAGCTGGTACATGCCGGCCTCGAAGCTCACGCGTGTGCGCGTGCTGGCCTTCTCGAAGATCATGGCCAGGGTGCGGTCGGCCAGCGGGTGGTACTTCTCGTAGGCCTTGAACTTGCGCTTGATCTCGGCCGCGCGCGCAAACAGGTGCGCGTACTCGTCGGCGGTGAAGTCCTTGAACTGCAGGTAATGGCGAAGGGTCGGGCTCATGCTTGTTCTGCGAGGAAAGCCTGGATCTGGGGTGCCAGGATGGCCACCACTTCATCGGCTTCTGCCGACGTCATGATCAGCGGCGGCACCAGGCGCACCACGCTGTCGGCCGTCACGCTGATCAGCAGCCCCGCGTCGGCGCAGCGCTGGGTCAGCACGCCGCAGGGGTGGTCGAGTTCGATGCCCAGCATCAGGCCCTGGCCGCGAATTTCCTTGATGCCTTTCAGGCCGGCCAGTGCTTTTTCCAGTGCGGCGCGCAGGTGTGCCCCCACGCGAGCCGCATTGCCCATCAGGTCGTCCTTTTCCATGATGCGGATGGTCTCGACACCCGCGCGCATGGCCAGCGGGTTGCCGCCAAAGGTACCGCCATGGTTGCCTGGCTGGAAGATGTGGGCGGCCTTGGGGCCAGCCACGACTGCACCGATCGGTACACCCGAGCCCAGGCCCTTGGCCAGGGGCATCACGTCGGGCAGGATGCCGGCCCACTGGTGGGCGAACCATTTGCCGGTGCGGCCCATGCCGCACTGGACCTCATCGATCATCAGCAGCCAGTCCTTCTCGTCGCACAGGGCGCGCACTTGCTGCAGGTATTCGGTGCGCATCGGGTTGACGCCGCCTTCACCCTGGATGGTCTCGAAGAACACCGCGACCACGCTCGGGTCGTTGGCGGTGGCGGCCTTGAGGGCCTCGATGTCGTTGAGCGGTACACGGATGAAGCCTTCGACCAGCGGCTCGAAGCCTTTCTGGATCTTGGCGTTGCCGGTGGCGCTCAGGGTGGCGATCGAGCGGCCATGGAAAGCCTTTTCGTAGACCACGATCTTGGGCAGGGCAATGCCTTTGTCATGGCCGTACTTGCGTGCCAGCTTCAGGGCCGCTTCATTGGCTTCCAGGCCGGAGTTGCAGAAGAACACATTGGTCATGCCCGAGAGCTCGACCAGCTTCGCTGCCAGTTTTTCCTGGTTGGGTACGTGGTAGTAGTTGCAGCTGTGGATGATCTTGGCCACCTGATCCTGCAGGGCAGGCACCAGCTCGGGGTGGTTGTGGCCCAGGGTGTTCACGGCAATGCCGGCCAGTGCATCAAGGTACTGCTTGCCATTGACGTCCCAGACGCGGCAACCCTGACCACGCTCGAGCGCGATCGGCAGGCGCCCGTAGGTGTTCATGGTGTGCGGCGAAGCGGCTTCAATGAAAGCGGTCATGCGTGACTCCGTTGCAAATAAAAAGCGGCCCAACGAATGAGGGCCGTTGAAACATGATTTTAGGGGCTTTCGTGACGCCCCCATGACCCGGTCATGACGGCGTCATTTGCCCGATTTCCCATGGGGGTCTGTTGCTTCACCAGGCGGTTTGATGTCTTATATAAGATACAATACTTCGCAAGACCAGAGCGCGGCGATCCCGGCTGCTGGCCAGTCCATTTCATGCCTCTATCCGATGGTTTCCAGCGCCGCCAAAGAAGTCTTTATCCAGGGGGTCACCCATGACGGAAGAACATTCCGCCCGAGTGACTGGGCCGAGCGTCTGGCAGGGGTCATGAGCCAGTTCCGGCCCGGCGGCAGCAAGCCAGGCAGCCACCTCAGTTATTCCCCCTGGTGCATCCCGACGACCATGGGCAACATCAAATGCGTGGTGGTCAACCGGGAGCTGGAGGCGTACGAGCCGATGGCCTGGAATTTCGTGCTGAACTTTGCCAAGGACAACAACTTGCAGGTGGTCGAAGCCTGCCTGTTACCGGATCCGCCTCTGCCCAAATGAGCATTCTGAAACCACCTTCGGGTGGTTTTTTGTTGCTGCCTCAGCGTTTGCATCGTGTGGGATCAGACAGGGCTCCTCATGCTGCGGGGGTACGCAGAAATCGTCACCCTGTCTGAGCCCGCACGATGCGAGGTTCACTGGACCAGATTTTCCAGTGAGGCAGGGTGCGAGGCGGGCGGTGGCCGGGGCGACGATTTCTGCGTACCCCCGCAGCATGAGGAGTCGCGGCCGCCGCCCGCCTCGCACCCGGAACAAGGGGCACCAACGAAAAAACCGCCCGAAGGCGGTTTTGTGTTTCGCTGACAGCGCACCCGTTTCAAACGGCGGCGGGGCAAAAACCCTGCCGGGCTGTTGATCTTGTAATGCGGATCAGGCGGCGAGGGCCAGGGACTTGACCTTGGCGCTCAGGCGGCTCTTGTCACGAGCCGCCTTGTTCTTGTGGAAGATGCCCTTGTCGGCAATGGTGTCGACCACAGCCTGCATCTTGCCGAACAGTTCAGCGGCTTTGGTCTTGTCACCAGCGGCAACAGCCTTTTCCACGTTCTTGACGGCGGTGCGGTATTTGGAACGCAGCGAGGAGTTCGCGGCGTTGAGTTTCACGTCCTGGCGTGCGCGCTTGCGGCCCGAGGCCAGACGGGGGTTCTTTTTCTTCGGCTTTCCAGATGCCATTTTGAGTATCCTTTGGTGTCTGAGGATGATGTCAGCGAACCCGATATTCTAGCAGAGTCGACAAAACAGCCGCCCTGAACGCTGCGCACGAGCTCTGGCCCGGTGCCCGGGACCGCTACACTCGGCCGGGTGAGCCTGCTGCGATCTGCCTCCGTTGTCTCTGTCTTCACCCTGGCCTCGCGGGTCACCGGGCTGGCGCGGGAGTTGCTGATCGCCACCCAGTTCGGGGCCAGCGCCCTGACCGACGCCTTCAATGTGGCGTTCCGCATTCCCAACCTCTTCCGCCGCCTGTTTGCCGAAGGCGCGTTCAGTCAGGCCTTTGTGCCCGTGCTGGCGGCGACCCGCGCCGAACACGGGGACAAGGTCACCCAAACCGCCATCGACAGCGTGGCCACGGTGCTCGCCTGGGTGTTGCTGGTTTTCTCGGTGCTGGGTGTTCTGGCCGCGCCGGGGCTCGTCTGGCTGCTGGCCAGCGGGCTGCAGCAGGGCCCGGGCTTTGACGCGGCCATCACCATGACCCGCTGGATGTTCCCTTACATCGGCTTCATGTCCCTGGTGGCGCTATCGGCAGGCATTCTCAACACCTGGAAGCACTTTGCCGTGCCTGCGGCCACGCCGGTGCTGCTCAACCTCTCGGTCAT
>Ga0255167_1000423_pt1 | contig 14444 bp, 17 predicted proteins | sample Atl_Miss_RepA_8d_FD_183177 | JGI IMG/M metagenome (GOLD analysis project Ga0255167, IMG submission 183177) | Freshwater microbial communities from Altamaha River, Georgia, United States - Atl_Miss_RepA_8d | ecosystem: Environmental > Aquatic > Freshwater > River | place: USA: Georgia | collected... | reverse complement strand
GCGCCGAAGGCAAGCTCAGCCACGAGCAGATGCTGACCGACCCCGAGCAGGCGCGCGACTTCGTGGCGCAGACCGGCGTGGACGCGCTGGCGATTGCGATCGGCACCAGCCATGGCGCCTACAAATTCACGCGGCCACCCACGGGCGACATCCTGGCGATCGACCGCATCGCGGCCATCCATGCCGCGATTCCGGACACCCATCTGGTGATGCACGGCAGTTCCAGCGTGCCGCAGGAGTGGCTGGCCATCATTCGCCAGTACGGCGGCGACATCAAGCAGACCTATGGCGTGCCGGTGGAGGAAATCGTGCGCGGCATTGCCAGCGGCGTGCGCAAGGTCAACATCGACACCGACATCCGCCTGGCCATGACCGGCGCCATGCGGCAGCTGCTGGCGCAGCAACCGTCCGAGTTCGACCCGCGCAAGGCCCTGGCCGCCGCCCGCAAGGCCGCGCAGGCGATCTGCCAGGCGCGCTTCGAGGCCTTTGGCTGTGCCGGCCACGCCAGCCGCATCAAGCCGGTGGCGCTGGAGGCCATGGCGGCGCGCTACGTGTGATCGGGTAGGCCTGGCCCATGCCTTCGGGCGCTTGATCTGGATCAAGGCTGCAAGCGCTAAATTGCGCACCATGAGGGCCTTGTCATCCAGAACATGAAGGAGACCGCATGGCCCCCCTGCCTGAACTCAACCGTCGCCGCTGGCTGCTGGGCACCGCCGGTGCTGGTGCCGTGGCCGCCCTGTCTGCAACGGCCAGTCCCGCGGCGCAGGCCGCCCGCCTGAAGACCCAGGCCCGCATCGTGGTCGCCGGCAGCGGCCTGGGCGGCCTGGCCGTGGCCACCCGCCTGACGAAACTGCTCGACGGTGCGCGCATCACCATCGTCGATAAGAAGCAGGAACACAACTACCAGCCGGGCTACACCCTGGTGGCCACCGGCGTGTGGCCGGTGAGCAAGGTGCGCGACCGCAACGCCGACCTGCAGCCATCCGGTGTCGAATGGATCCAGGAGATGGTGGCCGAGTTCGACCCGGCCGGCAATGCGGTGGTCACGAGCAGCGGGCAGCGCGTGCCCTATGACTACCTGGTGGTGGCCACCGGCACGCACCAGGACTGGGGCCTGATCGAGGGCATGGATGTGGCGGCCATCGGCCAGAACGGCCTGGCCAGCGTCTACCCCAGCCCCGAAGCCGCCGTGGCGACCTGGCAGGCCATGGACGCCTTTCGCCAGAAGGGCGGCAACGCGGTGATGACCTTGCCGGCCACCCCGATCAAGTGCGCGGGCGCGCCGCTCAAGATGACCTTCATGTTGCGCGACCGCCTGGCGCAGGCCGGCACGCTGGACAAGTCCAAGGTGACTTTCTATTCGGCCGTGGGCAATGTGTTCGGCATCAAGCCGGTCAACGACAACGTGGTCGGCCGCTGGAAAGACTTGGGCATCGGCATCGAGTACACGCAAAAGCTGCAGGCGGTGGACATCGGCGGGCGCAAGGCCACTTTTGTCTCGCCCGAGGGCACGACGACCGAGGTCCCGTATGACTTCCTGCACGTGGCGCCGCCGATGCGCGCGCCCGATGCGGTGAAGAACTCCGACCTGGCCTGGAAAGAGGGCGGTTTTGCCGCCGGTGGCTGGCTCGAAGTCGACAAGGACACGCTGCAACACCGCCGTTACAAGAACGTGTTCGGCATTGGCGACATCAACGGCACGCCGCGTGGCAAGACGGCTGCCACCGTCAAGAAGGCAGCGCCGCTGGTGGCGCAGCATCTGGTCGATGTGATCGCCGGCCGCGAGCCGGGCCAGAAGTTCGACGGCTACACCTCCTGCCCGCTGATCGTGCGCGAGGGCGCGGCCATGCTGATCGAGTTCGACTACGAGGGCAAGCTGACACCTTCTCTACCGATGATCGAGCCACTGCAGGAGAGCTATTTCGCCTGGCTCATGAAATACGCCATGCTCAAGCCGGCCTACATGGCCGTGCTCAAGGGCCGGGTCTGACCGCAGGAGAACACCATGTACGAAATCTGGCTCGCCCTCAACATCGTTTATGAAATCGCGCTGGGCCTATGGCCTGCGCTGCTGATATTGCTGTTCGTCTGGCTGGCGGTGCTGGTGGCCAACCGCAAGGGGCTCGCTTCGGTGTCCCTGACCCGTCTGCTGGCGATCGCGGTGGTGGTGGCCATCGCCGCGGGCCTGGCCTTGCCGACGTTGACCTTGTCCTCGTTCGGAAATTTTGGTTATTGGGTCGATTGGGCCAACTGGCTGGCCATGGCCGCTGGTGCTGGCGTGGTTGCAGCGGTCTGGGTCTGGCCGCTGATGGCGCGCCGATCCCGTTGACGGTTGCTGCCGGGCTCAGCCCGGCTTGCGCGCCGTCAGCCCCACCAGGGCCGAGCGGCCGTGGTGGCCGCTGCCTTCGGCCAGGTCCGCTTCGTAAGTGCGCAGGTCCAGCACCTCGTAGCCGGCAAAGGCCTGCCGCAGCAGGGCTTCGTCGTAGAGGTGCTCGCGCTTGCCGGGGCCGCCGGTGTTGTAGCGCAGCTGGTCATAGCCATAGCCCTGGATCACCAGCGTGCCGCCGGGCTTGAGGCCGGCGTGCATGCGCGCAAACAGCTGCGTGCGTTCGGCCGGTGTGGCGAACTGGACAAAGATCGCCACCACGTTGTCCCAGGCCTCGGGCTGCCAGTCAAAGCCTTGCCAGTCGCTGCAGACCCAGTTGACCTGGACACCTCGTGCCTGCGCCATGGCGCGGGCCTTGTCGAGGGCCACCGGCGAGAAGTCAAAGGCATCGACCGCCAGACCTTGCTCGGCCAGCCACACCCCGTTGCGACCTTCGCCATCGGCCACGGCCAGGGCGCGGCCGGGTCGCAGGTGGGCCGCTTGTTGCACCAGGTACTGGTTGGGGTGCTCGCCAAAAAGGTAGCCGTCCTGCGCGAAGCGCTGGTTCCAGGTGTTCAGGGGGTCTTGAAATCCGCTCATGAAGCTCTCTCCGAAAGTGCTATATATTCGCAAACACTTATTTTGCAGGACCCGCGTTCCGGGTTGTTTGAAAAGGGAATGGCATGACACTCTGGCGCCTTTTGACTCCGGCTTTGTTCGCCGGGCTGATCGCCTGTTCGGGTGGACCTGATCTGCCCAGGGTCAGCCTGGAGCAGGCCCGTGCCGACCACGAAGCCGGGCGCATCGTGCTGATCGACATCCGCGAGCCCAAGGAGCATGCCACCGGTGTGGCGGCGGGCGCACGGCTCTTGCCCATGAGTCAGCTCGGCCAGCGGCTGGGCGAAATTCCACAGTCTCCCGACAAGCCGGTGTATCTGATTTGCAACACCCAGAACCGCTCGCAAGCCGTTCTGTCCGGTCTGGTGGACAAGGGCTACAAGCACGTCCATTACGTGCAAGGCGGCATGAGCGAATGGGCCAGCCGGGGCTGGCCGATGGTGCCGCCCAGCGCTCAATAAACCTGTCCATCTCGGTGTAATCCCTTAATTTTCTGATCTGTCTGTAGCATCCCGGATGCGCAGTCATCGATTAGATTAGCGTCTGGTTATATTCAACCGTTTTTTCACCTCAAGGAGCACTCATGAAAGCCCTGTCGATCGCCATCGCTTTGACGGCCGCGGTTTCGACCCCCGCCTTTGCCAATATGGCCATGGCACAAAAGAACGCCTGCATGGCCTGCCATGCCGTGGACAAGAAGCTGGTGGGCCCGTCCTACCAGGACGTGGCCAAGAAGTACGCCGGCACCGACGCTGCAGTCCTGGCCAAGAGCATCAAGGCCGGTGGCTCGGGCAAGTGGGGCCCGGTGCCCATGCCTGCTCAGGCGGCACTGAGCGATGCCGATGCACTGACTCTGGCCAAGTGGATCCTGGCCGGCGCCAAGTGAACATGATTTGATTTTTCATGGTTGGGAAACTCGCCAGGTACTCGGGTTTTCCTTGCGCCGCTCTCCGGCTTGCCTGAGAGCGGCTTTTTTTTGCCTACCTCGCCAACAGGAGTCCGAATCATGCGCCGTTTCTTTTTTGCCCTGCTGTGTCTGGCCGCAACGGGTGCACAGGCCCAGCCCGAGATCTTCAAGGGGGCTGACCTGGCGCTGGGGGCCAAGCTGATTGCCGAAAACAAATGTGTGGAATGCCACGTCACGAAAGTCGGTGGCAACGGCAATGCCATTTACCGCCCGCAGGGACGCATCAACACGCCTGGATTCCTGCGCGGCATGGTCGAACAGTGCAACACCGAATTGAACCTGGGCTTCTTCCCGGAGGAAGTCAATGCGGTGGCTGCGGTGCTCAACCGAGACTTCTATAAGTTCAAGTGAAAACCCAAGCGCTCTACCTGAACTGAAACTTACTCTACCCCATAGGGTATTTGTGGATACCCTGAGGGGTTATGTATCTGCATGATCCTGATCCATCCCCTGCCCATCGGAGGGGTATTGATAGAAGTGGCCCCGCAAATCTGAACAGGTGAGATAAAGCAGGCTCCGTGCATTGAGCTGGTCCGATGCGGGCTGGCGAGAAGGAGCTTGTGATGAACAAGAAGGCATCTGGGCGGCGCACGCGCCGCTCCCACAGCGCAGCGTTCAAGGCCAAGGTGGCGCTGGCTGCGCTGCGCGAGGACAAGACCATGGCCGAACTCTGCAAGGAGTTCGAGCTGCACCCCACGCAGATCAACGAATGGAAGCGCCAGCTGCTTGAGCGCGCGGCCGACGTCTTCGGCGCCGGCTCGGCCCCCCAGCCGGTCGATCTGGCCCCGCTGCACGCCAAGATCGGGCAGCTGGCGCTGGAGAATGATTTTTTAGAAAGCGCGCTCACCAAGGCGGGATTGCTGAGCGCAAAGCGATGATCGACCGTGAGCACCCCTTGAGCGTGGTGCGCCAGGCCCGACTGCTGGAGATCAGCCGCGGCGCTGTCTACTACCAGCCCCGCCCCACCAGCGAGAGTGACCTGGCGCTCATGCGCCGCATCGACGAGCTGCACCTGGAGCACCCCTTCATGGGCGCTCGTATGCTGCGCCGTCAACTGCAGCGCCAGGGCATTCACGTCGGGCGGCGCCACATGGGCACGCTCATGCAGCGCATGGGCATCCAGGCCCTGTGCCCGCAGCCTGGCACCAGCAAGCGCCACCCACACCACAAGGTCTACCCCTACCTGTTGCGCAAGGTGGCCATCCGCCGCGCCAATCAGGTCTGGGCGCTGGACACGACCTACATCCCGATGAAGCGCGGGTTCGTCTACCTCACGGCCGTGGTGGATGTGGCCAGCCGCCGGGTGCTCGCTCACAAGGTGGCCATCACGCTGGAGGCCTGCCATGCCAGCGAGGTGATCGAGCAGGCGTTCGCCCGCTTCGGCGTGCCCGAGATCGTCAACACCGATCAGGGCAGTCAGTTCACGGCCGAGGAGTTCACCCACGCGGTGCTCTCGCGAGGATGTCGCCTGTCCATGGACGGCAAGGGGGCGTGGCGCGACAACGTGTTCGTCGAGCGGCTGTGGCGCACCATCAAGTACGAGCGGGTGTACCTGCAAGCCTACGAGGCGGTGAGCGCTGCACGCTCAGACCTGGACACCTACATCGACTGGTACAACCGCGAGCGTGTGCATTCGCGCATCGAGGACCGCACGCCCGAGCAGGCCTACTGGGCGCTGCTGCCCGAGCTGGCCGTGGCTGCCTAGAATGAAAATCCCGGTGCGCCCCGAGTTGCCCACCGCGTCGGTCGGTTCGTCGCACAGCGACCACCGCCGCCGTGGACAACTCTGCACCTCTTCAACCCGCACGCAGTCTCTTTATCTCTCGGGGTAAATCTGTTCAGACAAGCGGGGCCACTTCTGATCAACAGGAGTCATGCATGTTCAAGAAAATCGTTCGAGTCGCGGCGCTGGCCGCTTTTGCAGCAGCGCTGACGGGCTGCGGCACCGTCGCCACCCTCGGCAAGCTGGAGGATGGCGCTGGCGCCGAAGCCTCCAGGATGTGGGACCGCTGGGTCGAGGGCAACGGCGACATCGCCGTGGCCACCACCTGGGAACGCAAGGTCCAGAAAGGCGTGACCGCCAACGACATTGAGCAGATCCTCAAGCAGGTCGCTTCCGAGCGGAACATGAAGGACGTGGGCACCTTGCCGCTGTCCAAGGAACTCGAGGCGCGCACCGGCCAGAAGCAGAAGCTGCTGACGGTGTATTCCTTCTGCACCCCGACCACCGCCCGCAAGATGGTCGACTTCTCTCCGCACATGGCTGCCTATCTGCCCTGCCGAATCACGGTGGTTGAGAAGGAAGACGGCCTGTGGCTCTACACCCTCAACATGGACATGATGGTCAAGATGGGCCGCAAGCTGCCTTCGCCGCTCAAGGAAGAAGCCCGCGCTGTGCGCGACACCATCTGGGAAATGATGGAACGCGCTTCCAAGGGCGAGATCTGAGCTGAAGTCATCACTACAACGAGGAGATAAATATGAACACGAAAAACACTCTGCGCGTTACCGTTCTGGCGTCGGCTTTGCTCGCAGGCTCAACATGGGCTACGGACGGTTATTTTCCACATGGTTTCGGCATGAAGTCCAAAGGCATGGGGGGAGCTTCAGTAGCAGTGACTGATAACGCCTTCGCCGGCATCAACAATCCGGCTGCTTCTGTCTGGGCGGGTAACCGAGCAGAAATCGGCGTTGATATTTTTATGCCCAAGCGCAGTGCTGCACGCTCAGCCCCTGCAGGAATGGGGGGCATGTTGGAGGGTGACATCAAGAGTGACGGCAGCGCATTTGCAGTGCCTGAGTTTGCATATAACGCCATCATCAATGACCGCATGAGCTGGGGTGTCACGGTTTATGGCAATGGTGGCATGAACACTGAGTACCCCGGTGGCAATGTGACATGCCCAAGTCCCAGTGGTACTTACGAAGGTAACCTGCTCTGCGGCCAAGGCAAACTTGGCGTTGATCTCATGCAATTGATTGTTGCGCCCACGTTAGCCTACAAGATCGACGAGCGTCACTCAGTGGGCGTGTCGCCACTCTTGGTGCTTCAGCAGTTTAAGGCGACGGGCTTGGATGCTTTTGCTGGTTTTTCAATGGCGCCCTCAAAGTTGTCGAATACAGGTACAGACCGAAGCACAGGCTTGGGCGTCCGTTTGGGCTACCTTGGCCAGCTTTCAGACTCCTTGACGTTCGGCGCTTCATACTCGCCAAAAATCAGGATGGACAAATTTGACAAATATGCGGGCTTATTTGCAGGCGCCGGCTCGTTCGACATTCCGGAAAACTATGCTCTGGGGGTCAACGTCAAAGTCTCATCCACTGTATCGGTAGCGGCAGATTATTCTCGAATTAATTACAGCGGTGTGCCATCGATTGGTAACCCCATGAGCAACTTGTCCCCAACTTCTCCCATGGGGTCACAAAATGGTCCAGGTTTTGGCTGGTCAGATGTGAATGTATTCAAGTTGGGTGTTCAGTGGCAGGCCACTCCTACCATGGTGTTGCGTGCGGGTTACAACCAGTCCACCAACCCTGTCAAAGCTGAAAACATCACCTTCAATATCCTCGCGCCCGGAGTGATTACCAAGCACTTCACCCTGGGTGGTACCTATGCCTTGTCGAAAACCTCGGAATTGACGTGGGCTTACATGTATGCGCCCAAGAACACTGTGACTGGCCCCTCTATGTACAACGGAATGCCCAATCTGCCTCCTTCGGGCATCACTGAAACGGTGCGTATGTCCCAGCAATCCTTGGGTGTTCAGTACGGCTGGAAGTTCTGACGAAATCCGCCGGATCCGGGTAAGTCCGGATCCGGTGGATGTTTCCGTGTAATCCCTGATTCAGACTCGCCGTTTATCCTTTATATTCACGCATCCGAATATAAGAACCTAATTGCATGGAACGCCACCTTGATGAAATGCAGGCCGTGTTCGAGCGGGCCGCCGAGTGGTTCGGTGTGCTGTCGACGCCGCAGCGTCTGCGCATCATCAGTGCGCTGTGCCAGGGAGAAAAAAATGTCGGGCAACTGATCGAGGTTCTGGGGGTGTCCCAGCCGAACATGTCGCAGCACCTGAACATCATGTACAGGGCCGGGCTGGTCGGCAAACGCCGCCAGGGCACGCAGGTCTACTACCACATTGCCGACGAGTCGGCCGTGATGGTGTGCCGGGCAGTGTGTACGCAGGTGGCCATCGATTTGTCGGTGGACTGAAAAGATCAACACAAGGAGTTCGAGGTGGAACAACACAAACCGTCGGGAAGGGTGCAGAAAGCACCGGAAAACTTCCTGGACCAGGCCGGCATCCGCACCGTCTTTGCCGAAGGCAAGAAGGGTCGCCGTGACTTCATCCGCAATGCGTTCGCCGCTGCAGCAGCCGGTGCCGCCGCGCCGGTCGCGCTGGCGCAGGGCAACCCGGTGCCCAGCGAAGGGGGCGATCCCAACATCCTGAACCTGCCCGAGCACAGCACTGGTCTGGGGCAGGGTGTTGCGGTCGATGGCTATGGCAAACCGTCCAAGTACGAAGCCAACCTGCAGCGCCGCCAGAGCCCGGGCCTGACGCAGACCACGCAGGCCTCGGTGTCGTTTGCACCGCTGCAGTCGCTGTTCGGCATCGTCACGCCCAGCGGTCTGCATTTCGAGCGTCACCACCAGGGCTGGTGGGACATCGATCCCTCCAAGCACCGCCTGATGATCAACGGCCTGGTCAAGACCCCCAAGGTCTTCACCATGGACGAAATCATGCGTCTGCCTTCGGTCTCGCGATTCCACTTCATCGAGTGTGGCGCCAACACCGCGGTCGACTGGGGCAATGTGGCCGTGCCCACGGTGCAGTACACCCACGGCATGCTCTCGTGCAGCGAGTTCACCGGCGTGCCGCTGATCACGCTGCTGGAGATGGCCGGTGCCGACCTCAAGAAGGGCAAGTTCATCCTCGCCGAAGGGGCCGACGGTTCGTCCATGACGCGCACCATCCCGATGAGCCTGATCACCTCGGGCGAGGTGCTGGTCGCCTTTGGCCAGAACGGCGAAATGCTGCGTCCCGAAAACGGCTATCCGCTGCGCCTGGTGGTGCCGGGCGTGCAGGGCGTGAGCTGGGTCAAGTACCTGCGCCGCATCGAAGTGGGCGACATGCCCTACGCCGCCAAGGACGAGGCGATCCATTACATCGACCTGATGCCCGATGGCACACACCGCCAGTACACCAACATCCAGGAATGCAAGAGCGTGGTGACCACGCCCTCGGGCGGTCAGGTGCTGCTCGACAAGGGCTTCTACAACATCACCGGCCTGGCCTGGTCGGGCAAGGGCAAGATCAAGCGCGTGGACGTGTCGGTTGACGGCGGCCGCAACTGGCGCACCGCCCGTCTGGAGACGCCGGTCCTGTCCAAGGCCCTCACGCGCTTCAACATCGACTGGGTCTGGGACGGCAAGCCCGCCATCATCCAGAGCCGCGCGCAGGACGACACCGGTTTTGTCCAGCCGACCTACCAGCAGCTGCGCAAGGTGCGTGGCACACGTTCGATCTATCACAACAACGCCATCCAGTCCTGGCTGGTGCAGGAAAACGGTGAGGTGAAAAATGTCCAGCTTTCGTAAGGCGATCCTGACGCTGGCCCTGCTGGCCACGGCCGGTGTGGCCGTGGCCCAGTCCGGCAAGTACCCTGGCATTGGCCGCGCTGCCACCGACAAGGAAGTCAAGGCCTGGGACATCGACGTGCGCCCCGACTTCAAGGGGTTGCCGCCCGGTTCGGGCTCGGTGGCCAAGGGCCAGGATGTGTGGGAGGCCAAATGTGCCCACTGCCACGGCGTGTTCGGCGAGTCCAACGAGGTGTTCAGTCCGCTGGTGGGCGGCACCACCGCCGAGGACGTCAAGACCGGCCGTGTGGCCAACCTCTCGCGCACCGACTATCCCGGCCGCACCACCCTGATGAAGGTGTCCACCGTCTCCACACTGTGGGACTACATCAACCGGGCCATGCCCTGGACCAACCCGAAGACGCTGACCACCGAAGAGGTGTATGCGGTCACGGCCTTCCTGCTCAACCTGGGCAACATCGTGCCCGACAACTATGTGCTGTCGGACAAGAACATCGCCGAGGTGCAGGCCCGCATGCCCAACCGCAATGGCATGACCACCAAGCACGCCATGTGGCCTGGCAATGAGTTCGGCGGTACCGCCAAGCCCGACACGGCCAACACCATCTGCATGAAGGACTGCGCGCCCGAGCCCAAGCTCGCCTCGCTGCTGCCCGACTTTGCGCGCAATGCCCACGGCAACCTGGCCGAGCAGAACCGCATCGTGGGTCCGCAACGCGGCGCCGACACCACCCGGCCCGAGGGCAAGACCGGCGCACCCGTGTCGGTGGCGCCTGCAGCTGCACCTGTGGCCGCTGCAGCACCCGCGGGCAACGACAACAAGGCCGTCATTGCCCTGCTCAACAAGCACAGCTGTACGGCCTGTCACGGTGTGGACAAGAAAATCGTGGGTCCCGGCTTCAATGAAATCGCCAAAAAGCACGCTGGCAAAGTGGACTACCTGGCCGAAAAAATCAAGAAAGGTGGCGTAGGCGTGTGGGGACCGATCCCGATGCCGGCACAATCGCTGCCCGAGGCCGATGCCAAATCGATTGCCGAATGGATTTCCAAGGGGGCCAGCAAGTGATTCGGGGTATTCCCGTTGCACCGCTGAACCTGTTTCAATAGCATCACTGATCACTAAAGGAGATTTCAGATGCAAACCCGTCGCGAGACACTCAAGCAAAGCGCTGTGGTGGCCGGTCTGCTGGCCACGGCTGGTTTCCCCCAGTTCGCCCATGCGGCTTTCAACAAGGCCGCCTTTGACGCCAAGAGCGTGCAGGACGCCGTCAAGGCGGCCGGTGGCACCAGCCTGGCCGAAAGCAAGGACGTGACCATCACCGGTCCGGACATCGCCGAAAACGGCGCCGTGGTGCCCCTGGGCGCTTCCACCGCCCTGCCCGGCGTCAAGCACATGCTGATCCTGGTCGAGAAGAACCCGGCCGCCCTGGTGGCCATGTTCCATGTGTCTGATGCCGTGGACGCCAGCTTCTCCACCCGCGCCAAGATGGGCCAATCCTCGGATGTCTATGCCGTGGCCATCATGAACGACGGCAAGGCCCTGTGGGCCAAGAAGGAAGTCAAGGTCACGCTCGGCGGCTGCGGCGGCTAAGCCCTTGAACGCAAGACTTCATTCACTGATTCACTGAAAGATTTAGGAGAGAAACATGGCAGATCCGATGCGTATCCGCGCTCAGGCCTCTGGTGACAAAGCCACCGTGCGCGTGCTCATGAGCCACGAAATGGAATCCGGTCAGCGCAAAGACGCCGCTGGCAACACCGTGCCCGCCTGGTTCATCCAGGAAGTGACCGCCACCCACAACGGCAAGCAGGTGCTGGCCGCCGAATGGGGTCCGGCCGTCTCCAAGAACCCCTTCCTGCAGTTCAGCGTCAAGGGCGCCAAGGCTGGCGACAAGATTGCCGTGACCTGGAAGGACAATAAAGGGGCCACGCGCACTGACGAAGCCACTGTGTCCTGATCGGGCCTGTGGTCACAAGAGGGTGAATGCCGCGCAAGCTGCTTCACCCTTTTTCCATTCACAACAACGAGGTGACAATGAAACAAGCAAGCAAGACAACGCTGGCCCTCGCGCTGGCGCTGGGGCTGGGCTCGGCCTGGGCTCAGAAATCGGCCAGCGAAGGCATCGACGAGTACCGCGCCATGCTGCAGGACGGCAACCCGGCCGAACTGTTTGAAGCCAAGGGGGAGGACCTCTGGAAGCAAAAGCGGGGGCCCAAGAACGCCTCGCTCGAAAAATGTGACCTGGGCAAGGGCCCGGGCGTGTTCAAGGGCGCCTTTGTTGAACTGCCGCGCTACTTTGCCGATACCAACCGGGTGCAGGACCTCGAATCCCGTCTGGTCACCTGCATGGAAACCCTGCAGGGCTTCAACGGAGCCGACATCGCCAAGACGCCTTTCGGTCGCGGCGAAATGGCCAATGTGACCGCGCTGGCGACCTGGATCGCTGCCGAGTCCAAGGGCATGAAATTCAACCTGCCCTACAGCACGGCGCAGGAAAAAACCTTTTACGAAGTGGGCAAGCGCCTGTTCTTCCAGCGTGGTGGCCCGCATGACTTCTCCTGTGCTTCCTGCCACGGCGAAGAGGGCAAGCGCATCCGCCTGCAGGACCTGCCCATCCTGACCAAGAACCCCGGTGACGGTGTCGGCTTCGCCGCCTGGCCGGCCTACCGCGTCTCCAACGGCCAGATGTGGAGCATGCAGCTGCGCCTCAATGACTGCTACCGCCAGCAGCGTTTCCCCTACCCGGGCTTTGGCAGCGATGCCACGATTGCCCTGTCCACCTACCTGGGTGTGAACGCCAAGGGTGCAAAGTCGGTGGCCCCGGCCATCAAGCGTTGATCGGAGACATGGCATGAAAAAACAAACCCAACTTGTCCTTGCAGGCCTGGTGTCTGCCCTGGTGGTGGCCGGTTGCGCCACCGGTCCCTCGGTTGCAGAGCTCAATACCCTGACCGACCAGATCGTCAAGGCCTCCTTCCGCGACCAGGGCATGGCCAAGGTCGACCGGGTGCTGGCCACCGATGAGACCAACCGTCTGTGCAGCGAGGCCGATGTGGCCGGCAAGCCGCTCGACGAAAAGACCGCCAAGCGCATCGAAAAAGTCAACTTCGATGCCATCAAGTGGCCTTCGGACGGCAAGTTCCTCGGTGACTGGAAAGAGGGCGAGAAGATCGCCCAGAGCGGTCGCGGTCTGACCTGGACCGACAAGGCCGGCGCTGCCAACGGCGGCAACTGCTACAACTGCCACCAGATCGACAAGAAGGAAATTTCCTTCGGCACCATCGGCCCGAGCCTTTACAACTACGGCAAGATCCGCGGTGTGACCGATCCGAACAGCGCGGCGTCCAAACCCATCGTGGAATACACCTGGGGCAAGATCTGGAACTCCAAGGCCTACAACGCCTGTTCCAACATGCCGCGTGCGGGCCATGCCGGCATCCTCAACGAAGCCCAGGTGCGCCACATCGTGGCCCTGTTGCTCGATCCGAACTCACCGGTCAACAAATGACCGTTTTCTGAACCCGGCCTGGCCGGGTTTTTTCACCCTTCAAATATCAGTGGTTGCCAATTCATGAATCTCTCCAAGCGTGATTTCCTCCAGGTGATGGGCGCCGGCACGATGGCCGGCATGAGTCTGGGCACCTATGCCGAAGCCAGCGCGGCCACCGCCGCCAATGGCCTCTACGACATTCCGCGTTTCGGCAATGTGTCCTTCCTGCACATGACCGACTGTCATGCGCAGCTCAAGCCGATCTACTTCCGCGAGCCCAACATCAACCTGGGCATCGGTTCCATGAAGGGCAATCTGCCGCACCTGGTGGGCGAACACCTGCTCAAGGTCGCCAAGGTGCGCCCGGGCACGGCCGAAGCGCATGCGCTGACCTACCTTGACTTTGAAAAGGCGGCCAAGCGTTACGGCAAGGTCGGCGGCTTTGCGCACCTGGCCACGCTGGTCAAGCGCATGAAGGCCAGCCGTCCCGGTGCGCTGCTGCTCGACGGTGGCGACACCTGGCAGGGTTCGGGCACCTGCCTGTGGACCAACGGCCAGGACATGGTCGACGCCTGCAAGCTGCTGGGCGTGGATGTGATGACCGGGCATTGGGAATTCACCCTGGGCATGGAGCGCGTTAAGGAAATCGTCGAAAAGGACTTCGCCGGCAAGGTGGACTTTGTGGCGCAGAACGTCAAGACCGCCGATTTCGGCGATCCGGTGTTCAAGCCCTATGTGATCCGCGAGATCAATGGCGTGCCCTGCGCCATCATCGGCCAGGCCTTCCCCTACACGCCGATCGCCAACCCGCGCTACATGGTGGCCGACTGGGAGTTCGGCATCCAGGACGAAAACATGCAGAAGATGGTCGACGAGGCCCGCGGCAAAGGCGCGCAGGTCGTGGTCGTCATCAGCCACAACGGCATGGACGTGGACCTCAAGATGGCCAGCCGCGTCAGCGGCATCGACGCCATCATGGGTGGCCATACGCACGACGGCATGCCGGTGGCTACGCTGGTGACCAACAAGAGCGGCAAGACCATCGTCACCAATGCCGGCTCCAACGGCAAGTTCCTGGGCGTACTCGACTTCGAGGTCAAGGACAAGAAAGTCAGCGACTTCCGCTACAAGCTGCTGCCAGTGTTCTCCAACATGCTGCCGGCCGACAAGGAGATGGACGCGCTGATCACCAAGATCCGCGCACCGTATGAAAAGCAGCTCAATGAAGTGCTGGCCGTGAGCGAAGGCCTGCTGTACCGCCGCGGCAACTTCAATGGCACCGGCGACCAGCTGCTGGTCGACGCGCTGATGGATGTGCAGGGTGCCGACCTGGCCTTCTCGCCCGGCTTCCGCTGGGGCACCACGCTGCTGCCGGGCCAGGCCATCACCCGCGAATGGCTG
>Ga0255167_1000412_pt1 | contig 14740 bp, 9 predicted proteins | sample Atl_Miss_RepA_8d_FD_183177 | JGI IMG/M metagenome (GOLD analysis project Ga0255167, IMG submission 183177) | Freshwater microbial communities from Altamaha River, Georgia, United States - Atl_Miss_RepA_8d | ecosystem: Environmental > Aquatic > Freshwater > River | place: USA: Georgia | collected... | reverse complement strand
TCATCAGCGCCATACCGGAAGCCGGAAAACTGAAATCCCTTTTTTCATAATCCATGGCAAGATATTTGGTTTTGCCGGAGGTGAGAATATCCACGAAGGTAGCCTTGGTATCCACCACGCCGTTGGAATGGGCGTAATGCAGGTTATCTGAAAAAATGGCTGAAAGTGCTTCCTTGGTGGGATTTTTGAAGGCGGCAACTCTTTTATCATCCGCTGCAGTCACAGCCGCTAACACAGGGGTATTTTCCGGTTTGCTGGAAGGTTGACCACTTAAAGCCAAACCTGCTGAAGCTAATACTAAACCCAACAAGAAAACCATTATGTAAAAAATGTTGTTTTTCATGATCGCACTAGAACTTTCTAAGCAAGATTGAAAGCCTCAGACAAGAATCAATCATCCGAACCTTTTTTCTTTTTTGCCTTGCCACCACCCGCTTTGGTTTCAGCCCCCCATTTGGGTTTTACGTTTAATTTATCCCATGCATTCCATTTAGCTTGAAGCTCATTCACCTTTTCAGGCATGGATTTTGAAAGATCGTTGTCCTCATGAATATCCTTGGCAAGGTTGTATAGGCGTGGCCCAATGATATTTTTACCTCCAGTTTTGCCCTCAGCGGCTGCATCGTAAGTGACCAGTTTGAAATCCCCCACTCGGATTGCGTTCTGGTTGCCAAACCGCCAGTATAGCGCCTCGTGCGGTACACCAGTCTTATCTCCGGAAAGGTACGGCAGCAGGTTAACCCCTTCAAGTTTCCATTCGGGTTTTTCGGCCAACCCGGCTGCAGCAAGCGCCGTGGCATGAAGATCCAACTGAATTACGGGGCTGTCATATTGGGCAGGCTTGATTTTCCCCGGCCAACTTACCAAAAAGGGAACTCGTACTCCGCCCTCCAGAGTTGTACGTTTGCTTCCCCGTAACGGTTCATTGCGAGATCCATTCACCGTCACACCCACCATGGTTGGCCCGCCATTATCACTAATAAAAGTAACCAGCGTGTCTTTTTCCTGGCCAGTTGATTTTAACTTTGCCATGACTACCCCTATGGCTTCATCCATGGCCAGCAGCATGGCATTGTAAGTTCGCCTACGTTCATCTTTGATATGTTTGAATTTTTCAAGCCGACTGTCAGTGGCATGCATCGGAGTGTGCACCGCATTGAAAGCCAGATAAAGAAACCAAGGTTTACCCTGGTTTTTACTGACAAAATCCGCGGCTTCAGCGCCAAAGGCATCTGTGGTGTAGCCAAGATTGTTCACTGGCTCATTGCCACGCAAAATCCCGGAACGATCAAAATAACTATGTGCACCACCCAAAAACCCAAAGAATTCATCAAAGCCCCTTTTCTGGGGAACCATGTCCGGGTTTGAACCCAGATGCCATTTTCCCACCAGGGCGGTTCTATAACCATTCGCCTTCAATCGATCAGCAATTGTGCTTTCGCTAAGTGGCAGGCCAGCATTGCCACCCCCTGGATTAAATTCATGACCAAATCGTGTTTGATATCTGCCTGTAAGCAAACCAGCCCTGGTTGGCGAACAGTACGGACCGCTTACATATCCATTTGAAAAACGCACACCCGAAGCTGCCAGTGCATCAATATTCGGGGTTGGCACATCCTTGCACCCTTGGAAACCCAAATCGTTATAGCCAAGATCATCCGCGACTATGAAAAGGATATTGGGCTTTTTGTCCGCAGCATGCAACCAACCCGGCACCAAAAATCCTGCCACCAACAAGCATCTTCCAAGCAAATGATTAAACATGATCTGTTATCCATGCACTTAAAAAACTGACTTTTCGGAACAACTGTACCACAAACTGCTTTTCAAATCACCTTCCAGGATGAAACTTAAAAGACAGCTATCATGTGCCACAGAAAGTGCGATATCCGGGGAAGGGTGGGGTGCTATGAAATTTTTCATACCCCGGTTGCTCTTCGAATGGTTTGGAAAGGCATTTCAATAATGCATCCATAACACTGTAATCTTCGTGATCCGTGGCGGCCCTGAGAGCCTGTTCCACATGGTAATTACGGGCAATCACCGCGGGGTTTACCTTTTTCATGCCCGCAAATAAATCTTCCCTTGGTAGGTTTTCGCGCTGTAGTCTTTCACACCAACGCCCATGCCAATCCAAAAATTTTGGGTCTGCAAAAGGCCCCTCTTTGGGCAAAACATTCATGGAAAGATCCCGAAACGTCTGCGTGTAATCTAGTTGTGCCAACTCCATCCAATTTAACAACCATTGCACAAGCTCTAGATCAGCATCTTCAGCCGTTGTCATCCCCAGTTTTTTCCTCATGCCGTTCAGCCAATATTGTTCATGAAGTTCGGGAAACTTCCGCAAAAGCTCGGTCGCCAACCCAATGGATTTTTCCTCTTCAGAATCCAATAAAGGCAGCATGGACTCTGCCAACCTTGCAAGGTTCCATTGTGCTATCCTTGGCTGATTACCAAAAGCATATCTCCCTGCATGGTCAATGGAACTGAATACCGTATCGGGGTTGTATACATCCATGAATGCACAGGGACCATAATCAATCGTTTCACCGGAAATAGCCATATTGTCCGTGTTCATTACTCCGTGGACAAAGCCAACAAGCTGCCAGCGGGCGACCAAATCTGCCTGACGATTAATGACACGCGCCAAAAATTGCAAATAGCGGTCACTCTCTTTTTCCAAATCTGGTTCATGACGTGAAATTGAATATTCAACCAGGGCATTCAATACATTTTGGTCTTCAACCCTGGCGGCATACTCAAAAGTTCCAACCCGTATATGGCTTGCAGCGACGCGCGTTAAGATTGCGCCACGTAACGCCGTTTCACGAAACACAGGTTCTCCGGTGGTGACCACTGCAAGACTTCGAGTCGTGGGGATTCCCAAAGCATGCATTGCCTCACTGATGATATATTCGCGCAGCATAGGCCCAAGCGCGGCACGACCATCACCCCTGCGAGAAAACCTGGTCGGCCCCGAGCCTTTAAACTGAATATCCCAAAGTGCTCCTGATGGTGAGCGATGTTCCCCCATTAAAATGGCGCGACCATCACCCAACATCGTAAAACCGCCAAACTGATGACCGGCATAGGCCTGTGCCAGCGGTTTGCTACCTTCAGGGAGTTGCTGTCCGGAAAACAAATGGGCGAATGCCTCTTCACCAATGTTACCAAAATCCAACCCCAAATCTTGGGCAAGATCATGGTTTAACACGGCCACTTTCGGCTGGCGCACTTGTATGGGGCTTGCCTCGGCGTGAAGCATAGCGGGTAACATGGAGTAGGTATTCTCTAGCCGCCAACCCATGCTGCCAAAATCAAATGGCTTTACGTTAATGGATTCCATTCGTTCGCCCCCTTAAAAGCATCTTTACCTTAATCTATAGCCTCTAGATTCATCCTGAATTTGAATTAGGATAATTCATAAATGTATGGGTATTGCTCAAATCCTCTTGAAAACATAACTCACTTCCTTCCTCAAGAAAAGGAACCTGATATTTAAGGCTGGCCGCAAAGCACTTTTTCCAAGAGGTTCTAAAATAGTAATCAGGTTTCATTTACCGGAGTATTTTCATGCATTCTCTCCATCGCCGTCTTTTTCTTGGCACCTCCCTCGGCCTTGCTGGCACGGCAAGTTTTCTGATGTCGCAGGAATCTTCCTCGAAGACCAAGGAAATCTTTCCGGATTCTTTCCTGAAAAAACTGGTTCCGGAACTACCTGCCTTCCAACCCAACACCCTTTTTCTGACCTGGCACAAGGATCCCACTACCACCATGGTGGTTCAGTGGCTTGGAGTGCGGGGTGAAGTTGCGGACACTACTGTTTTTGCAACTAATTCACAACAGGTTATCACTCCTCCCAAAAGAGAAATCGGTGCAGCAAGCAAGACGCCTTCGCCGGTGGTAGAATGGCTTTCCTTCAAGCCCGAGGATAAATCCTATCCAATGACCGATTACCGGGTTTACCGTGCCGAACTTTCCGGTCTGAAACCTGGTACCGAATACGCATTTCGCATCGGTAAAACATCCCCCATTTACCGATTTCGAACCATGCCTGCCAAAGCCACTGACACTATCACGTTCATTTCCGGGGGAGATTGCGGCATCAATCAGGCGTGTATTGATAACAGCCGCATCGCCGCCAGGCAAAGCCCCATGTTCGCAGTTGTTGGCGGCGACCTAGGCTACGACAATGGCAAATCCGTTGAAACCAGCATCGCCTTCCTGCGCAATTATTCCAGCACCATGGTCGATCCCGAGGGACGGATGATTCCCATGGTTCCCTGCATTGGCAACCATGAGGTTATCGGTGGTTACGGCACACGAGAAAAAGCCACCTTTTTTTACCCGCTTTTCGATGGCCTTTTTCCGGAAACAGGCTTTAACACCCTCGACTTTGGCGATTACTTAAGTCTGGTGCTGCTTGACACAAACCACACAACCAAGGTCGCTGGCGAACAGACTGCCTGGCTGGAAAAAATACTAGCCGCAAGGGTCGATCACCCTAATACTCTTGTGGTAAACCATGTTCCAGCATATCCTTCTCATCGCAATCCGCTACCTGCCCTGGATCTCAAGGGTAAAACCACCGCTGGCACAGGAGAGGACCAGCGCAAGCATTGGGTTCCACTTTTTGAGAAATACCGTGTGCCTGTTGTGCTGGAACACCACGACCATACTTTCAAGCGCACAAAACCACTTATCAATGGAATGGAAAACCAAAACGGTGTTCTATATTTGGGCGATGGGTCATGGGGAAGGATCCGCATTCCTCGCAAGCAAGACACCTTGAATGTTCTTGCGAAAACCAGCGACGACTACCATATTTCCTTGCATCGCATTGAAGGCAATCAAAGACACCACCTCGCCATGGGAACCACAGGCAGGGTAATGGATTCTTGCAAAACAGGTCAGCGAAAGGCGGGAATCATTCCCAGGAATGGTTAGTTTGGATGGAAGGTATAAATTAATCTTCCTTGCCCGCTTTCTTTTTCTTCGGTTTGGATGCCGGAGGTTTGCCGGTTGCGGGAGGAAGGAATTTGGAAAGTCGATCCACCACCTGTTTGTTTTCAGGTTTCTGGTGCACACTGACAGTTTCCGCGGGGTCATTGACTTCATCGTAAAGCTCGGTGGCAATCACCTTGGAGCCGTTCCGTTCGCGCCAGATTGTAAGGCGCCAGCGTTCATCGCGAATGCTGTAACCCATGACACTTCCTCCCGCTTTGCCTGCACTGCGGGGATATTGGCTGATTGCGACTTTGCTGGTTGGAGTTTCCGGGTTTTGGATCTGGGGTTTCAAGCTGGCGCCATCCAATCCATTGGGAATGGACAAGCCACAAAGATCCGCAAGCGTGGGATAGACATCCACAAACTCTACCGGAAAATTGCAAGCTTTACCGGCAGTCTTTTGACCTGGCACACTGATCATCAATGGAGCCCGTGCAGCAAGCTCAAAATTGGTGTGCTTATGCCATAAGCCATGGTCACCTAGTTGCCAACCATGATCACCCCAAAGAACCACGATGGTATTGTCTGCCAGGCCTTCCTTTTCAAGAGCATCCAGCAAACGTCCGACTTGCGCATCGGTGTAGCTTATACATGCGTAGTAGCCATGACGTAGTTTTCTGGCAAAAGAATCTGGCAAAGGATTGCCCTTGGGAACATTGTTATAACTGTGAAGTTCCCCGTTAATATGCCCAGCAAATTCGGGAGCACCCTGCGGCAACTTATCGATAGCGGGAAGTGGAATTGTTTGGGGATTGTAAAGATCCCAGTATTTTTTTGGGGCAATGAAGGGCAGGTGAGGCTTAAGGAAACCAACAGCCAGAAAGAAAGGCTTTCCTCCATCTTTAAGGCTGTGAAGCCTTTTCACAGCCTCGGCCGCGGTGAATCCATCTGGAAGCTCATCATCGCTTTTCCCACTGACCTCGAAAGCCGGACCTTTGCCTCCACCCTCGTTTTCCTTGGCATCCACTCCGGGGCCGTATTTTTTCACGGTTCGTTTTGTGGAATCCATCAGATCTGTATCCACCGTTTGCCCATTGGGATACCAGTGCGGCTCGCTCCAAGATCTACCATCCTCGTAACCCTTATGATAAATCTTGCTCAAAGCGGCAGTGTGATAACCATTAGCCTTGAAGTGCTGTGGAAGTGTGACGGTATCCGGCAAGGCATCGCGAAAGTGAGTTACCAAATCCCATACTTTGGTGGCATCAGGCCTTCTGCCAGTCATCAAAGAGGTTCTTGAAGGACTGCATACTGCCTGCTGGCAATAGGCATGGTTAAAGATCATGCCACGGCTTGCAAGACGGTCCAAGTTGGGGGTTTTCACCACCTTGTTGCCATAACAACCCATTTCCGGACGCAAATCATCCACGGCAATGAAAAGGACATTTGGCTTGGAAGGGGAAGGGGACTTGGATGCCTGACTTTCAACGGAAACCTTAGAATTTGTTTCATTGGCTGCAATTTTCTTTTTTTTGCTACCATGCCGGCCAGTACCATCCCCATCGTCAACAATACCTGCGGCAGGGTTTAATTGATTCAGTTTTCCTTGGAGACGATTTCTCGCTTCCTTAGATTCTAAATCTGAAGAATTCTCAGGGACTAATTTTTCCTCAAACGGAGCGTTGGTCATGTCAAAAAGTTCGCCCGCATGATTTAATTTCCAGCGGGTATCCTGAACAAACCACATCTTCGCAAGCTGGACAAATACATTATCCCTGACGAGTTCACTTTGCCCGGAGAGGTTTCTGGCAAAACTTTTCCCATCCAAAATAGTTTTGGGCAAGCTGGCACCAGCAAGCTCAGCAAAAGTTGGCAAAAAATCGCTGGAATCAACAAGATTTTTGCTAACCTTTCCAGCTTCAACCACCCCCTGCCAGTTCAATACCATCGGAACATGGGTGCCACCTTCCTGCATGGTTCCCTTTTCCCCAGCAAGCCTTTTGCCTTGAATGGTTGAAAATTTCGCCTGCCCTTTACCCGTGCCATTGTCACCAAAGAACACAATCAAAGTCTTGTCCCGGAGTTTTAGGTTATCCAACTCGGTGACCAACTTGCCTACCAGCTTGTCCATGTAGGCGATGTTATCTCCCAGTAGATCCTTTGTTTCTTGAGGACTGTCAGGGGTACGGGCCAATTCTCCGTGAACATGGGAAAGCGAATAGAAAAGAAAAAACGGATTGGCACGGTTTTTCCGCATGAATTCCACAGCATGGTCATGCATGAGGTCGGGCATATAGGATTTTGCATCAAGCTTTTTGCGAACTTCATTTACAAAATAATTTTCGGTTCCATCATTGGAACCCCAGTAAACTCCACTCCCGCGAAAACGGAGGCTGTCATCAAAACCCCAATCTGAAGGGCTAAGCGGAAGCTGGCCCCATTTGCCCACCATAGCGCTTTTGTAACCAACGGATTTCAACACTTTGGGGATCATGGTTTCCACGGTGGTTTTCATATTACCCGTGGCATCCTGGTTGGTGGCACCGGTGCGAAATCCATAACGACCTGTCATGATTACCGCCCGGGACGGTCCACAAAGTGGCGGAGTGTAGGCATGCGAATATCGGGTGCCACCACGCGCAAGGGAATCAATGTTGGGTGTTTTTGCATGGTCGGCACCATAGCAACCTAGATTGGCGATTCCCAAATCATCTGCAAGTATGAAAACAATATTTGGCTTCGAAGGTAAGCTAGCATTAAAGGTGGCAAAATCAGTCATTAATAAAAGAGAAATGAGAAAAGCCATAGTATTTTCCTTGAGAATTCCTCTTAAAAGCTTTTTTAAAAGGTTATCAAAACCATTCATTGCCAGAAAGGATTATTTCAAGGGTTTATAAATTGTTTATGCCAGGCACCGTATTCTAACGACGGCTTGACAAGAACCCTTTGCCACATAGAAAATAGGGTACACAAATGGGGGCTTAGCTCAATTGGGAGAGCACCTGCTTTGCAAGCAGGGGGTTAGGGGTTCGAGTCCCCTAGCCTCCATTTTTAAATCCTCTGAATTCATTCAAATTGTCATTGCAAGACTTATTAAGTTTTAACAACCTATTATTGAAGATTTAATCTATTTCAGAACCATTTTCGAAAAAGGGATCACAATGCAAAAGATAACATTTTTTACAGCTTTTATTGTTACCTCTTTTGCATTTGCTGCGCCGCCAAAGGTAGTCAAGGAGTTTACGGGCAAGGTTGCGAATGTGATTGATGGAGATTCTGTTGAAATTACCGTCGGGCAAAATACGGTAATTCTCAGGCTTGAAGGCATTGATGCCCCCGAACCTGCGCAGAACTTTGGAAAAAAGGCAAAAGAGGTTTTATCTGCTTTGGTGCTGGATAAAACAGTATCCGTTAAGCAGACCGGAGATGACCGCTACGGAAGGATCATCGGTTACCTATTCCTTGACAAGACAGATATCAATTCCAAAATGGTTGAGGATGGTTGGGCCTGGCATTTCAGCAAATACAATGATGAGGAACGCCTGGCGAAACTGGAGCAAGCAGCTCGGAAGGACAAAAAAGGCCTTTGGGCAGACCCCCAGACTCCCGTAGCCCCCTGGGATCACAGGGCTAAAAAGAAAACACCCGAAATTAAAATGCCTGACTCCAAGGACAAATAAAAGAAGGCCGAATCCAAATTGGAGACGGCCTTCTTCCCCATTTTAGAAAAGAAACTTAGATCAACTCGCGAATCGGCTGGGCGTTGTCTTCAACCATGTAGTTTGCTCTACCGGTAAGATCGTTTAAAGTAACCTGGTTAAATGGTATTCCCAAGTTGTGATAAAGGGTTGCGTATATTTCCCCGAATGTCACAGGACGGCTGTTCGCTTGCCCTGCAATACGATCCGTGGAACCGATTACCTGTCCCATCTTCATTCCACCGCCAGCCATCAAGGCAAAATTTACCGCTGGCCAATGGTCTCGTCCTACACGGTCACTAATCTTGGGGGTTCTGCCAAATTCTCCCATGACAACCACGGAACAATCCTTGTCCAGTCCGCGCTGGTGAAGGTCATCTAAAAGGGCACTTAGGCATTTATCGAATACAGGAAAATCCTCTTCTTCGCGAAGGAAAATGGAATTATTTTTACGGCCCTCGGCATTCATGCCACCATGCCAGTCCCACTTGCTGTAATTGAGGGTAACCACGCGTGCACCGGCCTCGATAAGCCTGCGGGCAACCAGCATACTTTGTGGAACCCTGGGGGCACCATTTCCATCCATGAAAATCTTGGGATTACCCGTGCCGTACCTTTCCACAATTCCCGGATGTTCCTTGGAAAGATCAAGCGCATCCGCCATCTTGGAGGAAGTTAGCAAGCCGAACGCCTGCTGGTTGAAGGTGTCTAAACCCTCAAACACACGAGTGTTGTCAATGTCCCTGCGAATGCTGTCAAAACTGCCCAGAAGAGTCTTACGTTCGGCAAGTTGGTCCACCGTAATCCCCTGGAGAACCATGTCTTTCTGAGAAGGGCCCATGGGCCTGAACGGCGCCTGAGATGCCCCCAAGAAACCAGGACCCGGTTCGTTGTAAGGGCCATGGGTGCAGCTATAACAAAGGCTCACGAAGGGAGGCACCGCATTATCCGTGGCACCTTGAAGCTTTGCGACCACCGAGCCGAACTGAGGCCAGCCACCTGTGGGGGTAAACTTCCGTGGATGATGACCATTGAACACCTGAATGGCATCATGGCCATCCTGATTACCCACCAGCGAACGAATGATGGCAAATTTGTCCATCATGCCCGCAAGTTTGGGAAGGGCCTCACAAATTTGAATACCTGTCACATTGGTTGAAATTGGTTTCCATGGGCCGGCTATTTCCTTCGGCGCATCCGGCTTCAGGTCAAACATATCCTGATGGGGAGGACCACCCACAAGGTAAATAAATATGACGGACTTGTGCGAATTTTTCTTTCCTGCAAGAGCCTCCGCCTTAAGCAAGTCGGGCAGGGTAAATCCACCCGCACCAAATGCACCGATCTTTAGAAAACTTCGCCGGGATAACTGATGGGTTCTGTTGTTGGAAGCAGCGAAATTCTGCATAACCATCTCCCAATAAATTGCTGAGATCTTCAGTGCGGCAGGCAGGACTTAAAATGTATCGTGAATTCTGTGTAAAGGAAATAACAAATTCATCAATTGTTCATGAATTTAGTAAGGATAATGTCATTAAAAAAAGTACAATTCAGGACTTAGATGTCTGAATTTGGGTTTTTCCAATATGCTTTTCACCCCTTTTTGCAGCCAATTCCTGCTGTTTTTGCCTTTCAATGGCCCTGGATCGAGTTTTTTCAGGCAGATTATCAAAGCAGTGCGGACAACTTACTCCAGCACGGTACTTGGGAGATTGCTGGTCCTCCACCGAAACCGGATGCCTGCAGGCATAGCATTGTTCATGGGCACCAACCTCTAACCCTTGCCCAACAGCAATCCGCTGATCAAACACAAAGCATTCGCCATCCCAAAGGCTTTTTTCCGGTGGAATCAACTCGAGGTATTTTAAAATGCCACCTTTCAGGTGGTATACATTTTCAAATCCCTTTTCCAGCATATAAGCAGAGGCTTTCTCACAACGAATTCCCCCGGTGCAAAACATCGCAACCTTTTTATGCTTTGATGGATCCAGATTTTCCTGAACAAATTTAGGAAAATCCCGAAACCTGCGCGTCTTCGGGTCTATTGCACCTTTGAAGGTTCCTATATCGCATTCATAACCATTTCGAGTGTCTATCACAATTACATCTGGATCAGAGATAAGGGCGTTCCACTCCTCGGCGGGCACATACGTTCCCACTTTTTCATTGGGATCTATCCCAGGCACACCCAACGGCACAATTTCTTTTTTGAGTTTTACCTTCATGCGGTCGAAAGGCATTTCCTGTGAGAAAGATTCCTTGTGTTCCAAGTCTGAAAAACGGGGTTCGGATCTTAGAAACTTTAGCAGTGCATCTATTCCCTGCCGATTACCAGCCACCGTGCCATTGATCCCCTCGGTCGCCAGCAAAATACTTCCAAAAACACCGTTCTTTTGACACACCTCCAGAATGCTCTTTTGCAACTCCCTGTAATCAGGGAGTTTTGCAAACTTGTATAAAGCAGCCACAACTACTGATTGCATTTTTCTTTCCGGAAAGCATATCATTTGATTAAAACTTTACAGACTTATCTTAATTCTATCTAAACGGTAATCAACAGCGCGGCAGGGTTTTTCAAATCGCCAACAACAATGGCATTTTGTTGATATTTTTTTGCAAAGCTTATAGATTCGGCTGGCGAAATTCCAAGAACCAAAAAACTTTCCTCTGCCGGCCATTCGGCCTTTCTTCCTTTTCCATGCCCGTCATAAAACACATATTTTCCATTTAATTCTGTTTTTAGTTGATTGTTCTGTATTTTATTTGCCTCTGCCTCTGCAACCTTTGAGTAAGGGTTCCATGCTGTCATAAAACACCAATTACTTACCCCCCGCTTGGCAAGTAAATCGTTTAATACCTGATTATGCTCCCCTATTCGAATATGAATCTCTCCCTCATCCGTGTAGGCAATATAAATTGTGTCTAAATAGCATTCTTCTAATTCTTTATTAAGCACAATGCACCTTCGCGAAAAATCACCAAAGCTTTCATTCTGAATAGTTCAGTTTAATTCAGAAATTTCCGTCTGAAATAGGCCTTTTGTTACCGTTGCATGGGCCAGGAAATGACGAAAATATTAAAAAACTAAGGTTTCGCTAGCCCGGATTACCCAAACTACCGATAATAAATTATATTGCATGCTGTTTTTCCCGCATATTGGGGTTCTCCATGAACTGCAAGTTTTGGATCCGCAGAATTTTCTCCAAGGTTTATTCTGCCACCATCCGACCCAAGACTAAGCAGACTTCCCATAAGCTGTCGCTACTTCCTTTGGAAGATCGTATTGTGCCTGCGGTGCCGTTTTCCCCGGCATTTCCCCATGCGCTTTCCATTACCCCACCTAGCGGCAATGTTACCAGCAGCGCCAATTTTACCGTAACCTTTAATCAACCGGTCATTGGGGTGGATGCTGCCGATTTTCAATTGGTAACAACCGGCACGGTGGCAGGGGGTACCATTTCCTCTGTTACAGGATCGGGCGACAGCTATACCGTAAGTGTTACCGGAATAACGGGGACTGGCACTCTGGGTGTGAACCTGGTGGATTTACCCACCATCACAGCCTTACCCTCGTTTGCTGCCCAGCAAACCTTTGCCACGGGGACAAGCCCACGCTCCGTCACTTTGGGAGATGTGAACGGCGATGGCAGGCTCGATATCGTGACAGCGAATCTTAATTCCAACACCGCCAGCGTGCTACTGGGTAACGGCAATGGCACCTTCCAAGCCGAGCAAACCTTTGACACGGGGACGGGGACATTCCCATTCTCCGTGACTTTGGGAGATGTGAACGGCGATGGCAGGCTGGATATTGTGACCGGCAATCCTAGTCCCAGCACCGCCAGCGTGCTACTGGGTAACGGCAATGGTACCTTTCAAACCCAGCAAACCTTCGCCACGGGCACTGGTCCACAGTCTGTGGCGCTTGGGGATGTGAACGGCGATGGCAGGCTCGATATCGTGACCGCCAATACTAGTTCCAACAATGCCAGCGTGCTTCTGGGTAACGGGAATGGTACCTTTCAAACCCAGCAAACCTTTGCCACGGGGAATAACCCAACCTCCGTCACTTTGGGCGATGTGAACGGCGATGGCAGGCTCGATATCGTGACCGCCACTTTTAGTTCCAACACCGCCAGCGTGCTACTGGGTAACGGCAATGGTACCTTCCAAGGCCAGCAATCCTTTGCCACGAGTGCAGGCCCACTCTCCGTCACTTTGGGCGATGTGAACGGCGATGGCAGGCTGGATATTGTGACCGGCAATCCTGGTTCCCAAAATGCCAGCGTGCTTCTGGGTAACGGCAATGGCACCTTTCAAACCCGGCAAACCTTTGCCGCGGGGACAAGCCCACGCCCCGTCACTTTGGGAGATGTGAACGGCGATGGCAGGCTCGATATCGTGACCGCGAATTATAATATTGCCAACACCGTCAGCGTGCTACTGGGTAACGGCAATGGCACCTTTCAAACCCAGCAAAGCTTTGCCACGGGGACAACCCCATACTCCGTGACTTTGGGAGATGTGAACAGCGATGGCAGGCTCGATATCATTACCGCAAATCGTACTTCTAACAACGCCAGCGTAATTTTGGGCACGGGTGGTAGTTCCATTACCGCCACTTTTAGTCCCCAGCAAACCTTTGCCACGGGGACATACCCACGCTCCGTCACTTTAGGCGATGTGAACGGCGATGGCAGGCTCGATATCGTGACCGCGAATCGTAATTCTAACAACGCCAGCGTGCTACTGGGTAACGGCAATGGTACCTTTCAAACCCAGCAAACCTTTGCCACGGGGACAAGCCCACAATCCGTCACTTTGGGCGATGTGAACGGCGATGGCAGGCTCGATATCGTGACCGCCAATTCTACCAGTAATGCCAGCGTGCTACTGGGTAACGGCAATGGTACCTTTCAAACCCAGCAAACCTTTTCCACGGGGCCGGGGACAAGCCCAAAATCCGTCACTTTGGGCGATGTGAACGGCGATGGCAGGCTCGATATCGTGACCTGCCATTTTCAATCCCACAGCGTCAGCGTGCTACTGGGTAACGGCAATGGTACCTTTCAAACCCAGCAAACCTATGCCATGGGGACAAACCCACGCTCCGTGACTTTGGGAGATGTGAACGGCGATGGCAGGCTCGATATTGTGACCGCCAATTCTGGTTCCCAAAATGCCAGCGTGCGACTGGGTAACGGGAATGGCACCTTCCAAGCCGAGCAAACCTTTGCCGCGGGTACAGGCGTATTCTCCGTCACTTTGGGCGATGTGAACGGTGATGGCAGGCTGGATATTGTGATCGCCAATTATACTCCCGGGCATGCCAGCGTGCTACTGGGTAACGGCAATGGCACCTTTCAAACCCGGCAAACCTTTGCCACGGGGACGGCGACAAACCCAGTCTCCGTCACTTTGGGCGATGTGAACGGCGATGGCAGGCTGGATATCGTGACCGCCAATAAATTTTCCTACACCGCCAGCGTGCTACTGGGTAACGGCAATGGTACCTTCCAAGGCCAGAAAACCTTTAAGACGGGGAACCGCCCATACTCCGTGACTTTGGGAGATGTGAACGGCGATGGCAGGCTGGATATCGTGACCGCAAATTATATTACCAGCACCGTCAGCGTGCTATTAAACAGCCTGGCCTTCACCGGACAGGCTGCACCCACAAGCACCGCACTTTCTTCATCTGCCAATCCATCGGTGTTTGGTGAATCAGTGACTTTCACTGCCACAGTAACTGGTACCGCTGGTACTCCCACAGGGACCGTGACTTTCAAAGATGGGTCCACCCAGATCGGTAGCCCTGTCAACTTAGTCAATGGTGTTGCCATCTTATCCACCTCTTCCCTTACGGTGGGAAGTAGCCACAGTATTACCGCAGAATACAGCGGAGATTCCAGCAACCAAGCCAGTACCAGCAGCGCAGTCACGCAAGTGGTGAACCAAGCCGGTACCACGACGAATTTGACATCCTCCGCTAATCCATCGGTCTTTGGTGAATCAGTGACATTCACCGCCACGGTTAGCGCTGCTTCCCCCGGCAGTGGCACCCCGACAGGCACGGTGACATTCTTTGATGGGGC
>Ga0255167_1000391_pt1 | contig 15280 bp, 19 predicted proteins | sample Atl_Miss_RepA_8d_FD_183177 | JGI IMG/M metagenome (GOLD analysis project Ga0255167, IMG submission 183177) | Freshwater microbial communities from Altamaha River, Georgia, United States - Atl_Miss_RepA_8d | ecosystem: Environmental > Aquatic > Freshwater > River | place: USA: Georgia | collected... | reverse complement strand
ATCTGTGGTGTAAAGCCACTGCGCTTGCTGCCCGAAGTGGCCAGCACTCGAATCTTCCCGTCCGGGATGTATTTCAGGTACTCCCCCAAAGGGCTAACCATGGAGGGCAGTTGACCGCCGAGCAAATCGGGAATGGCAGCCACGGTGCCGCGATAGCCAATGTGCTGAAATTCCACTTTGGACAGCCGGCTCAACTCGGCCCCGGCAAAGTGCAATGGCGAACCCGGAGCAGGAGATCCAATATTGGCGCGTGCTGGATTTGCTTTCGCCCACTGAATGAAATCCGGCAGGTTTTTCACTTCAGCGGGCACGCCAGTGCCCACCGCCAGAGCAATGTCAAATTTCACGCCCAAAGAGACAGGTGAGAGATCGGTTTCGGCGTTGTAAGGGAGTGAACGATAGGTGTGCGGGTACACACCCAGCGTCGCCAGAGGGGTCAGCAAAATGGTCGTACCGTCAGCAGGTGCGGCTTTGACAGCCGAGACAGCTAATTGACCGCCTGCACCCGTGCGGTTTTCCACAATCACGCTCTTCGCGTATGCAGGGGCCAGTTTTTCTGCGACGCGCCGCGCCAGCACATCGGGGGTGGTGCCTGCGGGAAAGCCCACAATGATTTTGACGGTCTCCAAAGCTTGCGCTTGCGCCAGACTGGCAGATGCCAGCCAGGCGCTGGCCAGACTCAGGGCAGCCAGACTCATGTGGCGACGGGTTAGTGTTTTCATGCTTGTCTCCTTCTGTAGGGGTTGCTGTAAAAAAAGTGGACCACTTCTTCGGTGGCCTCTAAATCAATTTGGGGAAATTGCGTTGCGGCATTGCATGGCCACAAAGTCAGCCAGCAACTTGAGTTGCTTGGCACTGGCTTCTTTAGGCATCTTGAAAAGCTCGTTCATGGCCATGCCGCGTAAAGTGGAAAACACCAAATTGGCGACCACTTCACCTTGCGAGTGGTCGGCCAGCTCGGGAAATGAATTGAAAAATCCCGCCAATGTTCTTTGCCGCAGCTGCTCACGCTCGGAAGCCATCGCGTCTAGCAATTCCGATTCGGTTCTGCACGACAAGAAAATGCTCCACATCGTCAGGTAGTGCGGCGCGGCATACATCGCATTCCATGCAGAGGTGAGAGCAGTGCGGGCACGGCGTTCAATGGGGCCAGATGTTTTTGGCCAGACTTCCACTTTGCCGTACTGGTCATCCAGATGAATGAGGTGTGCTGCAGCTTCACGAATCAAAGCCCATTTGGACTCGTAGTGGTGCTGAATAGCACCAGGCGTCATGCCTGCTGCGCGTGCAATTTCGTAGATCGAAACACCTTCCAGGCCGCGCTCTTCAATCACGCGGATGGTGGCCTCGATCAGTTCCTTGCGGGTACTTTCGCTGCGTTCGGCGTGGCTGCGTCGCACGCGCTTGAGAGGTTTGTTGCTCGTGGTCATAGGGCGTATCCGGGGTTGAGTCGGTCCAGACGACGCAGCAAACCAGGCCAGGCCAGTTCGCTGCGAGACACGGGGGCGCTGGCCTCCATGATCCTGACGGTGTCTTCGACTTCGGACTGCACCTCATCGGTGACCTGTCTGAGTCGGGGTGAGCCTTGGGCTGCCAGCTGGATCTGGCAGGCTGATTCCAGCAAATACATGGCCATGAACGCTTCTGCAATGGAACGGCTGGCGGCCAACAGGCCGTGGTTGCGCAGAATCATGTACTCACGGTGACCCAAATCACCCACCAATGACGCACGCTCTTCATCATGGACAGCCACACCCTGGTAGTCGTGGTATGCCAAAGAATGCAGGATCAAAGTCGATTGCTGCGACAGGCGGAGCAGGCCGTCCTCTTGAATGCTGACGGCCACACCGGCTTTGGAGTGGGTGTGCATCACGCACTGAACATCGGGCCTGGCTGCATGAATCGTGCTGTGGATGACAAACCCCGCACGGTTCACGTTGCCACGCGCAGGCCCTTGAAGATTTCCTTCCAGATCCACGACCAGCAAATCTGAGGCTTTCATTTCGTCAAAGAACAAGCCATATGGGTTGATCAAGAACTTTTCTTTGCCAGAGCCATCGTCCGGCAACTTGGCACTGATGTGCGTGAAGATCAAGTCGCTCCAGCCGTACAGGGCTGTGAGTCGGTAGCAGGCTGCAAGGTCAACGCGAAGTTGCCATTCCTGAGGGGAGACGAGGTTTTGCACAGATCAGTGAATTTAAAATTTACATGTGCTGTGTAATGTAAATGTTCAAGACCTATGTGCATCTAGGAATAACCCTGATCATGATTTCTTGAATATCTCCCTTTGCTTCAAGGCCTCGTCAATGAATGACCGCTTCCAACAGTTCTAAGTGACGGCTATGGGTCGGGTGGAGACTGTCAACACTGATTGACTCAGTCCGACCAGGAGTCGACTTTCTTTCACGTGCCTGTTAATTAGCATTCACCAGATGCTGCAGGTGGGCGAAGCCGGCAGCCTTAGCGAACTGTGGCAATCTCCAAATAATGCCATTGGCACCCCAAGTGCCATCTGCGACTTCATGCAGACACACCGAGCTGGCGACTTGGCGCTTGTCTTCCAAAGGTAATGACTGTTTAAACGCTTCATGTAGCGCCTGAACGTAATTGCCTCGCGAAACGTCGTCGAGGACGCCCGCAGGCACGTAAACCATGGCCACACAGGGCAACAGTTGCGACGTCACATCGACGCCCCCGCAGGTCCACGCACCAGAATCGACCTCATCGATCAACACCCAACAAAGCATGCGCTTGCGCGGCTCCGCTGGAATCTGCTCGGCACTGGCTGCGGCATCGTTAATTCTGCGAACGAGCGTAGCGCGTGCTGCTCCTGAAAATGAACCTTTGGGAATGTGAATAAGGATGTTGGGCATGACAGACCGCATGTAGTTGAAAACGTCGCAATTTCATCTCGGTATTCGCTAAACTGCCAGTGTCTATTTTGACTTTTTTCATGCGAAATTAGCCATGCGAGATTTCACCATCCTTGTTCTACCGGGCGCCTACGCTGCCAGCGTGGCAATCACTCAGGACATGCTTCAAGCTGCTGCTGTAATGGCGCTACGCTTGAAGCTGCCGCAACCAACATGGCATGTTGTTTCTCCTTATGGTGGACACGTTGCGCTCAGCGGTGGGCTGCGCATTGGAACGGCGCGAATGCCCTTGCGCCAGTCTGCTGACTCGTCGACTTGGATAGTCCCGGGGCTTGGTCTGGAGAGCCCTGCTGCCGTTGCACAGCGCTTGTCCAATGCAGCTTCCCAAAAAGCCGTTTCGCGGTTGAGGAGGCATGTCGAAGGCGGAGGGGCTGTTGCAGCTTCGTGTTCTGCCGTCTTCCTGCTGCAGGCTGCTGGATTGCTTCAGGGGCGCCGCGCCACGACTTCCTGGTGGTTGGCATCGGAGCTTCGCAGTCTACAGCCGGACTGTGAGGTTGACGCTGATCGTATGGTTGTCAGCGACGGCTTGGTCACTACCGCAGGAGCTGCGTTTGGGCAATCCGATCTCATGCTGCACCTAATTCGAGTGCGCTTCTCCCCAGCATTGGCGGACGCCGTGGGAAAGGTGCTTTTGATCGATGGCCGGCAAGCGCAATCGCGATTTATGGTGCCGTCTATGCTCGCCAACGGAAATGAATTAATCAGCCGCCTGACGCAATTCATTGAATCTGCATTACCCCGGCCACCTAGCGTCAGCAGGCTCGCCGAGGAGTTCGCCATGTCACATCGCACGCTATCGCGACATGTGCGAGCCGCTACCGGCCAGGGGCCGTTGGCATTGATTCAGACTGTTCGCTTGAACCGGGCACGAATGCTGATCGAGAACAGCAGGATGTCAGTTGATCAGGTCGCACAGGAGGTGGGATACGGCGACGCGACCGCACTTCGACGCTTAATGCGGCAAGTAACTGGGGCGACGCCCAGTACCTTCCGTGGTGCGGCGATTTGGCGCTGACTGGCGTCTTGAATTGCCAGACGTGAGTGACTGCTTTGGCAAATCGGCAATGACAGGTCAGGGTCGTTACCGCCTACTCACATTTCCGAAACGAATGATCAACCGAAATTGAAATTGTTGTTTAGCAGCTACCGCGTTTGGTAATCACGAGTGATTGCAATGCGTAGCCAATCTCCAACAACTTCTCAAAAACAACTTCGAGCAGGAGCGTTGGATTTAGGCGATCAATTTTTCTCGAAGCAAGTCAATGACCAAATTCAGTGCCGGTGCTTCCAACTGGTTCTTCTTGATGAATGCTTGCCATTGCTTGATCTTTTGGGGATCGTCGCCAAAAACGGATGTCAGTCCAATGGGAGTAGATGCTGGCATCGTCGTTTGCCGTCGCTCAAGAGTAGCCACGATTGCTGTTTGCACCAACTCTGGATCCAGCGCTTGGGTTGTGAGCAGTACCCAAAGATCGAAATAGTCCTTGAGCCGAGTGTTGGCCATGCCCAGTGAAACGATGGCTTCGAATTTCTCCGCAACCACGGTGTATCGAGGATAGATCCGGATCTTGGGCGCTGGCAGCTCTGTCAACATCACCGGATAGTCGGCCAGCTCGGGTGCTGGAGTGACAGCGTCTCCATAACCGATGTCGATCTGCACTGGACTGCGCGCGCCATCGAGATGGCCGGTCAAGGTGACTCGGAGCCCCGAATAATTCGCTTCTTTTCGGATTTCTGCGACTTTGATGCTGTCGGCATCGAATACGACCCCGTCATCACACTCGATTGCGCAGATTTCCCGGAATGCCTCATGCACCAACGGCTCTTCTGCCAAGCCAAAGCCCAGCAGGTCAATGTCCCGGGTGGGGCGGTGGGGGACGTCAAACCACATGTCAAAGAGCAATGCGCCCTTGAGCAGGAAGTTGTCTTTGTTGGACGAAATGCTCAGGCGATAGAGCAGGCGCTCCAAGCCATATCGGGTCAGTACCAGTGAAAAGTCCTGGTTTTCTGCTTTGGCTTTGTTGAGCAGTCTAGCCCGTACGGATGCTGGCTTGTTGATCATGCGGTCAGTCCTTCCAGGTATGGACGCATGACGTTTTGCACCCGGCAAATCTGCCCGTAATGCCAAAGTTCATCCATGGAGACGCGCTTGGCGCTCCAGGCTTCTTTCAGCGCCTCCATGGCCACGTCTAGGCCAATCTTGTTGCGGTACTTGAAGCAATCTGCAATGGTTTTGGGCACGCTTGTGACCTTCACTGGCACCCCTTCAATGTTGTGCAGTTCGACCCCTTCGGTGAGTGCTGATCCACTGAATCGTGCGATACGCAGCGGTGGGTAGGGCATCTGTGGCGCTCTGGCCTTGTTGTCCACCGCAATCCACACCTCAAAGGGTGCTTGGGTGGTCAGCCCATGAAAAGCCAGGGCTGAGAGCAGGCACACCAGAGCCTGCGGATGCTTGCTCGCGACCTCTGCGAGGCTGGCGAACTCGGATGCCTTGCGTTGCGGCAGTGCGTAGAGCCCTCGGCTGACCTTGTGTACCAGCCCTCGCTGGGCAAGTTGTGCCAGATACAGGCGTGAATGCCCCCTGGCAACGGCATCGCTGGGACGCAGCAGAGCCTTGCCTTGGGCGAGATCGAGCAGGGATACAGATGCAGCTTCCATGGCAGCATTATTTCATAACGTCGGTATTTGTCAATAAATACCGACGTTATGAAATTCTGGGGAAGAAAAGAGTCCATGGCCCGGGTGCAGGGTGGGGTGGACATCGGATGAAAGGAAAAGCCAGGGATTAAAGAACTGGAGATATCGCCAAAGTTCTTTATTGAGTTCCTTATCAGTTCTTCATTGATTTCCTGAAATAGCAGCGTTGTCCCCCAACTCTTCGAAAGGAGTTACCAATGCTGCTTGCAACACCAGCACTCGAGGCGCCAGTTTTCCTGAGCGCCGCTTCCCCCGAATCCACCATGCCCAAACAGCTGGTGCTGACCGAGGCTGATTTGGCCTCCCGATGGGCCATGAGCCCTAAAACCCTGCAACGCTGGCGTATGACTGGCAACGGGCCGACCTATCTCAAGTTGGGCAAACGGGTGAGCTACCCCCTCAACGCTGTGATCGCCTTTGAGAACTGCGTCCAGCATGTCTCGACCTCAAAGCGCATCCCAGGGAAGGCAGGTGCGGCATGAATCACCTGCAATTGCAGCAAGCTGCGCTGCCCGACCTCTCCGTGAGCCAGATCAGCCGTCTGCCCAAAGACCAGCTGGCCCATTTCAGCAACGCGGTGCAGCAACTCAATGAATGGACGCTGCAGATGCGTGGCCGAATCAACCGAGCCATGGAAATCCGCTACGCCGACCAGATCCGCCACGCTGAAAGCCTGGGTCAGGAGGAGGCTGCCAAGTTCCGCATTGACGATGGCGACCTGCAGATCGATGTCTCACAGCCCAAAGAAATCGTCTGGGACCAGCAGCACCTGTCCCAGATTGCCGAACGAATGGTTGTCGCCGGTGACCGGGTGCAGGACTTCATGCAAGTCCAGTTTTCGGTGACCGAGCAGGACTACGCCCGCTGGCATCCGCTACTGCGCGCAGCCTTCCAACCAGCCCGCAAAGAGCTGATCACAGAACCCACCTTCCAGATTCGTTGGGTCGGTGATGTCCAGCTTTGAGCAAGTCGAGCACCCATCGAGCCCAAATTCACCCAAGAAACCAAAACAAGGAAATATCAAATGAACCACGACAGCTACAACCAGGCCGCAAGCTATGGCCAACCCTCCAACCACGGCGCCCCGGGCGCCTGGTGTGACTTCAATGACGCCGATGCCCAGCAAGGCGAGTTCAACCTGATTCCCAAAGGTACCCAGGCGCTGGTGCGCATGGCCATCAAGCCCGGCGGCTATGACGACGCCAGCAAGGGCTGGACGGGCGGCTATGCCACGGCATCGGATGAAACCGGTGCAGTTTTCCTATCTTGCGAATTCGTGCTGCTCACAGGCCCGTTTGCCAAACGCAAGATCTGGAGCAATGTTGGCTTGCACTCCAACAAGGGTCCGACCTGGGCGCAGATGGGCCGCAGCTTTATCAAGGCCGTGCTCAACAGCTCGCGCAACATCCACCCGGATGACGTCAGCCCCGAGGCTGGACGCGCTCGGCAGATCCGAAGCTTCGGAGATCTCGATGGTGCCGAATTCGCCGCCCGTATTGGCATTGAAAAAGATGGACAGGGCGAGTACCGCAACATCATCCGACTGGTGATCGAGCCCGATCACAAGGAATATGCAGACCTGATGCAGGCCAAGCTGCAACGTGATGGGGGCATGGGTGGGGGCTCCGGTGGTGCTCCTGCGGCGGCTGTTCCCGCATTAGCGGCGCCAGCACCCCAGTCGGGGGCCAGCTACACCACCCGTCCGGGCAATGCACAGGGTCGGCCAGCATGGGCGCAGTGATGGCGAGGCTGTATGAAATGCTGGGTGTGCTCCCGTCAAGCGAAAGGCTTCGGCCATGTGGATCTGCGCTTCAAGGTGGGGCACCCCAAGCGGTACCCCGTCGACTGGATCTTCTGCTCACGGCGTTGCCAAGATTGTTTTCACAGGCTGTATGCCGTTGGGATTCGCACGCTCGAGCGCGAAAGCACGTTGCCGACCCATGCGGATTTGGGGCCTGGCGTGATTGATCCGAACGAAGCTGAACTGGTAGCCATGGAGCAATGCCTCAAGCCGCTGGGTGAAGCCGCCGGTGAGATCGGTATCGACCGACCGTTGTCGAGCTACACCCAGCAAGAGGCTCTGCGGCTGATCAATGCTGTGGTCACGACCTATGTCGAGGCCATGGTGATCTCCACGGTGCTTGGCGACTATGCCGCCAACGCACCCATGGACACCTTCATGGAATCGCGCTCTGACCGGCACCCCACCGACCTGGCTGGACTGCGTGGTGCCCGCTTTGTCTCGGCAACCGAGACAGAGCAGGGAAGGCGCTGGAACGAATCCAAGATCAAGGCGATCACTGGGGGTGACGACATCACGGCGCGCCTGATGCACCAGGATTTCTTCACCTACAGGCCGCAGTTCAAGCTGCTCATCGCAGGCAACCACAAGCCTGCGATCCGCAACATCGATGAGGCCATGCGCCGTCGCATGCACCTGATCCCATTCACGATAACGGTCCCTCCAGAAAAGCGTGATCCGCTCCTGACCGAGAAGCTGCTTGCCGAGCGCGACGGAATCATGGCCTGGGCGGTGCAGGGCTGCCTGCTTTGGCAAAGCCAGGGCCTGGTCCAACCCAAGTCCGTGGTGAGTGCGACCGAGGAGTACTTCGAGGCCGAGGACGCCATGGGTCGGTGGATGAGCGAGCGCTGCAACCTGGGCGTCAACCACAAGGCACTGACGGCCACGCTGTTCAACGACTGGAAGCAGTGGGCCGAGCTCAGTGGTGAGTACATAGGCACGCAGCGCCGCTTCTCGGACGCCTTGCTGGCCAGACGGTTCGAGAAATGGCGCAACTCCATGGGTGTGCGTGGCTACCAGGGGATCGACCTCAAGCAGCCCACTTCCTTGCCTGCCCGGTCCTATCCATACAACGATGATTGAGAGGGAAATCCAATGAAAAAGATTTCAGATATTGGCTCTTTGACACAACTGACGAGTCATTACATTGGTTCTTTACGCGGGCGCGTAGACGCGCATAAAGAGAGGGGATGTTATGTACCGTCAATAACGTCAGTCACATTGTCAAAACTGGCATGCGCCGGTTCTGACTTCCCAGCGGCGCATCGGAATATTTCGTTTGGAGGGCAGGTATGAAGATCCCTCCAGCACGTTACCCATCGCCCCTTGGGCGGATGCAGGCCACCCCCATGGACGTCGAAGCCACCAAGCGCCAGGGGTGGCGCGATCAGCACATTCTGGTCATCTCGGACGAGGATGAGCGCCTGGATTTTCTCGAGCGCCAACTCATTCGCAGCATTGGCGAGCGGCTCTACGGCCAGGGCCATGGTCAGCCAAAGGGAGGTGGCCATGGTTGAAGTCTGGACAGTTGAAACGGTGGCTGAGCGCTTTGTCGATGCTGCCAGAACTGCCAGGCGCCTGCCACGAGTGGCGGTTCAAGGTTACGCCAGCACCTGGCCCATCGTGATCTTGCCAAGCGATGCCTACCCGGATCCGCATCGGGTGTACCGCATGGCGCCTCCGTCCCCTCAGGACGTGGAGCGGATGCTCGAAGTCATGCGCTGGGTGCAGATGCTTGAACTCGACGAGCGGCACCTGGTGTGGATGCGGGCCAAGCGATTTGACTGGGTGGAGATCAGCAAGCGCTTTGCCTGTGACCGAACCACGGCGTGGAGACGCTGGAAGCGGGACATGCAGGTGGTGGCTGACCTGCTCAACAGGCAGGCTCAGTCACCGAAAAAATGAGGCCTGTCATCTGGAGAGGAAATTAGCGTGTTTTGGCGGTCATGCGCGGCGCTATTTACGTTCAAGCGTGAATGTGCGGTTTTTGGGGCCAAAACACGCTGCAACATTTGGCCGATTTGCAGCTACATTTTCGGCTACGGTGGACAAACGAGTGCAAAGACAGTGATGACAGTCACACACAGTCGATGACACCTCGAAAATCCCCCGAAACAGTCGGAAAACAGTTCGGAAAGGGTCAAAGACAGTCGATGACATCGACGTCTACTGACTGTTGTCCGACTCCTATCGATGAACTTCGATTTCCCCTGTGGCCTCGTACTCCACCAGCTTCTCCAGCGGTAGGTACACAGTCGGTTTTCCCTCGCGGAGAACCTCCAGACGGCCATGAATTTCTGATCCTACTTCGTAGGTCCCAGCAACCAGCGGCGTAAAGCCTGCTCCGGATGCTGTGGCCTCAGTCGGGCTTTTGCGGGCCAGAACCCCGCGAACTACTTTGATCTGCACTGCAAGACATTCTCGTTTTGCGGTCAATTTTACCGGTCACCCCCATGAATCATCCTGAGATCCGCATGGTCCCAGTGGACGTGCTCGTCCCCTATGTACGCAATGCCCGTACCCACAGCGATGCCCAGGTGGCACAAATCGCGGCCTCCATTACCGAGTTCGGCTGGACCAACCCGATCCTCACAGACGGTGCCAAGGGCCTGATCGCGGGGCACGGTCGCTTGATGGCAGCACGCAAGCTGGGCCTCAAGGATGTACCGGTCATTGAACTGGGGCACCTGACCCCCGAGCAGAAGAAGGCCTACATCCTGGCCGACAACCGTCTGGCCGAAAACGCGGGCTGGGACGATGAGCTCCTGAAACTCGAGTTGGCCGAACTCAAAGCGGCCGACTTTGATCTTGACCTGATGGGCTTTACCGACAAGGAGCTCGAAGAGCTTCTGAACGGAGACGAATCAGGCGGTGGTTTGACTGAAGATGACGCAATCCCAGAAGCACCAGTAGACCCGGTATCCAGACCTGGGGACTTGTGGATTCTCGGCAACCACCGCCTCCTTTGTGGTGACTCCACCGTCTTGTCAGACGTGGAGCGCCTCATGGGTGGCCAACTGGCTGATATGGCCTTCACCGATCCACCCTATAACGTGGACTACGGCAACAGTGCCAAGGACAAGATGCGAGGCAAAGACCGGCGCATCATGAACGACGATCTGGGTGAGGGGTTCTTCCAGTTCCTCTATGACGCTTGTTTGAACCTGCTCGTGGTCACCAAGGGTGCCTGCTACGTGTGCATGAGCTCTTCAGAGCTGCACACCCTCCAAAAGGCCTGGATCAAGGCGGGCGGCAAGTGGTCCACCTTCATCATCTGGTCCAAGAACACCTTCACGCTCGGTCGTGCCGATTACCAGCGCCAGTACGAACCTATCCTGTATGGCTGGAAACAGGGCTCGGACCATTTCTGGTGCGGTGACCGCGACCAGTCGGACATCTGGAACTACAACAAGCCTCGGGTCAACGACTTGCACCCGACCATGAAACCGGTCGAATTGGTCGAGCGGGCCATCAAGAATTCATCGAAGAGCCGGGACATCGTGTTGGACTTGTTCGGTGGCTCCGGTACCACCCTGATCGCCAGTGAAAAAACCGGGCGTCATGCTCGTCTCATTGAACTCGATCCCAAGTTCGTGGATGTGATCATCAAGCGCTGGGAGGACTACACCGGCCAGCAGGCAGTGCGCGAGGACGATGGAATTAAATTCGGCGAGATATCGCAGACTGATCAGCCAAGCCGTGCGCAATAGCGAGCGTAGTTCGACCCAGAGGGATCGATGAAGAGGTAAGGGCGACCGGGTGCATGCACTTCGACACAAAGCCTGCCATCGCCGTAATAGCCACCCTTACCATTGAGCCAGTCGCGAGACTGGAGCAGGTTCATCGCAAAGCGGTCGAACTCTGCAGGCTCCATCTCGCGGGTCTCGGTGATGTAGACGGTGCAGTCTTCGCTGCCAGCGATCTCGCTCATGGTGGCGGGCTTGCGGCCAAAGGGCAGGCGGATGCCGAGCTCTTCGACTTGCATGTCCTTGCCATCGAACTGGATGGTCAGAGACTTGCGTTCAATAGTGATGGTCATGGTTTTCATGTGCACCTCAGGCAGCTTGGTTGGTGATTCGGTAGATGCGGTCTGCACCGGTTTGCTTTTCTGAAGTGATCTCCAGGCCCAGCTTCTTCTTGAGAGCTCCAGCCATGGCGCCTCGCACCGTGTGCTGCTTATGCCGATGTCGGCATAAGGTTCATTACGCCGATGTCTTGGTTATGCCGACCATTATCGGTAACCCGGCCTGTGTAGCGGAAAGCGCTGCGATGAAGTCGGCATAAAAAAGGTGTCACACGCATGATGAGATCCCTTATTTCAAGGAGTTCTCATGTCGATCAAACCCATCGAAGCCCAAGTTGTATGCGCCCGCGATGCTCTTTTGCAGGATTTTGAAGTTGAGCTGCTTCAGCAAGGATTCAAACCAAGTACCGTTGTCAGAAAGAAAAAACTGTTTGCTGATCTGAACGATTGGCTGCAGGTTCATGAATTATCCGTAGGTGATCTATCGTTCCAACTGGTGGATCGTTTCCTGTTTGATCGCCGGTCTGCTGGCTACGCCAGACACAAGACGCATGAAACACTGCGTCCGATCCTGAACTATCTCTATCGGCTAAAGCTAACGCCTCCCCTTGAGGCGCCAGTATCCAAAGACCCTGCAAGCGTAATTCTCGACCGATACCGAATCTTCCTGACGGCAGAGCGAAGCTTGGCCATGGTCACGGCCGCGCGGTATATCGATTGTCTGCGTCCATTCCTGTCCCAAAGGGTGCTTGATGGTGGTCTCGATCTCCGGAATCTGAGACCGGCCGATGTCACCGCCTTCGTGGTTGCAAGGTGTCCGCAACTGAACGCCGGCGTGGCAAAACTAACGGTCACAGCGCTACGCTCGTTCCTTGGCTTTCTACATCTCGATGGCGTCACGGAGCGATCGCTCGTTCACGCTGCACCCAAGGTGCTCCGCCGTCGGCTGGCCGGTCTGCCCAAGGGGCTCGAGCCCGATCAGGTGCGTCGTCTGCTTGCTGCTTGCGATGTCGACACCGCTGTCGGTTGCCGTGATCTGGCAATCTTGACCTTGTTGGTCCGGTTAGGTTTACGGCGCGGGGAGGTTGCCAGGCTCAGGCTTGACGATATCGACTGGCGCGCAGGCACGATCAGTGTTCACGGCAAGGGCAATTGTTATGAACAAGTGCCCCTGCCCCCCGATGTTGGGTATAGAGTCGCCGAATATTTGCAACACGGCCGACCGACGGATGCCCAAGGGCGGACCGTGTTCGTCCGGCATTTTGCGCCTCATCACGCGCTTAGCACGGCCCGTGTGAGCACCATCGTGGCGGACGCTGCTCGGCGCGCTGGCCTTGGGCGAGTGCATGCGCATCGCCTGCGCCACACCGCAGCAACAGAGCTTTTACGAGCCGGTGCATCCTTGCCGGAGATCGGTCAGCTCTTGCGCCACCGCCACACCGCGACCACGGCGATCTACGCCAAAGTAGACCGTGACAACTTACGCCTGATCGCACGCCCTTGGCCGGAGGGCGCGCTATGAGCAACCTGCGAAATTCTCTTGTTGATTATTTGAGCATGAGGCGCGCCCTCGGCTACAAGATGGACAAGGCCGAGCGGCTTCTCGGCCAGTTCGTCACCTTCGCCGAAGATCGCGGTGAAAACCATGTCCGGACCGAGACGGCGCTAGCCTGGGCAGATCTGCCTTGCGGCGCAGACGTGATTTGGACCTCCAGACGTCTGGCCGATGTTCGACTGTTTGCTCGGCACATGCAAACACTCGACCCAATGACCGAGGTGCCGCCCAGAGATCTTCTGCCGGCACGAGGGCGTCGCGCAACGCCGTATCTCTACACGGCTCAAGAAATTGCGGATCTGATGCGCGCCACAGAGATCTTGCGTGGATCGCATGTGCAGGCGACCTATCGCACGCTGATCGGCTTGCTGGCGGTGAGCGGCATGCGGATCGGAGAGGCGATAGGACTCGACCGAGATGACTTCGATGCGGGCAGCGGCATGGTAACCATCCGGCATGGCAAGTTCGACAAAGCGCGCGCCTTGCCACTGCATCCGAGCACCGTCGCGGCGCTGAATGAATACCTGTGCCGAGACGACCGCCCCGGCGCGCGGAACACGTCACCTCTGCTGATCAGTTCGACTGCCAAACGGCTGCGCTATACGGTCGTGCAGCCGATCTTCCAGAAACTGCTGCATCATTGCGGCATCGCTGCGCGCTCGGCGAGATGCCGGCCACGGATCCATGATCTTCGGCACAGTTTTGCTGTCAGTACCATCGCCGATGACTACAGGACAGGCGCCCCCGGCTCTCGCCTTGCGATCTTGTCCACCTATCTTGGTCATACCGATCCTGGTGGCACCTATTGGTACCTGTCGGCGGCGCCGGAGTTACTGGGGCTGGCGGGTGACAGGCTTGATAGCCATGTGCGAGGTGACGTATGACCACCCTCGCCACGACACTACAGGTGTTCTTCAGTGATCGGCTCATCCGCCAGCGCCAGGTCAGTCCGAACACTCTTCAGGCGTATCGCGACACACTGCGGCTGCTCTTGGTCTTCGCTTCGGAACGATACAGTAAGGTGCCAGCCAAACTCGACATCGACGATCTCGATTCACCGTTGATCGGTGCCTTCCTTGACCATCTGGAGCGCGACAGAAAGAACAGTGTGCGCACCCGCAATGCGCGGTTGGCGGCGATTCGCTCTTTGTTCCGTTATGCGGCTCTTCGTCATCCCGAACATGCAGCCACCATCGAGCGTGTTCTCGCCATCCCACCGAAACGCTTCGAGCGACGGCTCGTGACCTACCTGAGTGAGGCAGAAATCAAGGCTCTACTGGCCACGCCGAATCGGACGACCTGGACCGGGCGGCGCGACATGGCCCTGTTCGGCCTCGCGGTCCAGACCGGACTTCGAGCATCCGAACTCATCGGACTGCGCTGCAGCGATGTGCATCTTGGCTCCGGCGCACATGTGGGTTGCAATGGCAAGGGGCGTAAGGAGAGGGTAACACCACTGACTTCGAATACTGTCGCCGTCTTGCGGGCCTGGCTGGCCGAGCGCGCAGGCCAACCAGGTGATCCGCTGTTCCCAACACAGAGCGGGCGCACCCTCAGTCGAGATGCGCTTGAGCGCCGACTTGCAGGATATGTCGAGGATGCCACCGCTGTTTGTCCATCCCTGGCGTGTAAGCGGGTGACCTTGCATGTGCTGCGACATTCTGCTGCCATGCGTCTGTTGCAGGCTGGCATCGACACATCGGTGATAGCGCTCTGGCTTGGTCACGAACAGATCGAGACGACTCAAATTTACCTGCACGCAGATTTGGGGATCAAAGAACGCGCTTTGGCCAAGACAGCGCCAATAGAAACAAAACCCGGTCGCTTCCGGCCGAGTGACAAACTGCTCGCCTTCTTGGATGCGCTGTGATTATGCCGACCCCAAAGCAGCGATCTCCGCCACATAAGCCGGGTTGCCGACGTTGGTCGGCATAACCAGGACATCGGCGTAATGCTGTTTATGCCGATGTCGGCATAAACAGCACACGGTCAGGGGCTGCATGGCCGGAGCCCTGAAAAAGAAGCTCGGTTTGAGCATCGTTTCCGAGAAAACCGATGGCCAACAACGCACCTATCGCATTGCCTGAGGTTCACATGAAAAACATCACCCTCAACATCGAATGCAAACCCTTGACCGTGGATTTCGACGGCCAGGAGATTGAGGTTCAAGAGCTGAGCATCCGCTTACCCTTCGGACGCAAACCCAGCGACATCAACGACATCGCAGGCAGCGGCGATTACATCGTCTACGTCACCGAGGTCCGCGA
>Ga0255167_1000380_pt1 | contig 15528 bp, 14 predicted proteins | sample Atl_Miss_RepA_8d_FD_183177 | JGI IMG/M metagenome (GOLD analysis project Ga0255167, IMG submission 183177) | Freshwater microbial communities from Altamaha River, Georgia, United States - Atl_Miss_RepA_8d | ecosystem: Environmental > Aquatic > Freshwater > River | place: USA: Georgia | collected... | reverse complement strand
GGCGCTGGTGCTGCTCAAGACGCCGGGCGAGATGGGCGCCGACATCGTGGTCGGTACCACCCAGCGCTTGGGCATGCCCATGGGCGCGGGTGGTCCACACGCGGCTTACCTGGCCTGCCGCGACGACTACAAGCGCTCCATGCCCGGCCGCCTGGTGGGCGTGAGCGTGGACGTGCACGGCAAGCCCGCCTACCGTCTGGCCCTGCAGACCCGCGAGCAGCACATCCGCCGCGAAAAGGCGACCTCCAACATCTGCACCGCGCAGGTGCTGCCGGCCGTCGTGGCCAGCATGTACGCGGTCTACCACGGGCCCGAAGGCCTCAAGCGCATCGCGCAGCGCATCACCAGCTACACCGCGGTGCTGGCCGAAGGCCTCAAGTCGCTCGGCGCTTCGCTGCTGCATGGCACGGCATTCGATACTCTGACCATCGACTGCGGCAGCGCTGCTGCGGCCGATGCGCTGCTCGCCAAGGCGGTGGCGAAAGAAATCAACCTGCGCCGCTACACCGGTGGCCGAGCAGGTTTTGTGGGTATCACGCTGGATGAAACCACCACACGGGACGATATCGCCAAGCTCTGGAATCTGTTTGCCAAAGACGGCGCCAAGTTGCCCTCCTTCGAACAATTCGAAAAAGGCATCGCGCCGCTGATCCCCGAGTCGCTGCGCCGCACCAGCGCCTTCCTCACGCACCCGGTCTTCAACCGCTACCACTCCGAGACCGGCATGCTGCGCTACATCCGCCAGCTGTCCGACAGGGACCTGGCGCTGGACCGCACCATGATCCCGCTGGGCTCCTGCACCATGAAGCTCAACGCCACCAGCGAGATGATCCCCATCACCTGGCCCGAGTTCGCCCTGCCCCACCCCTTTGCGCCCGCCGAACAGCTGCAGGGCTATGCCGAGCTGGACCAGCAGCTGCGCGACTGGCTGTGCCAGGCCACCGGCTACAAGGGCATCAGCCTGCAACCCAACGCGGGCAGCCAGGGTGAATACGCCGGTCTGCTCGTCATCCAGGCCTACCACCGCGCCCGCGGCGAAGGCCACCGCAACATCTGCCTGATCCCGTCGAGCGCGCACGGCACCAACCCGGCCAGCGCCCAGATGGTGGGCCTGCAGGTGGTGGTCACCAAGTGCGACGACAACGGCAACGTGGACCTCGATGACCTGCGCGCCAAGTGCGAGCAGCACAGCGCCAACCTGGCTGCGGTGATGATCACCTACCCCAGCACGCACGGCGTGTTCGAGACCCAGGTCAAACAGCTGTGCGAACTGGTACACCAGCACGGCGGCCGCGTGTACGTGGACGGCGCCAACATGAACGCGCTGGTCGGCGTAGCCGCCCCCGGCGAGTTCGGCGGCGACGTGAGCCACCTGAACCTGCACAAGACCTTCTGCATTCCGCACGGTGGTGGCGGCCCGGGCGTCGGCCCCGTCTGTGTGGTGGAAGACCTGGTGCCCTACCTGCCGGGCCATGCCACGGCGGGCGTCAAAATCAATGGTGTGGGCGCCGTGTCGGCTGCTCCTTTGGGCAACGCCGCCGTGCTGCCGATCAGCTGGATGTACATCCGCATGATGGGCGCCGAAGGTCTCACGCGCGCGACCGAAGCCGCCATCCTGGCCGCCAACTACATCAGCAAGCGTCTGGCGCCGCACTACCCCACGCTGTACGCCAGCGACAACGGCCATGTGGCCCACGAGTGCATCCTGGACCTGCGCCACTTCAAGGACACCTGCGGCGTCATGGCCGAGGACGTGGCCAAGCGCCTGATGGACTACGGTTTTCACGCACCTACGCTCTCCTTCCCGGTCGCCAACACCCTGATGGTCGAGCCCACCGAAAGCGAAACGCTGGAAGAGCTGGACCGCTTCATCGACGCGATGATCGCCATCCGCGAGGAAATCCGCCAGGTTGAGAACGGCACCTGGCCGCAGGACAACAATCCGCTCAAGCACGCACCACACACCGAAGGCAGCCTGATGGCTGCCGACTGGGACCGTCCCTACTCGCGCGAAGTTGGTAGCGCGCTCAAAGGCCGCGTGCCGGGCAGCGTCAAATACTGGCCGCAGGTCGGACGCGTGGACAACGTCTACGGCGACCGCAACCTATTTTGCAGCTGCATTCCACTGAGCGAATACGCCTGAACCTCCTCCTTGCAAGAGGCTGCCCCTGCAACCGAAAAATGTTCGCGCGCAGGGGCGCGCTCCTGTTTCACAAAATGCCTTGGCTCACTTAAGATCCACCCCCCGCATCGGGAGAGACTGCCAACCATCATCTGCATGGACAGGCAGCGCCGAAGGAGCAACCGCCCCGGAAACTCTCAGGCCAAAGGACCGGTGCAGGTCGACCCTCCAATCCTCTGAACTGGAAGGTCACACACTCTGAAGAGCGATCGGGATTCGTCACCCGGTCCACCGCAGGAGCAAGCTTCAGCCGAAGCGAATCTCTCAGGTCTCAAACAGAGGGGGTCATGCAGTGCACATGCCGTGCGCTGTGTGTCCCTTCCATTGAGACGTTTTGCACAGAGAGAAAGCTCCATGAAAAAGCACATCGTGGTCATTGGCGGCGGCATCACCGGCGTCACCTCCGCCTACGCCCTCGCCCGTCAGGGCTTGCAGGTCACCCTGATCGAGAAAAACCGCTACGCGGCGATGGAAACGTCGTACGCCAACGGCGGCCAGCTCTCGGCGTCCAACGCCGAAGTCTGGACCCACCCGTCCACGCTCATCAAGGGTCTCAAGTGGATGATGAAGGCCGACGCGCCGCTGCTGATGAACCCCAAGCCCAGCTGGCACAAGTTCAGCTGGATCGCCGAGTTCGTGGCCAACATCCCCAAATACGAGCGCAACACCATCGACACCGCCAAACTCGCCATCGACGCGCGCGAGCACCTGTTTGCGTGGGCCGCGTCCGAAGGCATTGACTTCGACCACAAGCGCGAAGGCATCCTGCACATCTACCGCGACAAGAAAGGCTTTGACCATGCAGGCCGTGTCTCCAAACTTCTGGCTGCGGGGGGCCTGGAGCGCCGCGCCGTGACTCCCGAGGAAATGCGCGCCATCGAACCCACGCTGCAAGGCCAGTACTACGGCGGCTACTTCACCGAAAGCGACTCCACCGGTGACATCCACAAGTTCACCTTCGGCCTGGCCCAGGCCTGCGAGCGCCTGGGCGTCAAGCTGCTGACGGGCCATGAAGTGCTGTCGGTGAGCAGCGACGGCCACACCGCCCTGGTGCAGGTGCGCCGCGACGGCCAGACCGAGACCCTGGGCTTTGACGGCATCGTCATCAGCGCCGGTGTGCACAGCCGCCGCCTGGCCGCGCAGCTGGGCGACCGGCTCAATGTCTACCCGGTCAAGGGCTACTCGATCACTGTCAACATGCCCGATGCCACCAGCCAGGCCGCAGCACCGCAAGTCAGTTTGCTCGACGACGAAACCAAGATCGTCACCAGCCGCCTGGGCGAAGACCGTTTCCGGGTGGCGGGCACGGCCGAGTTCAACGGCTTCAACCTCGACATCCGCGCCGACCGTGTGCGTCCGCTGGTCGACTGGGTGCACCAGTGCTTCCCGGGCATCGACACCCGCAAGGTGGTGCCCTGGGCCGGCCTGCGCCCCATGATGCCCGACATGCTGCCGCGCGTGGGCGCTGGCAAAAAGGCCAATGTGTTCTACAACACCGGCCATGGCCACCTCGGCTGGACGCTGTCGGCCATCACCGCGCACCAGCTGGCCGGGCATGTCAGTCAAGGCCTGGGCAGCCGGATCCTGTCCATGTCAGACATCTCTGCAGCAGCCGTCTGACGATCAGGCACGCATCCCTCCCCCGAAAGGAAAACATGTACCGTACTCTGCTGAAGTCGAAGATCCACCGCGTCAAGGTCACGCAATGCGAGCTGCACTACGAGGGCTCCTGCGCCATTGACGAGGATCTGCTCGAGGCAGCCAACATTGCCGAAAACGAGCAGATCCACATCTGGAACATCGACAACGGCGAACGCTTCATCACCTATGCCATCAAGGGTGAGCGGGGTTCGGGCATGATTTCCATCAATGGGTCGGCGGCTCGACGCGCCAGTGTGGGGGATCTGGTCATCATTGCAGCCTTTGCGCAGGTGCCAGAAGATCGGATCGCCCAGCACCAACCTCAGTTGGTCTTTGTGGACGATCGCAACCGCCAGACCGAATTGCGGCACAAGGTGCCTACACAGCAAGCCCCTGACTGAGCCTGGCCCGTTCTCGCGGGGTGAGCGCCGATAATCTCGCCATGTCTGCAGCTGCCCCTTTCAAGGTGCTGAGCCTCATCCCGCCGATGACGCAGCTCAACACCCCCTACCCTTCCACCGCCTACCTGACGGGTTTTTTGCGTTCGCGTGGGGTGGATGCAGTGCAGGAGGATCTGGCGCTGGGCACCGTGTTGGCCCTGCTCAACCGCCGGGGACTGAGTGCCTTGCGCGAAGCAGCCCTGGTCTTGCCGGTTGAAGAGCGCTCGGCCCCGGTCAATTTCTTTCTCGACCATTTCAGCACCTACGCCCAAACCATCGATCCGGTGATCGCGTTCTTGCAGGGCCGTGACAGTACGCTGAGCCACCGCATCGCAGGTCGGGGCTTTTTGCCGGAGGGTCCGCGCTTTGCCGCACTCGACGCCTACGACGACGATGGTACGGGTGATCCGATTGGCTGGGCGTTTGGCGCTTTAGGCCAGACCGACCGTGCACGACATCTGGCCACGCTGTATCTGAACGACCTGGCCGATGTGCTGCGCGACGCGGTGGATGAAGGCTTTGAATTTGTTCGCTATGCCGAACGCCTGGCTGCCAGCCAGCCCAGTTTTGACGCGCTGGCCGAGGCGCTGGCACAGCCACCGAACCTGATCGACACCACGCTGGAACGTCTGGCGCTGGAAAGCCTCGAGCGCCACCGCCCGCAACTGGTGCTGCTGTCCGTGCCCTTCCCCGGCTCGGTGTATGCAGCCTTTCGGATCGCCCGATGCATCAAACGGGCACAACCCAACATCCGGATTGCCCTGGGTGGCGGCTTTGTCAACACCGAGCTGCGTGAACTCAAGGACCCTCGCGTCTTTGACCATGTGGACTTCGTCACGCTCGACGGTGGCGAGCGTCCTTTGCTGAGCCTGATCGAGCACCTGCAAGGCCAGCGCAGTGCCCAGCGCCTGCAACGCACCTTTGTGCGCAACGATGCAGGCCAGGTGCAGTACGTGAACCTGCAGGAACCCGATATCGCGTTTGAAGACGTGGGCACGCCCACCTGGGACGGCCTGCCGCTGCACCAGTACCTGTCGCTGCTGGACATGCTCAACCCCATGAACCGGCTCTGGAGCGACGGGCGCTGGAACAAGCTGACGGTCGCGCACGGCTGCTACTGGAAGAAATGCAGCTTCTGCGACGTCAGTCTGGACTACATCAGCCGCTACGAGACCGCCCAGGCCAGCACGCTGGTCGACCGCATCGAGCGCATCGTGGCCGAAACGGGCCAGACCGGCTTTCACTTTGTGGACGAAGCTGCGCCCCCCAAAGCCCTCAAGGCCTTGGCCGAGGAGTTGCTGCGCCGGGATGTGCAGATTTCCTGGTGGGGCAATATCCGATTTGAAAAGACCTTCACCCCCGAATTGTGCGAACTGCTGGCGCAAAGCGGCTGCATCGCCATGTCAGGAGGGCTCGAAGTTGCGTCCGACCGCTTGCTGAAGCTCATGAAAAAAGGCGTCTCGGTCGAACAGGTGGCGCAAGTGACCAAGGGCTTTGCCGACGCGGGCGTGCTGGTGCACGCCTACCTGATGTACGGCTTTCCGACGCAGACGGTGCAGGACACGGTCGACGCGCTCGAATATGTGCGGCAACTGTTTGAAAACGGCTGCATCCACAGCGGCTTTTTTCACCGCTTTGTCTGCACGGTGCATTCCCCGGTGGGCCGTGACCCTGAGGCCTATGGCGTGCAACTGCTGCCCCTGCCCGAAGGCACATTTGCCAGAAACGATGTGGGCTTCATTGACCCGACACCGATGCCCCAGGGCGTGGACCACGACCTGCTGGGCCAGGGTCTGAAAAAAGCCATCTACAACTTCATGCATGGCGTGGGTCTGGAAGCCGATGTGCGCGAATGGTTCGAGTTACCGCGGGGCGTGTGCCCCAAACCCACCGTCAAGCGCGACCGCATTGCCCGGGCTTTGGGCTGAAAGCTCACCAGGGAATGGACTGGCCACGGTGGTCCAGAAACACGGCCCGCCCCGCTGCCGGCGCCACATCAAGCGCCTGCAGCAAACCTAGCACCGACACCTCGGGTGGCAAGGCTTCATCACCCACAAACGGCTGGCTCAGCGCCGAGCGCACGGTGCCCGGCTGCAGCGCGGCCACCACCGCCAGCGGGCGCTGGCGGCCGATTTCAATCGCTGCCGTCTGCAACAGCTGGTTGAGTGCCGCCTTGGCGGCGCGGTAGCCGTACCAGCCGCCCTTGTGGTTGTCTTCGATGCTGCCCACACGCGCCGACAGCTTGGCCCAGATCACGCGCTCGCCGCGCGCCAGCAAGGGACTCAGGTGGCGCAAGAGCAGCGCCGGGCCCACGGCATTGACCTGCAGGTTGCGCAACAGACGCTGCGCGTCCAGCTCCTGCAGGCGTTTTTCGGGGCCCTGTCCGTCAATGGTCAAGGCGCCCGTGGCGTCCACCACCAGGTGCAGCGGCCCTTCGATCTGTGCGGCCAGGGCCGCCAGGCTCGCTTCATCGCTCAGGTCCCACGCCAGGGGCTGGCCGCGCGAGACGGCCTGCACAGCACTGCAGCGCGGGTCTGACTGCAAGGCCTGCACAAAGGCCTGGCCAATGGCGCCGCTGGCGCCCAGCACCAGCGCCCTATAACCCTCGCGCATGCTGAGCATGGACGGCATCATCGGGCGGCTCCCGCGTCGTACACGCAGCGAAAGCCGATGTAGACCGCGTAAAAGTCGGCCGCCTTCCAGGCCTCGACGTCGGCCTTCATCTGGTAGGCGGGGTACCACCACGAACCACCCAGGGTCTGGCGCTCGTTGCCGCGTGCGTCGGCCGCCCATTCCCATACATTGGCGCCCATGTCGTGCAGGCCGTTCACACCCACGCGGGTCTGGGTGACGGGTGCGGCACGCGGCCAGGCATCGGGGTCGCTGGTGTTGGCGCCCTCCGGGGTGTCACCGGTGGTCCAGGGGTAGGTCTTGCCACGCACCCAGGGCGCAGGCGGGGCAGCGCGCAGCTCGGTAAAGCCCGCACGGCGCCACTCGGCGGCAGTGGGCAAACGCCCACCCACCCAGCGGCAATAGGCCGCCGCCTCGGCCTGCGTGAGGTGCACCGCAGGCAGCTCGGGCGAGGCCGGTACACCTTCGGGCTGGCGCCAGGTCCAGCCCGCTCGCCGCTGCCAACCGCCCACATACTCGAAACCGCCGCCCTCCTGCTCGGCGCGGGTGCGCACGCCGGTGGCCTGCGCGTAACGGGCAAACTGGTCGATGGTCACTTCGGTGCGGTCGATCTGCAGACCGCCCAGGTCCTGCAGCACCACCCGCTCACCGATCTGGGCACGGGCACCCGCGGCCAGCAGCGTCCACGCCACGATCAAACCAACAGCCGACTTCATGCAGACGCCTCCGTGTCCAGCCACCAGCGGCGCACCAGACCTTGCAGGCGCGGGCGCAGTGGCAAAAAGGCCCGGTAGGCCAGCTCCAGCAACCACGACATGGGCGGCCAGGCAAACAGCCAGCCCAGCACACGCCAGCCAGGCAAGGCCCGCCACAGGCGCGCAAAGGCAGCGCCACCCCCCAACAGCTGCCCCTGCGCATCGCGCACATGAAAGCGGCGCATGGCGGCCTTGCACGACAGGCCCTGGCCCAGCGAGGCGCCAGCGCTCACGTCCAGCCATTGCAGGCGCTCGGCGCCGCGCAGGCGGCGGTAGAACGCGATCTCGCGGCGGCACAGCGGGCAGCTGCCGTCAAAGTAAACCGTCAATTCAGGCATGGAAGTGGCTTCAGGCATCGGGCGCCATCATGCCGCGGGCCAGCAAACGGCCCTGGCGGTCCACCAGAAAACCCTCGGCCGTTGCAGGGTAGGCGCTGGTCAGCCCGGTCATGATGACCTGGTGCGTGACCCAGACCTCCAGCGATCCGGCAGGCAGGCGAGCCAGGCGCTCGCGCAGCTGCTGCAGCTGGCGATCGTGCTGGCCCTGACCGGCAAAGGTGGAGTTGAGTGCAGGCCAGTCTTCAAACTGACCGAAGGCGATGCGGGCCGTGTCCTGGCAGCGGCACCACTGGCTGCTGAGCACTGCCCTGGGCTGCAGGCCCTGCCGCTGAAACCATTCACCCAGGGCTTTGGCCTCGGCCCGTCCTGCGTCAGACAGGTTGCGCTGGGTATGACATTGGCCGAGGGTGAAGCCTGCGGGATCGCCCACGCCCGCTTCGGTGCTGGCGTGGCGGATCAGCAGCACACCACCGCGGCGGGCCAGTTCGGCCAGACTGCGTGCAGACTGCGCGGCCACAGGCCAGGCCGGCGCACCGCCAACCCAGGCAACAGAAGCAATCAAAGCGGTACGGCGTTGCATGGCGTGCCTTCAGTGCAGGCTGAACGCGTCCATCGACAGCGAGCGGAACTGCACATCGCGGGTGATGTACCGCGGCGTGCTTGCGCCGGGCTGGCCCCAGCCCGCAGCACCCAGGGCAAAGTAGACCGGCATGAAATGCTCGTCGGTGGGGTGCGCCCGTTCGGCGTGTGGCGCACGGGCGCGGTAGTCCAGCATGGCGTCCAGATCACCCTGCATCAGCGTATCGTGCACCCAGCCGCAAAAGTCCGTCACATAGGGCACGGTCGGGCCGTCTTCGCGGCGCAGCTCCTGCAGGTTGTGGGTCATGCTGCCCGAACCCACCAGCAAAATGCCCTGCTCGCGCAGTGGGGCCAGCGCCTGGCCTGCGGCATACACCTCGGTCGGGCCCACATCGGCGGGTAAGGCCACCTGCACCACCGGTACATTCGCCTCGGGGTACAGGTGCATGAGGGGCACCCAGCAACCGTGGTCGAACGGCCGCTGGGGATCGGGCCCTGCGGGCAGGTCAACCGCGCGCAAGCGTTCGAGCACCTGCCCGGCCAGACCCGGCGCACCGGGGGCCGGGTATTGCAAGGCGTACAGGGCAGGCGGAAAGCCGCCAAAGTCGTGCCAGGTCTCGGGTTGAGGATTGGTCATGACGCCGATGCCACGCGTCATCCAGTGCGGGGACATGAGCACAATGCCCTTGAGCTGCTGCGCAGGCGCGTGCTCGCGGGCCCAAGCGCCCAGCGCAGGGCCGGTCTGGCCGGGCTGCACCGCGAACAGCGGCGAGCCGTGCGAGACAAACAGCACCGGCTGGCGCGCGAGACTCATGCCTGTGCCTCTTCGGCCATCTTGGCCGCAATCTGCCGCAGGCTTTCTTCAAACACCTCGACCGGCTGCCCGCCCGAGATCAGGTACTGGTCGTTGATGATCACCGCAGGGACTGAACTGATGCCCGAGCGCTGGTAGAGCTGCTCCACCGCGCGCACCTTGTCGCCATAGGCGCCCGACTCCAGCACGTCACGGGCGGCGGCGACATGGAGGCCAGCCTCGGCCACCACGGCCAGCAGCACCTCGTGGTCTTCAACGCGTTCGGCACGACCCTGGTATGCCTCCAGCAGGGCTTTCTTGAGTCGGTGCTGCGCACCCTCTCCCTGGCCCTCGGCCCAGGCCAGGAGACGGTGGGCATCAAAGGTGTTGTACACACGGCCTCGACCACCCGGCGCAAAGGTGAAGCCCACTTCGGCGCCTCGCGCACTGATGGTCTGGCGAATCTGGGCCTGCTGCTCGGCGGTGGAGCCGTACTTTTGCGTCAGGTGCTCGCCCAGATCCTGGCCACCGGGACCCATGTCCGGATTAAGCTCAAAGGGCTGGAAATGGATGGTGGTCTTGACCTCCCCCTTCAGTCGGTCCAGGGCTTTCTCGAGTGAGAACAGGCCTACGGCGCACCAGGGACAGGCAATGTCGGAGACGAAATCGATCTTGAGCGTGGGGGTCATGGGCAAAGGGTCCAGAAAATTCCAGTGGCCTGATCTTGCCGCAAATCACGGACAATCTGTGGATACAAGGCGATTACCCGACTGATCCACGATGAAGATCCTGACCCTCCACGGCATCAACCTCAACATGTTCGGCCAACGCGATCCGGCGCAGTACGGCACCGTGACCCTGGCCGAAATCGACGCCCAACTGGTCGCGCTGGGCCGGGAGCTCGGCGCCGAAGTCGAGTGCTTCCAGACCAACATCGAAGGCGAGCTGGCCGAGCGCATCCACCGCGCCCACGGCGATGGCACCGCCGCCGTGCTGATCAATGCGGGCGCGTGGACGCACTACAGCTACGGCATCCGTGACGCCCTGGCCATCCTCCAGTGCCCGATCATCGAGGTGCACATGTCCAACATCCACGCCCGCGAGGCATTCCGCCACCATTCGGTCATCGCCCCCATCGCCAAGGGCCAGATCGCTGGTTTTGGCGTGGACAGCTATTTGCTGGGTCTTCGGGCGGCCGTTTCGGCAGTTCGTGGCTGATCCCTCGGCTTCAGGACCCCATCACAGAGACAACTGCTGCAGCAAGGCGGCATTGAACGCGTCCGCCGCCTCGTACATCACCCAGTGGCCCGCCCCCGGCACCACATGCCAATGCCCCCAGTTCGGCGCCCAACGCGGCAAGGCCTCGCGCACTTCGGCCAAACGCCCGCGGTACAGTGCATCGTGCTCGCCATAAATCGCGCTCACCCGGGCATGCACCCCTGGCAGGGCCTGTGCCACGATGGGCGTGGATGACAGGCGACGACGCGGCATGCGGTCACGCGCCACATTCGCGGCATGCAGGACCAAGGCCAGATCGTCCAGACCGTCTTCACGCTCGAACATGAGCGCCATCAGGTTATGCCGGTGTACCCGGTTTTGCTGATCTGTGGTGGGCAGGTGCCGCCAGCCTTTGAGGGGCGTGCGCTGAGGTGAAGACAAACCCAGACCGGGCGCCCCCACCAGGATCAGCGCCTGGGCGTCATCGGGGTATTCGGCCAGCCAGAGTGCTGCCGCCATGCCGCCAAAGGAAAACCCCGCGATCTGCACAGGCCCTTTCGGGGCGAGTTGCTGCAGGCCGTGGTGAAGATGTACGGGCAAATCGGGTACGTCGGTGCATCCCGGTGGCAAATCCGAATCGCCAAACCCGGGCAAGTCAGGCACCAACACCCTGAATCCGGCGTCGCGCAGCGGCGCAATATTGCGTACCCAGTGCGTCCAGCTGCCGCTGCCCCCGTGCAGCAAGACCACCATGGGCTGGTCTGCCTGGCCCCACATGTGCCAGACCGTGTGCGCTCCCTGCCACGTCGTCACGGCACGCTGACCCTGGGCCAGGGTGTCTGCCAGCCGGGCGGGCAAAAAGGCGGGCAGGTCTGCCGGGAAAAGCTCTACCAAAGAAGTCATGTATGTGAATCAGGATGGTGGTAACGCCAGACCTTGTAGCTTGCCGCCATGGCCAGCAAACTGGTCAGCACCGATGTCCAGAACACCGCCGCCAGGCCCCAGCGTTCGCTGATCTGCCCACCCAGCAAGGCGCCGATCACGCCCGGAAAGCCATAAGCGATGACGGTGTAGAGCGCCTGCCCCCGCCCTCGCAAGCGCGCCGGAAAGTGGTGCGACACCAGTGCGATGCACACGGTGTGGTGGGTGGCAAAGGTCAGCGCGTGCAGGCACTGCGCCAGTACCAGAACCAGCAAGGCATCGGCCCAGGCAGCGGTCAGCACCATGCGCAGCACCATGGCCGCCGAACACAGCAGGAGCCAGCCGGTCAGCGGCAGGTGCTGCAGCCAGCGTGCCTGCCAGAAGAACCAGGCCACCTCGACCACCACCGACACCGCCCACATCAGCCCGATCAGCGTCTTGCTGTAACCGAGAGAATCAAGGTAGAGCGAAAAGAAAACATACACGCCGATGTGCGAGAGCACATGGAAAAACGTACTCGCAAAAAACCAGCGCACTGGCGGCTGGCGCAGCACCGGCCAGACCGCCGGTCGCTCCTGCTGGGCATGAACCGGTTCCTTGAGGTCGGGCATCCACAGCGTGCTCAGCAGAACGGCCAGCAGGCTCAGGATCGTCATGGTCGGGAACTGCTGCATGCCAAAAGCCTCGAACCAGACGCCCGCCACCATCACCGTGACCAGAAAACCGACCGAGCCCCACAGCCGTACGCGACCGTAGCGCCGCGCGTCAAATTCGCCCCTCTGGCTCACCAGGTGCGCCATGGCCGCTTCGCTCATGGGCATCATGGCGCTGGTGTGGGTGAACATGACAAACAGCACCACGCCCAGCCACACAGGCGAGAGCTCCAGCCACAATAGACAGGCCGAGGCCAGGGCCACGGCCGCGCCAATGCGCAGCAGCTTGACGCGCTCACCCGTATGGTCGCTCAGCCAGCCCCAGACATAGGGCGCAAACAGCCGCGTGGCCGCCTGCACCGATGTCAGCAGGCTGATCGCCACCAGCCCCAGACCCAGGTCCTTGAGCCAGAGTGGCAGGTAAGGGTTGAAAAAGCCGATGTGCGCGAAGTAGCTGGCCGACAGGGCCGCGAATGGCAACAGGGCCTTGCGGGTCTGCGGCATCAGGCCCGGGCGGCAGGGATCGGGGGCAGATCATGCTGCACATCACCGCACTGAGCACGCTGCAGTAGCGCGTGGTCCATCAGCACCAGCGCCAGCATGGCCTCGGCAATCGGCGTGGCGCGTATGCCCACACAGGGGTCGTGGCGGCCCTTGGTGATGACTTCGGTGGTGTGGCCTTCCGAGTCGATGGTCTCGCGCGGGATCAGGATCGAGCTGGTGGGCTTGATGGCGATCGACACCTCGATGTCCTGCCCGGAGCTGATGCCGCCGAGCACGCCCCCGGCGTTGTTGCCCACGAAACCCTCCGGTGTGAGCGAATCACCCGCAGTGCTGCCCTTTTGCGTCACGCAGCCAAAGCCGGCGCCAATCTCCACGCCCTTGACGGCGTTGATGCCCATCATGGCGTAAGCGATGTCGGCGTCGAGCTTGTCAAACAAGGGCTGACCCAGGCCCGCCGGCACGCCGCGCGCCACCACGCGCAGCCGCGCGCCGCAGGAATCGCCCGACTTGCGCAGCGCGTTCATGTAGTCCTCCAGCGCCGACACATCGGCCACCGGGGCAAAAAACGGGTTGTTCGGCACATGGTCCCAGCTCTCGAAGCCGATCGGCACCTCGCCAATCTGTGTCATGCAGCCGACAAAGGTGGTACCAAATTTCTCCTGGAGCCACTTCTTGGCCACGGCGCCAGCGGCCACGGTGGGCGCCGTCAGACGGGCCGAGGAGCGACCACCGCCGCGCGGGTCGCGGATGCCGTATTTGCGCCAGTAACTGTAGTCGGCATGACCGGGGCGAAAGGTCTGCAGGATATCGCCGTAGTCCTTGCTGCGCTGGTCGGTGTTCTGGATCAGCAGGCAGATCGGCGTGCCGGTGGTCTTGCCCTGGTACACGCCCGAGAGAATCTGCACCGCATCGGGCTCGTTGCGCTGGGTGACAAACTTGCTGGTGCCCGGACGGCGGCGGTCCAGATCGGGCTGGATGTCGGCCTCCGACAACGCCATGCCCGGCGGGCAACCGTCAATCACGCAGCCAATGGCCGGGCCGTGGGATTCACCGAAGTTGGTGACAGCGAAGAGTTGTCCGAAAGTGTTGCCGCTCATGGGATGGGATTATCCCAGAGCATGCCGGGGCTTCAGGCCTTGTCCTTCTCCTCCGGCCAATCCCGGATGTAGGCCTTGAGCATCTTGTTTTCGAAATTCTGCGCATCGACCACCGCCCTGGCCACGTCGTAAAAGCTGATCACGCCCATGAGCAGCGTGCCGTCGATCACCGGCATGTAGCGGCAGTGGCGTTCGAGCATCATGCGGCGCACTTCGTCGATATCGGTCGCAGGAGTACAGGTCAGGGGCTGCCTGTCCATGGCGTCGTTGACTGTGGATGCACCCACCTGCCCACCATTGCCGACGATCTTCAGGATCACCTCGCGGAAGGTCAGCATGCCGGTAACCTGCCCCTTGTCCATGACCACCAGCGAGCCCAGGTCCTTCTCGGCCATGAAGCTGACCGCGTCCATCAGGGACTGGTCGGGTTGTGCCGTGTACAGGGTGTTGCCCTTGACGCGAAGGATGTCGCTGACTTGCATGGGTGCCTCCAAATGGCGAGGGTGTGACAGAACTTGGCCTCAATATAGCCCACAATAAACCTTGAACGCCGCGTTTCATGCTGGCACCCCACCCGGAGAAACACCCACCATGCCTGGCTATTCCGACCCCGGCTTTGACACCCTGGCGCTGCACGCCGGTGCCGCGCCCGACCCTGCCACCGGCGCCCGCGCCGTGCCGATTCACCTGACCACCTCCTTCGTCTTCGAGTCCAGCGACCAGGCCGCCGCCCTGTTCAACCTGGAACGCGCCGGCCATGTGTACAGCCGCATCAGCAACCCGACCAACGCCGTGCTGGAGCAGCGCGTGGCCGCGCTTGAAGGCGGCATTGGCGCGATTGCCACCGCCAGCGGCCAGGCCGCGCTTCACCTGGCCGTCGCCACCCTCATGGGCGCGGGCAGCCACATCGTGGCGTCCACCGCGCTCTATGGCGGCTCACAGAACCTGCTGCACTACACGATGCGGCGCTTCGGCATCGAGACCACCTTCGTCAAACCCGGTGACATCGACGGCTGGCGTGCCGCCATCCGGCCCAACACCAAACTGCTTTTTGGCGAAACGGTGGGCAACCCGGGGCTGGACGTGCTGGACATCCCCACGGTGAGCCAGATCGCACACGAGGCCGGCGTGCCGCTGCTGGTGGACTCCACCCTCACCTCACCCTGGCTGATCAAGCCCTTTGACCATGGCGCCGACCTCGTCTACCACTCGGCCACCAAGTTCCTGTCGGGCCACGGCACCGTGATTGGCGGTGTGCTGGTGGACGGCGGCAGCTTTGACTGGGAAAAGTCGGGCAAGTTCGCTGAGCTGACCAGCGCCTACGAGGGCTTTCACAACATGGTCTTCAGCGAGGAAAGCACCGTGGGCGCCTTTTTGCTGCGCGCCCGCCGCGAAGGCCTTCGCGACTTTGGCGCCTGCCTCTCGCCGCACAGCGCCTGGCTGATCCTGCAGGGCATCGAGACCCTGCCGCTGCGCATGGCGCGCCACATGGAGAACACGGCCAAGGTGGTCGAATTTCTGGCAGCGCATCCGCTGGTCAGCCGCGTGGGTCACCCGCTGCTGGAAAGTCACCCCAGCCATGCGCTGGCGCAAAAGCTGCTGCCGCGCGGCGCTGGCTCGGTCTTCAGCTTCGACATCGCCGGCAGCCGCACCCAGGGCAAGGCCTTCATCGAGGCACTCAAGGTGTTCAGCCACCTGGCCAATGTGGGCGACGCCAAGAGCCTGGTGATCCACCCGGCCAGTACCACGCATTTCCGCATGAGCGACGAGGCGCTG
>Ga0255167_1000375_pt1 | contig 15763 bp, 14 predicted proteins | sample Atl_Miss_RepA_8d_FD_183177 | JGI IMG/M metagenome (GOLD analysis project Ga0255167, IMG submission 183177) | Freshwater microbial communities from Altamaha River, Georgia, United States - Atl_Miss_RepA_8d | ecosystem: Environmental > Aquatic > Freshwater > River | place: USA: Georgia | collected... | reverse complement strand
CGGCCCGCAGGCTGCGTCGCCGATCAATCCGAAGCGGTCGAGCCCGTCTTGTGCAGGCACTGCACGAGCCGCTGCCCCAGCCATGCCATGCACGGGACGGCCATGGAGTTGCCGATCGCCTTGTAGCGCGGGGCGTCCGTGGCGGGCTTGCCGCGGTACGGGATCAGCGTGTAGTCGTCGGGCATTCCTTGCAGCCGCTCGCACTCAACTGGCATCAGCCGCCGCACGCGCCACTGCGACCAGTCGCCGGGGCCAGGGTCGTTCCAGTCGTAGCGGAAATGCGCCCCGAAGTCGGGGGTCAGCACATGGGGCTTGTCCGCGCCGCCGCCGCTGGTGCGCAGTGCGGTCGCTACGTTGCCGCCCAGTTCCAAGGCCAGTCCTTCGGCGCGGCCACGCAGCGCCGCGCTCAGCACCATGGGCCGGCCCTGGCCCGGCTTGCCGCCGCCCGTGGAAAGCGTTCCGGCAAGCTGGCCGTGACCGGATTCGAGCCGCAGTTCGCCACGGGAGTTTTGTGCGAAAGCGACGGCTGGCACCACACCCGCATTCGCGCGACTGTTGCGGTGCCCACCAGCGCGCAGCGTCGGTGCTTGGTTCTCCATCGCATCCGCGCCGCTGCCCTGGGCGGTGAAGGCGATGATCGGAACACCCTTGCCGGTGCCGTCTTCGCTGCTGCCCTTGCCTCCATTGGCGGTGCTGAGCGTGTGGGTGACGTTGCCTGCAACGGATTGCGCGAGGAAGGTTTCGACCTCAAAGTCATTCTTCGGACCGGGCGCGGCGGTCAGGCAGGCGGCCACGTCGATGGGACCTGCGGTATTGCCACCGCCGAACCCGAACGTGATGGTGACCTTGCCATAGGGCCGCTTCAGTCCGGCGTAGCCGCCTGCTGCTGCAGCGCCATGTCCAGCAGTGTGGGAAGCGTCTTGCCACGGCGAGCAGCCCGGCGAAGAATCCCCGCGCAGGCCGTCGCGCTCAAAAAGTACTTCTGCGGGATCGAGGTCATCTCCACCACTTGCCACAAGAAACACGCGCTTGCGGCGTTGGGCGACACCGAAATATTGAGCGTCGAGCACGCGCCAGGCGATGCGGCGGCGGGGTCCAGACACACAACCAGCGTGCGCCCACCGATCCCCTGGCGGCTGGAGCGCACGGCTTTCTCCGGCCAGTGCCCCCAGGAAATGCCCGAAGGCATTGCTGCGGTCGTTGAGGACGCCGGGGACGTTTTCCCAGACGAGCGTGGCCGCCGGGCGGCGGTCTTGATGGCGGGTTTGGTCCATGGCATTGGCAAGCTCCACATAGGCAAGGGTCAAGGCACCGCGCGGGTCATCCAGCCCACGGCGCGCACCGGCCACGCTGAACGACTGGCACGGCGTGCCGCCGACCAGGATGTCTGGCGCCGGCACCGTGCCGGCGCGCACCTGGCGGGCGATCGCGGTCATGTCGCCCAGGTTGGGCACGCGGGGATAGCGGTGGGCGAGCACGGCGCTCGGGAACGGCTCGATTTCGGCGAACCACGCGGCTTCGAGGCCGAGGGGTTGCCAGGCGAGGCTCACGGCCTCGATGCCGCTGCACACGCTGCCGTACAGCAGTGGCGCGGCCTGGGGCACACCGCGTGGGGTGCGAGGTTGCGGGTTCATGTCGGGTCTCCTGTTCGTGTGGCCCAGGGCGGGCCGGGACGTTGATCGGCAGGAGAAAGGCGCCGAAGGCCGTGTGGCCTTCGGCTCGGGAGGACAGAACCACCCGTGGGCTGTTGCAGGCCCGGTCGTCGCTAGAACCGTCTGCTGTCAGCAATCGCACCCGGCGCATGTCGTGGTTGGCGCCGGCATCTTCTGGCGCACATCCGCGCACAAAAGGAGCCCAGTTTTTCGCCGTTGGGCACGGCATCGAATACCGCTGACCACGAAGGGTCTCCGGGTGGCTCGCGCAGCCTGGCAAGCCATCGGGGGACCCTTCGCAGAGGCGGAAAAATGCAGATCAGCAGAACGCGCCGGGAGACCCCGGACATGGTTCGCGGAGAAGCTACCTTCAGGTCCCGCGGCCGGGGACGGCCGGGCGGGACGCGCACACGGACAAGAGAAGGCGTTGCGCGCTGGGCGTCCCGCAGGGCGTGCGGGACATGGGCCACGCCGCCGATGGCGGGCACGGCTCTCGGGGAACGGGGTCGGTCAAGAGCCTCTGCGGCCGCTACTGCGCGGGCGCGAGGCACCGCGCTTGGACGCGCCGGTTTCGACCGGCAGCGTGCCTTTGCAGTCGGGGTAGCGACTGCACGACCAGAAGGGGCCGGTCTTGCCGGTGCGCTGGCGCGTCGGTGCGCCGCACTGCGGGCAAGCGGGTCCTTGGGGAACCTTGATGGACAGCGAGGTGCTGCCGTACTGCGCGATCAGTTGCGAAATCCATGCGGTCTGCTTGCCGAGGAACACGTCCAGGGTGAGCTGTCCGGCCTCGATCATGTCGAGCGCCTGTTCCCACACGGCGGTGGTTCCGGGGTCGGCAATCGCCGCGGGCACGGCGTCGATCAACGTGAATGCCGCATCCGATGCCCGGATGGAGCGTCCTTTCTTCACGATGTAGCCGCGGGCGATCAGCCCACCGATGATGTTGGCCCGTGTCGCCTCGGTGCCGATGCCGACCGTATCCTTGAGCTTCTGCTTCAGGCGCGGGTCCGTCACCAGCTTGGCGACCCCCTTCATGGACTTGACCAGTTCGCCCTGCGTGTAGGGCTTGGGCGGCATCGTCTTGAGCGCCTTGATCTCGGCTTCGGCCACCTGGCACGCCATGCCCTCGCGCAGCGCGGGGAGCACCTGGCTGCGCGCCGTGGCTTCTCCATCCTCGTCCGCTTGCGGCTCGGCCAGCACCAGACGCCAGCCTCTGACGACCACCTGCTTTCCGGTGGCCGCCAGCTTCTGCTGGCCGCAGGAAAGCTCGGCAACGGTGCGGTCGAACTCGTGGTGAGGGAGGAACTGCGCGAGGTAATGCGCGCGGATCAGCCGGTACACCGCCAGTTCCTTCTCGCTCATCGCAGAGAGGTTCGCGGGTTCGAGCGTCGGGATGATGCCGTGGTGCGCCGTGACCTTGCCATCGTTCCAGGCGCGTGAGCGCTGGGAGCGGTCGAGCTGGCCCATTATGGGATGCAGCGAGGGGTCGGTCTTGAGCAGGCTGTCCAGGACAGTCGGCACTTCCGCGAACATGCTTTCGGGCAGGTAGCCCGAATCGGAGCGTGGATACGTCGTGGCCTTGTGCGTCTCGTACAGGGCCTGGGCGATCTCCAGGGTCTCCTGCACGTCCAGCCCAAGCTGCTTGGAACAAACCTCCTGAAGCGTGCCCAGGTCGAACAGCAGCGGCGGGCCTTCGCGCACACGCTCGGTCTCGACCGATACCACCTGGGCGCTGCCCGCAGTGCGGATCTGCTGCGCGGCCTGCTGGGCGATGGGCTGCTGCAGACAGCGGCCGGCGTCGTCGGTGCAGCCATCGGGCGGAATCCACTGCGCGCTGAAAGCCTGTCCACCTGCGGAAAGGGACACGTCGATGGCCCAGAACGGCACCGACTTGAAGGCCGCGATCTCGCGGTCGCGGTCCACGACGAGTTTGAGCGTCGGCGTCTGGACGCGCCCGACCGACAGCACGCCGTCGTAACCTGCCTGCCGGCCCAGCACGGTGAACAACCGGCTGAGGTTCATGCCCACGAGCCAGTCGGCGCGCGAGCGCGCCAGTGCCGAGTAGTACATCGGCAGCGTGTCGGAGGAAGGCCGCAGCTTGCCGAGCGCGGTGCGGATCGACGCATCGTTGAGCGCCGACAGCCATAACCGCTCGATGGGGCCGCGGTAGCCGCACAGGTCGATAATTTCGCGGGCGATCAACTCGCCCTCGCGGTCAGCATCGGTGGCGATGACCAGTTGGGTCGCCTTCGTCAGAAGCGCCTTGACGACCTTGAATTGCGTGGCGGTCTTCGGTTTGACCTCGACCCGCCACTGCTGGGGAACGATGGGCAACTGCCCCAGCGACCAGCGTTTGAGCGCCGCGTCATAGACCTCGGGGGCTGCCGCTTCTACGAGATGGCCGATGCACCAGGTGACGGTGACGCCGGAGCCGCTGAGACAGCCTTCACCGCGCTGCGTCGCGCCGAGAATCCGGCCAATGTCTTTGCCCTGGGAGGGCTTCTCGCACAAGAACAGCCGCATGTCCGTCCATCCGATTTCCGTGGTTCATTGAGTTGCTGGAATCGAGGATGCCGAGCACCACCAGGGGCAGCAGCAAACAAGCCGCATGCGGTGGCGACCACTTTCACGGGATGGAATGGCGGGGACGGGAGTGGCGTGCGGCCGGGGGTGTGCGGTTCGGGAGCCGCGGCTTTCGGGCGCGCGTGGAAGCCGGTGGACGTTGATGGAGCTATCCCCTGGGGATAGCTCGCTAGGGCATGGGGCGACGAACGACTGCCGTCGCCCCATGCCGGGTCACTTCCTGCGCTTCGGCTCCTTCGGCGCGGTCGGTTCCTGGGCGGCCTGGGGCTTCGGCTGCGCCTCCTGCGCGGTCTCCTGCTGCCCGGGGCTGAGGGTCACGGACTCGATGCGGAACGGCAGGATGCCGACGCTGCGCGCGTTGATCTGCCAGGTCTCGCGCGGCTGATCCTCGTTGTCCGTCCAGGGTTCGCGTTCCATGCGGCCGACGACCAGCACACGCATGCCTTTCTGGTACAGGTCCTTCCAGTGCGCGGCGTCGCGGTGCCAGATTTCCACCGGCGCCCAGAAGCCGCCGCGATCCTCGAAGGTGCCATCCTTCTTGGGAATGGGGTTGTCGAAATAGACGTTCAGGCGCAGAAGGCGGCTGGGCTCGTCGTTGCCGTTGGGGAACTCCCGGTACTCGGGGGGCGAACCGATGTTGCCTTCGCCAGAAAAATGCGTGCTCATGTTGCAATCTCCGTGGTGGTTGAAATACCCGCTGGTTGGCGGCGGGCGCGTGCTGGGGTGCCCTGCGCGATTACCGATCGCGCAGGGTGGGCGGTGTGGACTTGAGCCGGCGCAGGTAGGCGTCTTCCGCCTCGGCGGCCTTGCTGGCGCACTCCTGGGCCTGCCTGCCCAAGGTGTGCAACAGGCTGATCTGCATGTTCAGCGTGATGCGCTGAAGCTCGATCGCGTGCAGGTCGGAGAGCAGGTTGACCGGCGTGCTGGTGCTCGCCATCAGCTCCTGCCACAGGGCCACGCCCATGGCTGACCTGTCGTGCTTGCGCCAGCGAAAAAACACCGTGCCTGCGCCAGTGGTCTGCTGGGCCAGTTCGATAGGCAGCAGGTGGAAGGGATGCCCGAGGGCCTGTTGCAGCACCTGTCGCTGCGCCAAGCCAATCAATTCGTCGCGCATGGCGAAGCACTGGCTGGCCCAGACCTCCAAGTCCCCTTTACCTTTAAAAGGCTTTAAAAGGCCTTTTTGAGAGCCTGCGTGTTCCAGCCGCATGAAGGCGGTCTGTTGCAACGGGCGGAAGTAGCGGGTGTCGCGGTTCGGGTCGCTCATGCCTGCGCGTCCTCGCCTGCGGTGGTCTCGGGTGCCTCGGTGGTGGTGGCCTCGTCGCTGGGCGATGCGGTTGCGGCAGGACCGTCACCGCGCTGCTGCAGGCCACGGCGCACGATCGGCGGCGCGAACTTCGAGCGGCGCGTGCCTTCCAGCACGTTCTGCGGCAGTTCACCGAATTTCTCCAGCGCCGCCCGCGCTGCGGCATTCTTCGCGGCGAAGTCGTCGCGGGTGCAGCCCGAGTAGCGGTACTGCTGGGCCAGGCTGAAAAGACTGCGCAGCGCATGTGCGCCTTCGTTGAGCCAGCGTTCGAGCGTCGAGCGATCGATCAGCGCGGTGTGGTGCGCGAGGATCAGCTTGCGGGCGATGTCGTCGTAGTCGGCCAGCAGATACACCGCGGCAAAGCCCAACTGCGCATTGACGAACAGCGGCAGCTTGACGGGCTGCACGTTGAGGTTCTCGCCCAGGGTGAGTGCCGGCGGCACGCTCGCCAGGGCCTGGTCCACCTGCTCGCGTAGCGTTTGCAGCGTGGCCTTCGTCTGGTCGAGCTTGTCCTCGATGCGCAGCATCCAGAAGTCGCTGTACGGGTCGTCCTGCTCCGAGCCGCGCCGCATCTTGTTCATCTGGGCGATGTAGCCGTTCAGGCCGACGATGCCCGGTCGTCCCTCGGCGGCGGCGCGGCCGTGCCAAATGCGCGAGGCGTGGTGCGTGTGCAGCGTCAGCGACATCGCGCTGCGCAGGGAGCCGAGATTCAGTTGCAGGGGTTCGTTGGTGGTTGCCATGGTGTCCGCTCGTTGTTGGAAAAGAGCGGACAGCTTCGGCAGGTAGCGGAAGGCAGTCAGTCAACAAACCGAAACCCGCCCGTCCCCGGTTCAGAGCGCGGCGGTTGCATGCGGCGCGAGCTATCCCCAGGGGATAGCTCCATGGAGCGCCAAGGAACGCTGCACACCCGGATCAGCGCGGACAAGGCTGATCTGCGGCAGGCGAACGAGGCCTGGCGTGCAGCGGTTCGACGTCGTAGCCGTCAGTGGAACTATCCCCAGGGGATAGTTCCACTGAAAGCCACCGGCATCCACTTCACCGCCTTGCACGCCCGCTCACTTGCTGGCAAGCAGATTGCGCAGCCGCTCGATGTGCTGCTTGGCAACTTCTGGCGGCACAGGCTTGCCCTGCGGCTGGGATGGTGGTGCCGCTGGTGGTGGCCGCTCGTTTGGCGGGGAAGGTGCTGATGGCGCGTCTTTCTTGGCCCAGGCGTTGAACTCGCCATGGATGGCCCGCTGGATGATGCCGAACAGATACCCCGCAGGATTGCGGATGCCATGATTGGCGCAGCGTGTAGCCCATTCGTCCAGCACGGCCTGCCTGAGCGAAACATCGACTTGCTGCAATGCCACTCTGGCACCTGTTTGCTGCTCTGCCTTCAGTTCCGCGAAGCGCTTGGGCCATTGCAGGTCGCCCAGCACGCGCGCCTGCGCGGTAGTACGTACTTCATTAATACGACGACTACGTACTGTACGGGCCTGCTTCGGATTCCGAAGAGAGGCGTCTGGCGCGGGTTTCGGCCCTGCTTCGGAGTCCGAAGTGGGGTCATCAGGATTCCGAAGAGGGCTCGCAACCCCTTCTTCGGAATCGTGAGTGGCATCCTCTTGTGGATAACCTTCGGTCGCCGTGATGCCTTGGCTGGCGAGACGTTCGGCCAGGACCTGCAGCCGTGACGGCAGTGTGCGGCCGGACAGCAGCGGGTCTTCCGCGATTTCCTTGAGTGTGTTCAGGCCCACGATCTGCACGGCTTTGGCCGAATGGCCGAGCGCCTGGCTGACGAGTTGCAGGTAGTCTGGGTCGAGCTGCATCGCTTCAAAGGGGGTCAGCGGCTCGTCGTGCAGGACATAGAGGTTGCCGAGGATGCGGCCGGTCTTGGGCTCGCGGCGGCGCCGCACCAGGCTCAACCATCGGGTGAGGCGCAACAACGTCAGGGCACGCGCCACGGTTTCGTGCGAGGCTTGCCCGGCACAGGGCATCGACGCTAGCCAGGGCCGAAGCTGTTCATACGTCGGGAACGCCGTCACGCCATCGTCGTTGAGCATCAGCCGGAAGACCTGCCAGGCGTTGCGCTCCAACGGCGTCAGGCGACGGTCGAGGAAAAGGCGCCGCGGTACGGTCTCGTGCCGATTGCCGCTGAACAGGAAGGCATCGCCAGACGTCGGGGTCGTGGGCATCGCGACAGGCGTGGGTGTGGACGGGGGGGCGTCGGCGTTGGGCTTGGGCGCAAGGTCTTTCAGCGCAGCGTCGAACAGGTCTGCGAGTGCGATGGGGCCACGACGTGGTGCGGTGTCGTCCACGGCCATGGTCAACCCAACCCCTGATCGACCCAGCTCTTGATTGAGGCCCAGACCACCGACAGAGGCAGCAACATGCCTTCGGCCAAGTCCATGGCGGCATCGAGGATGGAGGTTTCGTCTTCGAGATCGACGTTCCTGCTGCTGGTCACTGCCTTCCACTGTCGCCACAGTTCCGTGTCCTGCTTCTCGTCTAGGACAGGGTGACGCCCCTTGCGCTTGGGCAGTCCCAGCACCTCACGGCGCAGGGCGACTTCCTGATGGGTCAGGCCATAGAAGCGGCTGACCATCTCCGTGCTGGCCCCCAGGCGCAACATGCGATCGACGGTCGCGATTTCCTTCTCCACGTCCTGCGCCTGCGAGAGCAGACGCCGGAGCACCTCGCGGTTCACGGACACGGAACACCACGAGACATTGGCGTTGGCCAGCACGCTCACCATGGCGGGATGCTTGAGCGCATCCAGCTCGGCCTCGCTGAAGCCCATCGCCTTGCAGCGGCGCAGTTGGCCGTTGCGCAGGTCGTAGAGCGCCTGGGCGATGACGGCCTGATTGAGCGGGTGCGGGGCGGACATGCGGGTCTCCTTCCTTCATGCCCCAGGGCCTGCGACACCGGATTCCAGGTCCAGCAGGCGCCGGGCCAGGCGCAGCAATCGGAACAGCTTGACCAGCGCGGTGTCGCTCAAGCGGCGTGTCGCATCGCCTTGGCCGTGCAGCAGCGCCGGCAGCTCGGCGGCAAGCTGCCCGCCGTCCAGATCGGCATCGGTGAAGCTCTGGCCTGCCAGGCTCGCCAGCAATGCCAGCACGCCGCGGCCCAGGGGTGATGGGGGCTGCGCGCTGGCATGGCATGCGAAGCCCACGCCGTCCGCGCGGTCCTCGATGCACTGATCGAGGCCTGCCTCACCCGCGATCTCGCGTGCGAACTGCGCGATGTGGATGCGCAGGCGATCGGGCGTGTCCAGGCCCGCGTCGATGTGCCAGACGTCGGAAATCGGGTAGAGACCGCCCGCCTGGACTGGAATGGACTGCAGGACATTGGCCGAGAAATCGGGCAGCGCATCCCCCAGCTCGTCGGCGACCATCCGCTGAATGGATTGCAGCCGCTCCGTCGTCGGTGCAGGCGAAACGATGTGCCCCTGCAGCAGATCACCAGGAGCCGCCACGGGGCTTCCTGCGGGCGAGCTGTCCGTCCCTGAGCCGCCCTCGCGCTCGCGCGACCCAGGTGTGGCCGCCGGCGTCGGGGCCGATGGGGTCGGCGCGGCGGGCGGGCGTGCCACGGTGCCAGGCTCAGGCAGCGCGGGCGGTGCCGATGGCGGGGTCGGATCGCTGACCAGGGCGCGATGGCGGCTTTCGGATTCGGTGAGGTCGAGCGCCAGCACGTCGTAGTCGATGCCCAGCAGCTCGGACATCTGGCCGATCAGCTCGTCCTGCACGCGCTGGGGGGCGAACTCGTCGGCCTGCGTGTCGAACTGCGACAGCACCTCCTGAAAGAAGTCGTCGAAGTCCTGTACCAGCGTGCGGCCCTTGGCGTAGCGCTCCCACGCGAGCATGCAGGCCTTGCGCATGACCGACAGGCGTTCGACCTGGTGGCGGCCGAGCCCGCCATACAGCACGTTCGGGATCGCCGGCAGGAGGTAGCGCACCGCGTCGTTCATCCGGCTGATGTGCGACTGCTGGACCGGGAAGCCATCGGCGGCGAGGCGGCGGGCCAGCTCGGACTGGCTCAGGGCGGCGCTGCTTTCCTGCTCGTAGAACTCGCGCGCCTTCTCGACGCCGAGGGCGCGCTCGATGAACGTCAGGCCCCCGCGCAATTCGTTCTCGGCCAGGTGGCCGGTCAGCATGACGACTTCGCCGCGGCTGGGCCACGGCCGGAACAGGCACGATATGCGGAAGAACCGCTCGTCCTTGGTCTCCGACCACAGTTCGCGCAGGATCGCCAGGCGTGTGTTGCCGCCGTTGCGGATGATGTAGTGGTCCTCGCCCGGGCGCCGGGTGATCGCCGGCGCCGCGTCAAGGCCGCGCTCCCGGATGGACGCTTTGATGTCCTCGTAGGCCGGGTTGCGCTTCTTCCTGGGATCGTGGTCGTAGGGGCGCAACTGGTCCAGGGTCACGACCATGGGCGTGTCGGCGATGGGGTCGCTCAAGGCCGAGGTGGACGGGCCGCTGCGCTCGAACCCGGCCGCGAGCAGCTTGCCGGCCATCTGCTGGGAGGTCATCTCAGCCATGGCGGCCTCCCTGCGCTTCGGACCGGGCCTCGCGCTCGGCGCGGCGGATCTGCGCCCGGGCATTGAGGGCCGCCCGGTGGTCGCTGGCGGTCGAACTGGTGTAGATCGCGGCGCAGCCTGCTTTGGTGAATTTGAGGTGGCCGCCCGGCGTGCGCTTGACGTGCCAGCCTTCACCGACAGCGAACTCGATCAGGGCGCGCAGCCGTTTGTGCCCTCGGGCCAGTTCATGTGCGTTCGCCATGGGGCCTCCCGGTATCAAGAGGGACAGGCGAACGGCCGGACACCGTGGCAAATCGGTGTTGCCACTGCGGGAACAGTTCGCCAGCGAGGCTGCGCATGCTGTCGAGCGCGGCGGGGGCGACTCTGCCCGGTGGCTGGCGGTACTCGACCCGATGCACCGGCAGGCCGCGCGTCGCGGCACGCGGATAGGCTTCGATGGCCGGCACGTCGGTGGCCAGCACGCGGATGTCGGCGTGATCCTGGAACAGGTCGCGCAGGGCCTGCTGGATCAACCGAGCGTTCGCCGACACAGGGTGGACACGGTTGATGAGCAGATGCAGCGGCGGCGGCTCGATGCCGAGGTGCCGGTATGGCGCGATGTCTTCGAGCAACTGCATGGTGCCGCGTCGAAGCTCTCTAGCCGCGAGGATTTCCGGGGTCACGGGCGACAGCGCGGCATCGGAGGCGAGCACGGCCATCTCCAGCAGCACCGAACGCGCGCCTTGGGTGTCGATCAGCACCAGGTCGTAAAGAGGCGCCAGGATCGGCAGCAGGTGCCTCAGCCGCAGGCGCCCATCCGGCGCGTGCAGCAGCAAGGTGTTCAACTCGCCCCGGTGGTCGTTGGACAGCACCAGGTCCAGGCCCGAAATGATTGTGCGGGACACGAGCTGGCCGAGGTCGCGCTCGTTGAAGGCCAGCAGCTCATAGATGCCACCAGGTGCGCGGTGGCTCAGCTCATAGTAGGAGGACAAGGTAGGCTGGACGTCGAGATCGAGCAGCAACACGCGCAGCCCTGCGTCTGCGGCCAGGCCACCCAGGTTCGCGGCCGTGGTGGTCTTGCCGACGCCACCTTTCGTTGAAATGATGGATACAACCTGCATGGCGTTCTCCGTGTGAGGATGGAAAGTCCGCGGGAGAACGGATCAGGCCCGGTTGTTGACGCGCTCGGCGATCCACTGATCGATCTCGATGGAATCCCAGCCGACCGCGCGCACACCCAAGCGCAGCGCTTGCGGGAACTCGCGCTTCTTCATCAGGTTGTAGATGTGGGCGCGCTTGAAGCCGGACTTCGCTTCGACTTCTTCCAGACGCAGAATGCGGCGCTCGTTGGGTGGCAGTACAGGTGTTTGCGACATGGCGGTCACTCCTGAACGCTCAGTGGCGTTTGTTGGCGTGACCTCTATTCAATAGACATGGGTGCGGAAAGACATTGCAAATGCAATCTCCGCGACTGCACATACAAGCTGGCAATCCTCAGAGCGTTGCGCTATGCAGCCGGCGTCTGGCCGTGGCGAACTTGCCGTTCAACGTCCGCTCGGCGATCCCCATGACGCCGTGGTGATGGGCGACCAGTGCGCTGACCACGGCCTCCTGCGACTTGAAGCTGGAGTACGGCGTGCCCGAGGGCGACTGGCCGAGCATCAGCTCCAGCATGCCCCCGATGATGTTCAGGTAGGTGGCCTCGGCCCGATCGCTGATCGGGCACTGCGCGCAGGCGGGAATCACCGTGGACTGCTTGAGCAGCGCGTCGTGCGTGTCCTGCAGCTCGCGAAGTTGGCGCTTGGACTGCTCCAAGGCGGATTTCAGGGCGAACTGCTCAACCAGCATGGCTTGCCCGGTTTCCAGTGAAATGGAAGGATGGGCGATGCGCTCGCTACGGGAAAAGAGAAAGCCTGGTCGGTGTTCGGGATAGTGCTGGCGCATCCAGCGCTTCAGATCGACATGGCGGACGGTGAGATCGGGAGAGTCGATCAGTTCGGTATCGTGCGTCGTGATGCCGTCCCGTCCGAAGGGAAGTTCCCCATTGAGGATGCCGTCATAGATGCGTTCGGTGTACAGCCGCAGTTCGCCCCAGCGCGGGCAGTCCATCGAATGTGGCAGGTTCCGCGCCGACGAGATCGACGCCAGGATCACCTGTTTGTATCGCAGTAGCCCGGCCCAGCGGATGGACGCTTCGATCGGGCGATAGAACACCTTTGATTTTGGTGCATTGTTGTTCATGCTCCCATCCCCTTCCAGGAGAGTTACATGGCCGACTCCTTTGGTGCCAACCGCATGGTCGGCCTGTTGTCTGTGCATGAAGCGGGGGTCAGGGACCCGCTTCGTCGTGGGGCTTGAGCCTTCTCACCAGCTCTTGCAGGTAGCCGTCGCGCGCTCGATGTGCAAAAATATGTGAGCTATCCAGATGACTGGGCCTTGGCAGGTATGGCTCAACAGTGGCCTCACACTGGCAGCGTCATGGGTTGCAGCGATCTACGCAAAACCGTTTGGGTATGGCCTGATAGCCCAGTGGTTTCAGAAGCCGCAAGCAGCGTCAACTGCTGCTTGGAACCTTGGATTTGCAGGGAGAATCCAGTGGGGCGATATCTGATTAGGATGCTGATATATCGAGATAGCATTACGCACGAGCAGTTTGTGGTGACAGCGAACCGCAGATTTGACGCTCACCAAGCCGTTGCTTCATGTTGCTGCTGGTGCGGTTGGAGGCCGCAACGTGGAGCGGGGATGCTGAGTAGCCACTTTGGCTCAGTAGCTTGCCCTTGTTGCGGTTGAGATCACATCAGAGGGCGAATAGCTCGCAGTTCTCTGCATACCGAAGGATGAGTTGTCTGTTCTCTAAGAGTGGACTTTGGCTAGCATGCCCGTGGTAAAATGAGAACGGCTGATACAGGAAGTGCGTTCGGAAGTCACCGGATTGGTTTCCAGCGTTTTAATTCAACACTTTGGTCTGTCCATGACTCGTACCGCTTCGACCAACATCGCTCTGTGGTGGCGCTTCCAATAGGAAGCGGCATGTCGTTGCGGTCTTGACCGCACCTTGCCGCCGTACCGGCAGGCAAGGTTTCAAAGAAGGCTACTCCGGCACGGCGGCTCCAAGATTTGAGGAGATTGCCCGATGCCCTTAGCACCCCAGCCCCATCTTCGAGCTCAGGCCCCGCGCGCCGCGTCGCCGCGGGCCGTAAGCTTGGCCGTTTTGTCTTGGCCCTCAAGCCAGCCACGCGAGCGGAGGCGCTTCCTCAGTACACCGTGTCGGCGCACCCTACGGCCTCTCTCAAAATTCATTGTGACCCAGTGCCGACCTCTACCTGCGCTTCGTCCATCGCAATCGACCGTCGATGTGTGTAATGATGTGTGTAATGGAGGTGGTGTGTAATGAAAAACATCAATAAAAACAAGGAGTTATGATGATGAAAGTCCTGATGGTGGACAACTACGACTCGTTCACCTTCAACATCGTGCAGTACTTCGGCGAACTCGGGGCCGAGGTCGAGGTGTTTCGCAACGATGAGATCACGCTCGAAGGCATCGCCGCGCGTGCGCCGGATCGGTTGGTGATTTCGCCGGGGCCGTGCTCGCCGGCCGAGGCGGGTATTTCGGTGGCGGCCATTCAGCACTTTGCCGGCAAGCTGCCGATTCTGGGCGTGTGCCTGGGGCATCAAAGCATTGGCGCGGCCTTTGGCGGCCAGATCGTGCGCGCGCAAGAGCTGATGCACGGCAAGACCAGCGTCATCACCACCACGCAAGAGGGTGTGTTCGCGGGGCTGCCCGCGCAGTTCACGGTCAACCGTTACCACTCGCTGGCCATCGCGCGGGCCACATGTCCGCCGTGCCTCAAGGTCACAGCTTGGACCGATGACGGCGAGATCATGGGCGTGCGCCACACCGAGCTCGACATCGAGGGTGTGCAGTTCCATCCAGAATCCATCCTCACCGAGCATGGCCACGCCATGCTGAAAAATTTCTTGGCCGTCTGAAGGAGCCACCATGACCACGTCGATTCACAACATCACGCCCCAAGAGGCTTTGCAGCGTGTCATCGAACACCGCGAAATCTTCCACGACGAGATGCTGCACATCATGCGCCTCATCATGCGTGGCGAAATGTCGCAGCCCTTGATGGCGGCCTTCATCGCCGCCTTGCGGGTGAAGAAGGAAACGATTGGCGAGATCACCGCTGCCGCGCAGGTGATGCGCGAGTTCTCGACCAAGGTGCAAGTGGCCGACACCACGCACCTGGTGGACATCGTGGGCACGGGCGGCGATGGCGCACACACCTTCAACATCTCGACTTGCTCGATGTTCGTGGCCGCTGCGTGCGGGGCCAAGATCAGCAAGCACGGCGGGCGCAGCGTCAGCAGCAAGAGCGGCAGCGCCGATGTGCTGGAGAGTCTGGGCGTCAACATCCAGCTCACACCCACGCAGATCGCGCAGTGCATCGCCCGCACGGGCATCGGCTTCATGTTCGCGCCGAACCACCACCCGGCGATGAAAAACGTCGCGCCCGTGCGCAAGGAGCTGGGCGTGCGCACCTTGTTCAACATCCTCGGGCCGCTGACCAACCCGGCGAGCGCGCCCAACATCTTGATGGGCGTGTTCCATCCGGATCTGGTCGGCATTCAGGTGCGCGCGCTCGAACGCCTGGGTGCGCAGCACGCCATGGTGGTGTATGGCCGCGACGGACTCGACGAGGTGTCGCTGGGCGCGGCCACCTTGGTGGGCGAGCTCAAGGACGGCGTGGTGCGCGAGTACGACATTCACCCCGAGGACTTCGGCCTGGCCATGGTCAGCACACGCGCCCTGCGCGTGGACACGCCCGAGCAGTCGCGGGCCATGCTGCTGGGGGTGCTCGATGACGAAGCCGGACCGGCGCGCGACATCGTGGTCTTCAACACGGGCGTGGCCTTGTATGCGGCCAACGTCGTTCCCAGCATTGAGGACGGTTTGACCCAGGCCCGACAGGCGTTGTCGTCGGGGGCGGCCAAGGCCAAGCTGGAACAGCTCGTCACCACCGCGCACGAATTGGCAGGAGCCGCAGCATGAGCGACATCCTGAACAAGATCGTGGCCGTCAAGCGCGAAGAAGTGGCAGCGGCCCTGAACAAAAAATCCTTGGCCGCAGTGCGTGCCGATGCCGAGAGCCGCGTGTTGACGCGCGACTTCGAAGGCGCTTTGCGCGCCAAGATCGCTGCCGGTCGGGCGGCGGTGATTGCCGAAATCAAAAAGGCCAGCCCGTCCAAGGGCGTGCTGCGCGCCGACTTCGTGCCGGCCGACATCGCGCAAAGCTACGCGCAAGGCGATGGCCGTGTGTCGGCAGCTTGTCTGTCGGTGCTGACCGACCGCCAGTTTTTCCAGGGCAGTGTGGATTACCTCAAGCAGGCCCGCGCCTCCTGCGATTTGCCGGTGCTGCGCAAGGACTTCATGGTCGACGCCTATCAAATCTACGAGGCGCGCGCGATGGGGGCGGATTGCATCTTGCTCATCGCCGCCTGTTTGTCCGACGCGCAGATGGCCGAGTTTGAGGCGCTCGCGCACAGCCTGGGCATGGCGGTGCTGGTCGAGGTGCACGACGCCGATGAGTTGCAACGCGCCTTGCGTCTGAAAACCCGCCTCGTGGGGGTGAACAACCGCAACCTGCGCAGCTTCGAGGTGTCGTTGGACACCACCCTGGGCTTGTTGCCCCAGGTGCCAACGGACCGCTTGCTGGTCACCG
>Ga0255167_1000362_pt1 | contig 16319 bp, 10 predicted proteins | sample Atl_Miss_RepA_8d_FD_183177 | JGI IMG/M metagenome (GOLD analysis project Ga0255167, IMG submission 183177) | Freshwater microbial communities from Altamaha River, Georgia, United States - Atl_Miss_RepA_8d | ecosystem: Environmental > Aquatic > Freshwater > River | place: USA: Georgia | collected... | reverse complement strand
AAATCCTTTAAGGAAGCAGCATATATTGATAAAACAATTTATCTTGGTAAAATAACATCTCGTAAAGGACAGGCTAAATATTGTAATTTGGAAAATATACATATTATAGGACCTGGTGGTGAAGGACTTGCAAATTATCAAGGCACTTGGACTCGTGATGAAGTATATAGTAAACTAGGTGATTATGGAAATTTATTACTTTTATCAGAAGGAGAAGCAGACCCCTTAGTTGTTAAGGAAGCAATGATGGCAGGTCTAGGCGTTGTAATTAATGAAACATCAGGCAAGAATCTTGACCGAAATTGTGATTTCATATCAATTATTCCAGATTCGCGCTGTGATGATTTAGATTATATACAATCTGTAATGGATAATAATAAAAAAATAAGTTATCAAAAAAGAGAATATATTAGGCAATATGCACAGGTACATTATTCTTGGAAACCATTAATTACTAAATACATTGAAACTATTCAATCTCAACTCACTAATTAGTTTTTTTGTGTATCTTGTGTATCTTGTGTATCTTGTGTATCTTGTGTATAATGATGATATAAATAAAACCATTTATCTATTATATTGTCTGTAAAATCAGGAATAATAAGATTAAATAATTCAGGTTGTTGATGTAAACAAGTTGATAATATTTGTTGATCACAACCTATAAAATATCCTTCTTCTAGATACATTTTAAAATTCTTATAAAAAATTTCAATTAATTTTAATAATGCATCCTGTCCACCACCAAATATGGCACCGGATAAATGTATTTCGTCTTGAAAAATATATTGTTCTGGATTTGTATAATCTTTTATTAAAACAATATCTATTTTATCTTTGGAAATAAGCTCGTATCTAGGATAATGAAATAAATTTTTATAATTATTTAAAATAAATCTAATATCCCGTAATGAACCAATATCATTCCAAATAAATTTATCACTATTAAAAGGATTTAATGCAATAGCTTCTTTTACTAGTGATAATTTAGAGTTCCAAATCATATAACATTCTTTAGTGCGTATATGTGGTGTTGGATCTTTCATATGTTGTTCTTCCCAAATATTTGGATAAGTCTTTACAATATCTAAATCTAGTAATTCCTTTATTATAACTCGCACTTTACCGGGTTGTGTTTGTGTTTGTGTTTCTAATGTATTTCTATTAGTATTTGCTAGAGATAGTAAAATATCTGCTTGATCTGCCGATGTAAAAATTATTATATTACATCTTATAGATAATAAAAGATTTTTTATCCAAGTCGCATATTCACAAAAAGTATGTTTTGATTTAATTTTATAATAACACGTTACTAAAGTCGCAGAACTAGATTCTAATTCCATATTATTAATTATTAATTATTAGGCTTTGTGTATATTTTTATTTTATTTAATAGGTATTTTTATTTTTTTTTTAAGTTATATTTAAGAATATTTAAGAATATTTTATATTTATTATATTTAAGAATATTTAAGAATATTTAAGAATATTTAAGAATATTTAAGAATATTTAAGAATATTTAATATTTATTATATTTAAGAATATTTAAGAATAAATGTCTAGAAAAATTACCAATAATAAAAAATTTAATTCAAGAGTTAAAAATAAGAGTGTAAAAAGGAATAAAAAAATAAGAAAAACCAAAATAAAAGTAGGAAAACTTATTGGCGGGGCTATGGGTATGGCAGCTACTAATGGTGTATTACCAGAATTGAAATTACCATTAAATAAAGAATATCTTAAAGACAATCCAAAAGTTTGTGATTTTTTGTATGACGAAACGATGAAATTATTAGATTCATTTCCAGTTATACAAACATCATCAATTAAACCATTATTACAAAAATGGTTTAAGAAAAGTGAAGAAGAAGATAAAGATAAAGATAAAAAGAAAAAATTATTTGATCCATATTTAACATTGCCAATACCATTCATTACTGACGTTCAAAACTCTGATAATTTTGAAACTGATTTTTATTATAAATGGTATATAGAAAAAAATCCTGATTTAGGTATATTAATTTCAGATAAAGGTACAATAACACCTATAGATACTAGTTGCACAATAAAAGTTAGTGGTGAAACAATAACATTTCCAATATATGAAACATTAATGGCACAAATATGTCGTGATATTTGTTTATTTTTAATAACAGGACATTTTTTTGTAGGTGATGATAATGATGATACAAATTTAAAAATAGAAGAAGATTATTTAGAAAAATTTAAAACATTATTATTTGAATGTAATGGTTGCATAGGATTAAAATATAATTATTATAAGGTTTGTCTTATATTTGATATGTTTATTTCATATATTTCAAGGCGAAAAACAATTATAGAACAAGCAATATATACAACATGTGATTATTTCCCACTATTATATAATAGTAAATTTATTTTTTTTCCAACACCATCACAATTATCATATCAATCCGTTGTTTTATTAATAGGTTCTCCAATTATTAATTTTAGATTAAATAATAGAGTTAGATATATACATAAATTAATATTACCTCCAATAAATAATTTTGCTCATGATGTTTTTGAACATTGTTCGGTATCACATAATATTAAATTTTTTACAAAGATTGATAAAGATTCTGTTGATAATATATTTAATGAATGGTTTAGTAATATCAGTAATTTAATAAAAATATTAAGTAAATATTTTTTTATCAAACCTAAAGATAAAAATAAAGACTCTAAATATCCATATGACAAAATTACCATAAAAACAAAAACAATGTATTCATTTATTTTATTTTCATTATTGCATGAATTTAATGGCGGATTAGCATTATTTAAAACAATAATTAGACAAATTGATGATCAAATAAAAAAAATAAAAGAATTTTTAATAAGGGATTTAATTGAAACTGCAATAAGTAGTAGATTATCAAGTGCTATTAAAAAAATAGATGAAATAGATAGAAATGATGAATTTTGGAAAACATATAATTGGAGTCCAATTATTGATTATTTTATTAATACTATTATAGCCAAGGCAAATCGTCCAAAAACTGGAGAAGAATTTAAACAAAATATAAATATATTATATGATATTTTATTATTAATTTATAAAAGATATAAATCAAAAGTTCCTAATTTTCTTTTTGAATTTAATCCTGATTTACGAGGATATCTAGAAGAAAATGAAGTTTCAAATAAATTTGAAAATAGTATAAATACAAATGGAAAATTTCCTATACAAATAATAAAAACACAAACATAATTTACACTTTTACAAAAGGTGGATAATTAAGTATAATATCCTGTTTATTTGGAATATTAGGCATATCTATTGATGATGGTATAATATTAGTATTTGAAGGCCATGTATATCCTATATCCTCTAGAATATCATTTCTAACTAATGTGATTTCAAAAACATTTGGTATAATTTTTCTACTTTGAATATGAGTTGCACATCCATTATTACCATGTAAATGTAGTATTGTATGGGTTTTATTTAATTTAGTTAGAAGATCTAATAAAATATTATCACTAGAACCAAATGTAGATAAATTAGTATAATAGGTTGGATGTTTGCGAATATCTGCGGGTGTGTGTAATTCTAACACTAATTGTCTAATGTTGTGCATTAAACCATTTTCTATTATAGAATTAAACAGTCCATATTCGTGGCCCTCTATATCAATTTTCATAAATATATTTGAATAAGGTTTTATATATTCTTCTAGATTAGAAATATTTTGATTATTGGTATAACCTAAATTTTTTTTTATAAATTTTATTTTTGTTTCATTCCTAGCAGATGGTATATTATTTATTGTGCCATCAAATGCAAAACAACTCTGAATATCAATATAATAATCTAATAAAGCATCTTCAAAACTAATATCATTTGAAATTCCACCACTTATAAAAGCATCATATCCACTAGAAATACTAAACATACTAATAATGCAAGGTATATCAACAATAACATATCCACCATCATTATCCTTTCCAATTCTTTTTTTGGGAAAAGGACTTTCATAAATAGTTAATGCATCTAGAGACATTATAATTTTATTTAGTTATTATTATTACTTAACTTATTTAATAATTTGTTAAATAAAATATTTTGTTAAAACAACAATAGGTGTTTTAAGAGGATTTACAAAATCCATGTTTAACAATGATACTGGATGCAGATATATTTTTGTAATAATAAATATTACTATTATTTAGTTAATGTAATATCTATTTTTTTAATTTTTTTTAGATAAAATAGAAATGCCTAATAAAACAAATAAAAATAAATCTAAAAATAATAAATCTATTTTTAAAAAGAGTGTAAAAAGAAATAAAAAAATAAGAAAAAATAAAATATTTAAATTAACTAAGTTAAAATTACAAATTGGGGGTAATTATACAAATATTGCTAGTTCTATTACTGATTTTATTGAAATAATTAAAAAATTTGAGGAATTTGAAAAATCATCTAGAAATAGCACAATTCATAAAGAAACTGGATTTGATTTTGCAAATCTTGAAGACAATACTTATTACAGAAAATTAATATCATATACTCCTTGTTCTATTGATTTAAGAATGAATAAAGAATCACCATATGAATATGTATTTGACAGTGAATTTAATTTAGTTCAAACAAGACAAAGAATTAATATTGAAAATGAAATTATACTTGGTTCTGATGATTATATTATTTGCCAATCAATGGATGATGGTAGTTATAAAATTATTATGAAGAATAATACAAATTATTATTCTGATTTATGTCCTACACAAGTTCAATTGGTTTCTTTAAATACTGAAAACTTGCGTGATACTGGGCATTCATTAATGTTAATTTTGAATAACAATGAACCAAAAAGTTTTTCTGTTATAGATCCTAATGGCGGAGATACAATAGTTGGTAAAAATCTAAGTGAAGAAACATTTTCTAAAATGCTAGAACAAATTATGATTATGAAAGGTTATGTATATTCAAAAATAAATTACCCACCTTGTCAAATAATGTCGGTTTTATTTCCTAATAGTTGTCATTTATGGTCATTATTATATTGTGAACTAATTATAAGATTTAATTTAGATGAAACTATAGATTTTTTTACAAGAACAAGCCCTATGGATTTAGATAAATTAATTTCAAAATATGCAACTTATATAATGAAGGTGATACAAAAAATAAATAGAACCATTAAGGAAGATGTATTTATTTATAGTAATTATTATATAAAAGCAGACGAATTATTTGAAAAAATATATGCAATTTATAGAAAACAAGTAATAGAACCTAGAACAATAAAAATATTAAGATACAAAAATATAAAAATATCATTTGTAAGAGGTCGCGATTATGATTGGGAACTAGAATTATTAAGTAAAACAAATACTAAATATAAAATTTTATCAAAAGATTCACATAAATTACAAACTTTAAGTATATTCATAAAAGCTTTTCCAGATAATTTTAAAGAAATTTTAGAAAAATATGATAGTAATGAATTAAATATGTTAACATCAAAAATCTAACAAACATAAAATAAATAATAAAAATAAATAAAAAAAAAATAAAAAATAAAATAAGAAATAAAAATCAATTTTTAAATATTACGGAATGCATTAGTATGTGTGTTATATACACTTGCCCATTCAGGATATATATCACTAGTATTTTCATCTGTAAACCCGTGAAAAGTTTTATTTACCCACGGATAAGGCATATAGATATATTTACTAGCTTCTAGAGGTGAAACTGCATTTATACGCGATTGTTGCAAATAAACACCAAACCAACTTAATGTTGAATTAGAACATATACCACCCTGACATTGAGACATAATAAATAATGTATCTAGCTCATCATCTTTATTAGATTGAATTTTAATATCTGCATTTTTTTGTATCTGTTTTAAATATTTTTGTAAATGTTGTGAATATTCATTTGTACAAACTATAAATATAGCTTTAGGATTATAAGATTTTATTCTAGCAATACAATCTAAATAATAAGATTCTAAAGAAATATTATATAATTCATTTCCTACATAATCTCCTAATCTTATATGAATAAAATAACTATTTTTAAAATTTTCATATTCATTTAAAATTTGAATCTTTTTTCGTGTTGGATTTATTGATATAAAATCTGGATAATCATCTGGCAAATAACGAGGATTTATAAAATATCCATATAAAATTATATTTACACAACCTTCTATAATATCTTTTGTTATCCGTGTAGATAAATCCACATATTCAAATGATTCCGTATCTTTTGCTTTATATACATATCTATTAGGAATATTATCATTTATAATTCGTAAAGATATACTGAATTTATTATTAGAATCATTAAATAATTTATCTAAAGATTGCATTGTTTTTTCAGCTGATTGATGACTATTAGGAATAAAATGTGCTTTAGAAATTATTAATTCGCGATTATATTCTCTAGCTATAGACAGTGCAGCACCTATTTTAAATAATTGATTACCCAAACCACCATTTATTTCCGGACATAACAAACCCAATGGTTTTTGTTTTGCAGGTGGTATTTCGTGTGATATTGGTTTTGGATATAATGGTATATTTGTATTTTTTAAGTATTTTAGATATTTGTTTTCATGTTTATAATTATGAAAAGATAAAATTTTCCATTCATATTCATTATCGCTATATAATGCATTTATATTTGTTGATGGTTCTATATTACTATGATTAAGATGATAACCAACCATAATATCTTCAGCAAGAAATAATTTTACTGTTTCCATATTATTTATTTTTTTAAATGTCTCTAGAGCTTTATAACTAAGATAATAAAGAGGACCACCACAATAACGAACAACAGGAAAAGATACATAATAATTTGAATTTCCATGAAAATTATACATAAATTCTATTTTATTATCTACTTTATTACCACAGTAATCCACATTTATAAATTTGGATAAAAAAATTAATTTACTAAGATGATTAATATTAGGTATCACATCATCATCGCATTTAAATATTCCTGATAATTTCGGATGTAATTCTAGAATAACACGAAATAAACAAAGTGTTTTTTGATTTAAACTATAATAATCATCTGGTGTATTTAATACTATATAAAATGATTCTTCTAGAATATAACTTTTTCTATCTTCTAGTTGGTTATTTTCTTGAAATTCAGCTCTAGAAGGATTACCATAAATTATATATATATATTTACAACATTGTTGAAAATTATTTGAAATTAAATAATTATAGACTAATTTTGCTTTCTCTATATTTTTATAACAAGAATAAATTAAAAATATATATTCAGGATTTTCCATTTTATCAATATTATTTATAAGTAATATATATTAATTAAGTTGTTTGGTTAATATGATTAATTAATATGATTAATTAATATGATTAGTTTATATGATTAATTAATAATATTAATTTATATTTTTATATTTAAAAATGAAGACCAACGCATAAATAAAATTTATTAAAAAATATCATATTCTATTAGTAAGAATCAATATAACAACAATATAAAAATATCCAATATGGCTGCGACAATTCAATACACAAATAATTCGCCAACACATGAAAATTATTGGTTTCAAGACTTGGCGGGAACCATATTTAATTTAGACCTTGCAATAAAAATAATTCCTAATAATGATATGACTTATGCTGAAAAAATAAATTCGCTTGTTCGTTTCAGTATTTATATTGGTGTAATTTTATCTCTATTCTATTCTAATTATTTATTCTTATATATTCCAATTCTTACAATGCTAGGAACTTATATTTTATATATATTTAGACTTGATACTCTAGAAAAAACACTAGCAACGGTTGGTGAAAATGGAAATATTGGGAAAATACCAGATAAAAAAATGAAGAATTTGATGGACAAAAATATAGTAGGTTCTAGGGATGGTGAAACATTTGAAGATATTTTAAATATCAAAAGATGTGTAAAGCCTAGCAACGGAAATCCATTTATGAATCCTCTAGTCTTTGATTCCCGTTTACGCGATGCCGCTTGTGATGCCGTGAAACCCGAAAATCAATTGCAGATTGAGCGTGAATACAATCGGCATTGTATTAAGGATATTAGTGATATCTGGAATCATAATTCTGGAAGACGACAATTTTATACAGTTGCTAATACTACTTATCCCAATAATCAGGAAGCATTTGCTAACTGGCTCTATAAACGAGGTCCATCTTGCAAAGAAGGCAATGGTGCACAATGTATTGCTAATATTGCAAGTAGAATTAATAGTAGTTTAATAACACCTAGTTTTGCACAATAAAAAATAAAAAAAACATTAATAAAATAAGCTATTTTTATTATTTTTATTATTTTGTCTATTTATGAAATATTAGTATATATTTATATTAGTATATATTTATATTAGTATATATTTATATTAGTATATATTTATATTAGTATATATTATATAGAAAGCTAAAATAATGGCAACTGCGTCTGCAACAGGAGAAAATTCAAATAATAATAATGGTTTTGAAACAATAACACAAGGTTTAACTATAGAAAAGTTAATACCTATATTAAAAAAAAAATTACCAACAATTAAACCATTTAATCTAGAGAAAGCATTTTGTGGTTTAATTTCCAATAAATCAATTAAATCAAAAACACAATCAACTACTAGTATTAATTATTTAGTTCCGTATTCTGATATATCTATCAAAGACAAAGAATCACCAACACAAAATACTGAACTAATGACTTTATTTTCTTCATTTCCTACAACAATAGTATATTATTTTATTAGTTTATATTTATCTATTTTAAATGATAATGTAAGTGATTTATTATTTCATCAACTATTAGCTAACATACAAGTTCCAGGATTAATAGACGAACAGAAATATACTGCATATAATCAAGTTAGTCCAATGACCACTTACAATGAAATGTTTGGAAATGATTTATTGGTAAATCATTTACGATGCTTCTTTGGAATTCAACCTTGCTTTCCAGAATTTGAAAATGCACGTGATAGAAATTTATTTATTGGATTTATTAAATGTGGTTCTATAACACGCGGAATAAAAGGTTTTTTTGCAAAATTAACAAAAAAATTTTCTAATATAGGCGGACATATGAATTCATTTATTATTGATAAAACTAATAGACTTATTATTCATTTTGAACCAAAAGGTAGTGGTTCTAGTGTATATCAGCCATTTAATTTAAAACAATTTATTTGCAGAGTTGCAGGAAAAGAATATATTCCTGAATCTTACACCATAAATATTAACGAAATTGAATATACTTTTATCGATACTAAAGATTTATATATGGTTCAATCACCTTTATTTAAATTTGATATATTTTGTCAGACATACTCAATTCTAGCAATCTTAACTTATTTATTGAATATTGAAACTATACGTGCATTACCCGATACATCTGAAAAATATATATTGAATATATTGCATATATTTCAAACAATAACTAGAGAAGATGCATTAAAATTCAGAAATTTTTTTTATAAAATATGTAATAATGATTTTAAAATGAAAATTGAAGCATTTCATAATGAACTTATGAAACGAACAAAAAAACCAAAACAAATTAGCAGTAATCTAGGTGAAAGTAATAATTATGGAAATGGATTTGAAAATCTAGGTGCCGCATCAGCTAGTAATAAAATTATTGATTTTGAAGAAGATAATGAAGATAATATGGAAATGATTAGTTTAGGTAATAAAACCATTAAGGGTGGTAATCGTAAAAGTATCAGAAGAAAATACAAGTCAATAAAAAACACTAAAAAACAACACAGCAAAAGGACGAATAAATTACTTAATACTAGAAATATAGTAAAACATTAATTCCTCTATTCTAATATTAATAAAAAATGTTGTAATCCTTTAAGCAATAGTTATTAGCTTATTTTTCCATATTCACTTTGATATCGATGGGGATTTAAGGAATAAAAAAGGTTTTTAGGTGAATGGATTTCTATTTTTATATTAGAAAATTAAATTTGTGAGTGTTTTTTTTTAAATATAAAACAAAATTAATAAATATATTTAATCACAAGATATAGATTAGATTGTATATAGATATATGCCACCAAAAAAAGAGATAGAATATGCAAAATCATTTGCTAGCCACGAGAAAGCTAAATATTGGAGTGATAAGAATGAATTAAAACCTGAAGACATAACTTTAAAAAGTATTAATAAATTTATTTTCAATTGTAATAATAAGGAATGCGGGCACGAATTTATAACATCACCAAATACTATAATATCTTTAGGTAGATGGTGTATTTATTGTTGTGTTCCATCGAAATATTTATGCGAAGATATTAATTGTAAAATTTGTTTAGCAAAATCATTTGCACCACACGAAATGGCTAAATATTGGAGTGATAAAAATGAACTAAAGCCTAATCAAGTATTTAAAAATTCTAACACTAAATTTTGGTTTGATTGTCCAGATTGTAAGCACTCTTTTGATAGTGTATTAAGCACTATAGCAAAAGGTTGTTGGTGTCCTTATTGTTCTAAACCTGCTAAACAATTATGTGGTAAAGATGATTGCACTTATTGTTTTGATAATTCATTTGCTAGCCACGAAAAAGCTAAATTTTGGAATTATGAATTAAATGGAGATATCAAACCTATAAATATATTCAAAACTAATAGAAATAAATATTATTTTGATTGTAATGAGTGCGGGCACTCTTTTCATTCTGTATTATCTGAAATTACAACAAAAGGAATATGGTGTCCATATTGTAGTCATAATTTATTGTGTAATAATGATGAATGTAGTAAATGTTTTGAAGTATCATTTGCATCACACGAAAAATCTAATATGTGGAGTGCAAAAAATGGAGATATAACACCAAGGCAAGTTTTCAAATGTAGTAGTAAAAAATATTGGTTAACTTGTAATGATTGCTTATATACATTTCAATCAACCTTATCACACGTTGTAAATAGTGATAGTAAAAATAATAAATATTGCCCGTTATGTAATAGTCATCTAATACGTGATATAGAACATTGTGATATTAGTTTTGAAAAATCTTTTGCAAGTCATCCAAAGGCTAAATATTTTAATAATGAATTAAATAATGGATTGAATCCTGGTAAATTATCAAAAAGTAGCAATGAAAAATATTGGTTTGATTGCGAATGTGGTCATAAGTTTGAGGCTGCATTACATTCTATTGTGGCGGGTAGTTGGTGTCCTTATTGTGCTTTTCCATCACCAAAATTATGTAATAATGATAATTGTGCTATTTGTTTAAATAAATCTTTTTTGAGTATACCTAAGCATAGATATTTAGAAGATAAAACAATTAATCCACGGCTTATTTATAAAGGATGCCAAATTAAATATAACTTTATTTGTGATAAAAATCATAAGTTTTCAATGAAAATTGCCGCTATAACAAATGGGAGGTTTTGTCCTAAATGTGTTAATAAAACTGAGCAAAAAGTATATGAAGAATTAGTAAACATTTATGAAAATATAAATTTTCAATTCAAGCCACAGTGGTGTAAAAATAATAAAACTAATCGTTGTCTACCATTTGATTTTGCATTAGAAAAACAAAAAATTATAATTGAATTGGATGGTATTCAACATTTTCAGAAGGTTAAAATTTGGGGAGATCCAATTGAAATACACAAGAAAGATATATATAAAATGAAGCAAGCTAATGAAAATGGATTTTCCGTTATAAGAATTACTCAAGAATATGTAGCTAAAAAAAATTCAGATTGGCTAGAGCAACTAAAGCAAAATATTGAAAAAGTAATTAGTAATAATATAGTTCAAAATGTATATATTTGTAAGAATAATGAATACAATATTTTTACAAAATCAGAATTAGAAAACATAGAATAATGCGTTTTATTTAATTTCGTTTTTTTTATTTTTATTTACTTCTTGATATATATTAATTATCTGAAAATGTCTAGTTTAAATCTAAAAAAATTTGATATGGCGTCAATACCCAAAGGCTCAATTTGCCTTATGATTGGTAAGCGCAATACCGGTAAATCTTTTTTGGTAAGAGATTTCCTTTACTATAAACGTGATATTCCAATTGGAACAGTAATTTCAGCGTCAGAAAATTCTAATAATTTTTACAGCACGATGATGCCTAGTTTATTCACACACGATTCTTACAGCCCAGAAATCATTGCTAATCTAGTGAAAAGACAAGAATTAGTTACTAAAAAGATGAAACAGCAACAGGCTATGTATGGAAAAAGTAATATAGACCCAAATGGATTTTTAGTTCTAGATGACCTCATGTTTGATGCAAATGCGTGGATAAAAGACCCTAATATCAAAAAAATTTTTATGAATGGTCGGCACTTTAATCTCACGTTTTTACTAACAATGCAATACAGTCTTGGCCTAGGACCAGCCTATAGAGGCCAGTGCGATCTGGTATTTTTGTGCAGGGAAAACTACGTGTCTAATCGTAGGCGTTTATACGATCATTATGCCGGTATGTTTCCAACATTTGAAATTTTCTGCCAAGTTATGAATCAATGCACTGAAAATTATGAAGTTTTAGTAATAAATAATTTAATTAAAAGCAATCGAATCGAAGATTGTATTTTTTGGTACAAAGCGTCAGAACATCCACCCTTTAAAATCGGTGCACCCGAATTTTGGCAATATCATTCAAATAATTATTCAGAACAAGATGAAGAAGAAGATGATGTGCTTGACCTAACAAGTATTAAAAAGAAAAACGCAATTTCTGTAAATGTAAAGAAAACCTATTAATAACTAAGGGAAGGTTCGCATAAAGGAACCTTGGTTCCATTAGAACTTCCTCCAGTTAACCTTTGGTTTGTTGAAAAAATTGATTTAAAGCCCATCACACCCATAACCTCAACTCAATCACTCTAGAAATGCTTCGTGCCTTGATAACAAGTATTCCTTTCAAACAGACAGCCGCTAATCCAGAATGGAATCATCTCCCACGCACCATCTTACAAGATATAACCCATTTTATCTATCTAGAGCGACTTTTTCATTCCAACCATCCCCCATTATACAACATCAAACCATTTATACACATTGCCAAGAACACAACACATCACTCTCTAGAATCTATCCCCATTCCACAACACACTCAACTTACCAAATACGCCCACAGCTATCTAATTGATACATTCACGCGTAATTTATCAATTTATAATAATTCCGATTCCAAATTACTAATATCTAGAAATTGGATTCATTATAATCAACATTCAAAACTCTTAAGAATATTATCCATCCGCGAAATATTTGATTATCATGTAGAATTTGCACATTATCTAGAATACCTGAATAACACACGATGCAACCCGGATTTCAATGCTAGAGATTTGAATCACACCAAGTTTCTAGAACAATTGCAAAATTAACTAACCCTATTACGCACCATCATTCAATATCATTCAATATCATCAATATCTTTCTAAATCTTTCTAGTAGTTTTTTAGTTTTTGTTTTCTAGGTTTCTTTCTATTTATAATATAGCTAGAGAAACCATTTGCAATACCCTAGAATGTCATTTCAAATTCGTGCAGATGGAATTATGGATCCAGAAGCTAAATACCCTAATCCTCTCACCGGACAACCCTATTCTAAAGCATATCGGTATTTAGCTATGGAAAAACGCAAAGCAGATGGCAAACAAGATGGGTGGGTGCAATTTGCAACTTGGCGCGACCGTATAGATATTATTAAAAAAATTCATAAATCCAATATCCTGCTAGTTAAAATTCCACCCGGAACCGGTAAAACTGTTATCATTCCAAAATTATTATTACATTACTTTGGATATCAACGCCCGGTACTGTGCACGGGACCAAAACAAATTACTGTTCAATCATCCGCTGAATATGCGGCTAAGTGTTTAGATGTGCCATATAATGTAATGGATGATAAGGGTGATGAAATAAAACCGGCTGAAAATAATTATTTACCGATTCCCACTAAATATCGTTTTGTAGGATATAAACATGGTGGTCAAAAAAATATGGCTAATTCTAGCACTAAATTATTATTCACTACAGATGGTTCAGTTAAGGAAACAATTTTAAGGAATGATGCGAATTTATCTAAATATGGTGGAGTAATTGTGGATGAAGTGCATGAAAGAAGCGTTAATATTGATATTGTTATTGCTTTATTAATGGATATTGTCAAAAGACGACCAGATTTTAAAGTTATTTTTTTAAGTGCTACTATGGATTTGGATTTATTTCAAGAATATCTGAAACGAATAAATCTAGGAAATGCATATTCTATTTATACTCTTCCAGATACTGAAGTGGTCGCACCTTTTAAACGCACTATAATTAATGATACTAAAAAAATAGATTCTATGCAAATTGTTGAAAATGTTTATAAGAAAATCAATGAAATTATTCTTAATCCGCAATTACCTATTGGCAATATTCTAGCATTTGTTACCAGTGATCCGGAAACTAATAAAATAGAAAAGAAAATTTTTAAAAATATGAAAAATTATCCTATACATAATAAACCTTATCCTATTGCATTTAGTCGTATTACACCTCAACCAAAACAAGATTTAGCTACTAAAAAAAATACTTTAAAAACTATAGCACCTACTGCAGAAGCACCACAAGGATTTTCTAGAAAAGTAATTATTGGAACTAATGTCGTTGAAAGTGGTATAACATTTGATGACTCTATTATATATGTTATAGAAACTGGTCTATCCTTTGAAAAAGTTTATGATCCTAAAAATTATTGTTATAATTATAGTAAAACAGATATTACAAAGGCTAGTATTGAACAACGATGTGGGCGAACTGGAAGAACAAGTAATGGCACGTGTTATCAACTTTATCGTAAATCTGATTTTGATAAATTTAATGATTTTACACCACCTAAAATTTTACAAGAAGATATAAGCAAAGATTTCCTTAATATAATTGTAATGCCAATGAATGGTAATGTCCAGAAAGGATTAGAATTTATCTCTCGTATGATTGAACCACCTAAAAATTATCAACACTCCATTTACCGTGCTTATAATAATTTACTTAATATGGATTTTATTGATGCCGCCGGAAATTTTACTAATTTAGGACGAATTTGTAATTCATTTAATATATTTGATTTGAAAATTGCAAAAATGATAGTTGGTAGTTTTTATTTACGATGCACTCATCTAGCTATCCCGCTAGGGGCTATTTTGCAAACAGTGCAAGGATTTGATGATATATTTAATAAACCACCTGGTATGGAAGATGACCCTGCTTTAGAAAAACAATATATAGATAATATTAAACGCTTGAAAGATGACAGAGGAGACCACATTACTTTATTACGGCTTTATTATTTTTGGATTAATTCACCCGAACCTAATGAATTTGCAGAGAAAAAAGGTTTGAATATTAAAACTCTTAATAATATACAAAAGACAGAAAATGATTTAATGAAAGAAGTAGAAAAAGCAACACCATATATAAAATCTTTAAATTTATTTCTAGGCGAACAAACTGGTGGTGGTAATGCTTATAATTATAATATTTCTAATTTCCGTCCTTATCGTTTTGATGGTGAAGTAGATTATGAAGATGATGATGATGATGATTATGAATATAAAGATAAAAAAATAGGTGGTGGTGATAATAATGGCGGTGATGATGGTGATGAAAAAAAAGAAGATTATACACTATTTGGTGGGACTGATTCTAGTGATGATTCTAGTGATGATGAACTTTATTTTAAAGATGTAAGTGAAGAAGAAATAAATAGAGAATTATTTAAAATGAATGGCGGTTTAAGTGCTTTAAGTGTTCTAGATGATGCGGTTGATAATAATAGAAAAAATAGTAATTTATTATTAAAAGAATTAGAACACCAAGGGGGATTTATTACAGATGATGCGATTAATAATACAACATTTTTTCAAAATGCTAACACAAATACTAACTTATCTAATAACATTGGTATCAATGTTGGAGGAATGGTCTCTAATGATTTTAGACTATTTGGAAATGATTCAACAGAACTGCAAAAAGGCGGGAGGATGCAAACACACAAAAACAACACTAGAACAAACAGAACAAGAACAAACAACAACACCAAAACAATAAAATCATCATTATCCTTTGATAATAATTATAATGGTGGTGCTAGAGATGAAAAAGAAGAAAAAGCTAAGCTAGATAAAGCAAAACTAGAAAAAGAAAAAGCTAAGCTAGAAAAAGAAAAAGTAGAGAAAGCTAAGCTAGAAAAAGCTAGGCTAGAAAAAGAAAAAGAACAATATGAAGCAATGAGAAAAACTATAGAGCGTAATAAAAAAATTATGGA
>Ga0255167_1000342_pt1 | contig 16971 bp, 15 predicted proteins | sample Atl_Miss_RepA_8d_FD_183177 | JGI IMG/M metagenome (GOLD analysis project Ga0255167, IMG submission 183177) | Freshwater microbial communities from Altamaha River, Georgia, United States - Atl_Miss_RepA_8d | ecosystem: Environmental > Aquatic > Freshwater > River | place: USA: Georgia | collected... | reverse complement strand
CCGGACCAGGACCTGCTGGCGCGGCGCCTTGCCTCCGAAGTTGCGCTGTCGTCCGTGTTGGAGAAGGCATTGCTGCTTCAGCGGACTTTGTTGACCGGCAAGAAGGAGCCCAACGTGGCGGCGAACCAGTTGGCGGTCGAGACCGTGAACCACGAGAGCGACACGCTCGACCAGGACATCCGCAACCTCAAGACCGAATTGGAACTGCGCCGCGAACTGGCGAACAACTCGCCCATGGCCATCATCCAGCGCCACAGCACGCGGGCGGCTGGCTCGCGCGGCATCTACGAAGGCGATCCGGTGCCCGACCGCCTCGATCGGTTGCAGAAGGGCAATCCCGGGGGCAGGCCATGAACACGACCTGGCTGCACCCGCGCTGGCTGTTCAGCCGGCGCGCGGCAAAGGCGCTGCTGTGGGCGGTGGCGCTCGTCGCCGCTGCCGTGGGCGCAAACATCGTGGGCATCTACCTGCTGGGCAGCGTTGCCGGCTGGGAGCAGTGGCTGGCGGCAGCTTCAGGCTACTTCCTGGTGTGGCGGCTGTGCCTGTATGGGGCAACGGCCTATGGATGGGTGTGGATGCGCCGCCGGCTGCTGGCGCGCGAAGACGACGAGCAGGCGCGGCGGCGCCTGATGCGCAGCGAGATCGCTGGCGTCGTTGCCATCGTGGCGCTGGAAGCCAGCCTGTTGATGCGGGGCTGAGGGGAGATTCAGGCCATGACTCTTTTCACGACCGACTACCTGGAGTACTACCTGACCCTCGTGTCCTGGATCATCAACAACGGCATCTGGGCGGTGCTGGTGTCCAGCGGGGTGTCCGCGCTGCCCTTCGTGGCGATCATCGTGCAGGAGTGGCTGAAGGCCCGTGCGGAAGGCGCCGACGAAGGCAACAAGGGCGTGCTCTCGGCTGCGCGCATCGAGAACCGGGTGTTCGTCGCCATCGTCGTCGTGATGTTCGCCGGCATCCCGTTCATCGACGTGGACCTCAACACCATCCAGTACGACAGCTCGCGCTCCGCCCAGTGCCAGGTCAGCGTGCCTCAACCCACGGATACAGGCTGGTCGCAGTCTTTCAGCACGCTCAACAACCAGAGCGCCAAGGTGCCGGTCTGGTGGGGTTTCATGCACGCGCTATCACGTGCCGTCACGGGCGCCTCGGTGGCGGCCATCCCGTGCGGAACAGACCTTCGGCAGATGAGGATGGAGATCGATGCCACGCGCATCGACGATCCGGTACTGGCTCAGGAGGTGGCGGATTTCACGCACAACTGCTACGGGCCGGCGCGCGCCAAACTTTTCATGCAGCGCCCGGATCTCGATGAGGCGCAGATGCACGATGTCACCTGGATCGGCTCGCGCTTCTTCACGGACACCGCTGGCTACTACGACAGCTATCGGTCCGCCACACCGCGCGACAACTGGCCCTACGACAGTACCCGCGACGCCGGGCTGGCGCAGGTCGCCAGTGGCGGCGGCTATCCGACCTGCAGGCAATGGTGGGCCGATGGCAGCAACGGCCTGCGGGCGCGGTTGCTGGGCCAGGTGGACCCGAGCCTGCTCACGCGGCTGGCGGGCTGGGCGGGTTTTTTGAGCCGTGCCCAAGTGGACGATTCGGTGATCCGCGCGATCGCGTCACCGCGGCAGCAGAAGCTGAACCAGGGCAGCGTCTATACGGACTACGGCGGCCAGATCGACAAGACCTTGCCGAACATCATCACGCGCGCTGCCGGCGACGTGGGGATGGCCGTCGGGGGTATCGCGGCGTTCCCGGCAATGGACGTGGTGCGCCAAGCGCTGCCGATGGTGCTTGCGCTCCTCAAGATGGCGCTCGTGATCTGCATCCCATTGGTGCTAGTCGTAGGCACCTATGACCTGAAGACGGTCGTCACCGTGAGCGTCGTGCAGTTCGCGCTGTTCTTCGTGGATTTCTGGTTCCAGTTGGCCCGCTGGATCGACAGCACCATCCTCGATGCGCTCTATGGATGGGGCTGGGGCTGGAACCGGCCGCACAGCAATTTCGATCCACTGGTGGGGCTGAACAATGCCTTTGGCGACATGCTGCTGAACTTCGTCATGGGGACGATGTTCATCGTGCTACCCACGTTCTGGATCATGGCGCTGGCTTGGGCAGGTATCCGCGCCGGCAACGTCCTGCAAGGCCTCGCCGGCGCGACGGGAGATGCCAAGGCTGCTGGCGGGAGGGGTGGCGGCATCGCGATCAATGCCGTGTCGAAGAAGTAGGCGCAGCTAGGCGTCCTCGACGTGCGGATCAATGCGAAAACCGTCGTAGGTGTACAGGCCGAATCCTGCAGGTCCATTGCGCCATTCTGGCTCGGGCAAGTCTTCGTCCAGCCCAGCATTGCGCGCCACCCAGGCGGCCACCATCGCAAACACCAGCAGCAGCGCCAGCCAAGCCGTGCTGTACAGCAGCACACCGAGCACGACCAACTTGATCGCCCACAGCAGCGCAGCGGCACCGGCCAGCGGCACTCCCTTGGAGGCCAGCCAGTTCGACGCCCGCCGTTCGCCGCGCGCATAGGCACGCCATCCACGGCCAAAGGCGCGGCCGAGGCGTTCTGCGGTGCTGGTGCGGGTCGTCGTGTTCATGGTCGTCTCCTGCTGTTGAGGAATGCCTATTCCAGTTTGCTCCAATTCATTCGGTTTGAGGCTTCAATGCGCTTTCTTGCTGCTTCAGGACGCTTCGTCCTCCGGCTCCACCGGGCCGGGATCGGGTTCCACGCCGATGCGGTAGGTGGCAACGAACTGCGGCCAGTCCACATGGTCAACCAGCTCGATGTCCTCGACAACGCTGACCTTGGCTCCCGCACGCTCGAACAGGGCAATGCTCTTGGCGGGATAGTTGTTGCGCGACGGGTAGAGCACCCCGTCGAACAGGGGCTGGCCGTCGTTTCCGCGCATCGCATGCACCTGGGCGGACACCTGCTGCGTGTGCGTGTAGTCGCGGCTGGCCAACTGCTCCAGGTTCAGACCGAAGTAGCCCGCCATGACGCCCGGCGCCGTGAGGTCGGCCAGGAGCACATCGTCCAGCACGCCTACTGCGCGCACCATCCGGACCTGGACTTCCTTCAGGGCGATGGAGCGCTTCGTGTCTTCAAGCCACTGGTGCTTGTGAAACACCGACTCCATCAGCGCCGTGGGCAGGTCGCGCCCCAGGTAGAGCACGCCATAGGCCCCCGCCGGGTCATCGTAGCGATTCGTGCTGCTGCGGCCAAAGTACAGCGGACTGCCCCGATAGACGACGCGGCTCACATGCTGGAGCAGTTCACCGGCATCGATCAGGAACGAAGGCAGCTCGTGGCTCATGGCGATCTCGCTTCAATGCACCTGGACGCCCAGCACGTTGAACACGGCCTCGGCCACGTCATCGATCGTGCCATGCGTCACCGCATCCACCGGCGAGCGACCGCCCAAGCCTTCGAGTGGTTCGGACAGCGCGCGGTAGATCGTCCAGTGGTCGATGCCCTCGACCTCCTGAAGCACGGCTTGGGTCAACTGCTGCTTCACCGGGTCGAGCTGCCAGTCGGGCAGCTTCTGGCCGCGCGGCCCCACGTTCAGCGCCAGCAGACGACGGGCCAGGATGTCCTTGTAGATTTGCTGCCGCGACTTGTCCGCCAGCTTGGCGAACTCGGCAGGCGGCAGGTTGTCCGGCTGGTTGAAGGCTTCCAGCAGCACGGCGCGGCCTCTCTGGACGTCGGTTTCAGTCGGTGCCCAGCGCGTGTCGGCGCGCAGCGCGGCCGCCTTGCGCTGCAAGGCCTGCGCCACCGTTTCACCTTCCAGGTTGGCGGGCAGCTTCACCGCCTCCACGCGCTCGTGGATGAACGCCTGCAACTCGGCCGCGAACGCCGGGGCATCCCGGATTTCGACGGTATCCGCGAATCGGCGCACATCCTCCACCGTGACGCGCGGCAGACGATCGGCAATGAATTCGATGGCAGTGGGCATGGTCATTTCCCAGGTAGGTTTGAGACAGGATTCACTCTAGTCGCCTTTGTCTCTCTTGTCAACTTTGTCGCCTTATTGGAAGCCTACCTGGCGGGGCAGCGTCTTGGGAGCATGGGCCCGGGCCAGCGCCAGGTCGCCGTCCAATCCATTCGTGCGGGTTCCACATTGACGCTGGAGCCGTAGCCCAGGCCCCGCTATACCGAAACGGTTAAAGGCCAAAGGGTCGAAACGGCAAGGGAATGGGGTGCAAGGGGAAAGGCCCTACCTCGAAAAGGCCAAAAGGCCTCCCGCCCGGCCCGCCATCAGGACACCGACATGCTCTCCCTGTTCCAGCGAAAACGACCCCCGGTCGCTGCCGCGCCGTCGCCAGTACCCGACACCGACCTCCCGAAAGGGTGGGTGCGACCGGAGTCGGCCGCATCGCTGCTGGCCACCCCGCGCCGGCAGAAGCTGCTGGAACACATCTGGCAGCGCACGTCGCTCTCGCGCCGGCAGTTCGCCACCCTCTACCGCGCCCCGCTGGAGCGCTACGCCGAGCTGGTCCAGGCTTTCCCGGCCTCCGAAGCGCACCACCACGCCTACCCGGGCGGCATGCTCGACCATGGCCTCGAAATCGTCGCCTACAGCCTGAAACTGCGGCAGTCCCATCTGCTGCCCATCGGCGCCAGCCCCGAAGACCAGGCGGCGCAGGCCGAAGCCTGGACTGCGGCCGTCGCCTATGCCGCGCTGCTCCATGACATCGGCAAGGTGGCGGTCGATCTGCACGTCGAACTGGCCGACGGCAGCACCTGGCACCCGTGGCACGGGCCGCTGCGTCAGCCGTACCGCTTCCGCTACAACCCCGACCGCGAGTACCGGCTCCATAGCGCCGCGACAGGCTTGCTCTACCGGCAACTGCTCGACCGCGATCTGCTGGACTGGCTCAGCGGCTATCCGTCCCTGTGGGCGCCGCTGCTCTACGTCCTGGCCGGGCAGTACGAGCACGCCGGGGTGCTGGGCGAGCTGGTCGTGCAGGCCGACCGCGCCTCCGTCGCCCAGGAGCTGGGCGGCGACCCCGCGCGCGCCATGGCCGCGCCCAAGCACTCGCTCCAACGCAAGCTGGTCAACGGGCTGCGCCACCTGCTCAAGGAAGAGCTGAAACTGAACCAGCCCGAAGCCTCCGATGGCTGGCTCACCGAGGACGCGCTGTGGCTGGTGAGCAAGACGGTATCGGACAAGCTGCGCGCGCACCTGCTGTCCCAGGGGGTCGATGGCATCCCCGCGAACAACACCGCGGTGTTCAACGTGCTCCAGGACCACGGCATGTTGCAGCCGACGTCCGATGGCAAGGCGATCTGGCGCGCGACCGTGACCAGTTCGACCGGCTGGTCCCACTCGTTCACCCTGTTGCGGCTGGCACCTGCGCTGATTTGGGAGCCTGGCGAGCGGCCGACGCCGTTCGCCGGGACGGTGGCGATCGACACGACACCAGCAGACAAAGATGCCGATGCTTCAGTGCCAGCACCAGCGATCGCGGCGGTGCCGCCCGCCGAAGATCAGCAGCCCGCTCCCTGGGAGGAAGCCAGCGGCGCCGCTGCCGTGGCTCATCCGCCTGCCGCCCAAGCCGTGCCCGACGTCATGGAAGACATGCTGGCGATGGTGGGAATGGGTGATTTGCCCGCCGCCCGGCAGGATGCAGAAGCCGTCTCGGTCGAAGCGCCTGCCGTAGGCCCCGAAACGCCTGCGCCGCCCCTGGCGAACCCCCTGCTTCCGTCACCAGCGCCCGCGTCCACTGCCGCGCAGCCATCCGGTGAGCACTTCATGGCATGGCTGCAACAAGGTGTCGCTTCGCGGCGGCTCATCATCAACGACGCCAAGGCGCTCGTACACACCGTGGGCGACACCGCCTACCTCGTCAGCCCCGGCGTCTTCCAGCGATATGCGCAGGAGCACCCGCAAGTGGGCACGCTGGCGAAACAGGAAAGCCAGCAGGATTGGCAGTGGGTGCAAAAGCGCTTCGAACGGCTGCAATACCACCGCAAGCATCCCAACGGCCTGAACATCTGGAGCTGCGAGGTCACTGGTCCCAGGAAGTCTCGCGGCCTCCACGGTTACCTGCTGGGCAATGCCCGGTTGCTGTTTGCCGAGACGCCGCCAAACAATCCCTATTTGCTACTGGCGCAAGAGAAGTAACAAGGCTTCAAGCACCTATTCAGGTTTGACGTTGGCCGCCTTAACCATTTCGCCGACGAAGGCCGTGTCCTGCTTGATCACCGCGGCGAATTCCCGCGGAGACCCCGCCATCACAGTCATACCCTTGGAATTCACCTGCTGCTCGGCAAAGGCCGAACTGCGTAAGATCGACGCGATTTCAGCGTTCAGCTTGTTGACAATCTCCGGTGGCGTCCCCTTTGGCGCGAACAAGCCGTACCAGATGAACGACTTCAGGTACGGGAAGCCTTGCTCCGCCGTCGTCTTTACGTTCGGGAACTGAGGCAGTCGTTTGTCCCCGGCCACCGCCAGCGGACGCACGCGACCACTTTTGATCATCTCACCGGCAACGCCTGGACTCGCGACACTCAAGTCGACCTCCCGAGAGGCCATACCCATCATGACCGGAGCGATACCCTTGTAGGGCACATGCAACAGGTCAACACCTTCACGCTTGTTGAGGTAGCCAAACACCAACTGTGGCTGCGTGCCGTTCCCGTATGAGCCGAAGGAGAAATGCTGCCGCCCCTTCTTCGCCGCAGCCACCATCTCCTGGAGATCCGTGAAGGGTACGTTCGGATGCGCGAAGACGAGGTTGTCGCCCTTGACCATCTGGATCACTGGTTCAAATCCGCCATCCGGGTCATAGGGAAGCGCCTTGAACAGGTGCCGGTTCGACGTGAATGTCGGATCTGTCGTTGCCAGCAACGTATATCCGTCCGCCGGCGAGCGGGCAGCGAGCTCTGCGCCGATGAAGGTCGAGGCGCCCGGCTTGTTCTCGACGACAAAGGGTTGCCCCCATTTCTGGGAGAGCTCGTTACCGAGCGCCCGTACCAGCACGTCAATGCCGCCTCCGGCAGGGAAAGGCACGATGACGCGCACGGGCTTGCTCGGGTAGGGAACCGCCTGCGCACCAGCCACACCCATGGCGACCAGTGCCACCACGCCGAGCATGATCTTGAGAGGGGAGGACATCTTGTTCACATTTGTCTCCTTGCTGCTTCTCAGTACGGACGCGGCGCGACCTCGTCCGCCTCGACAACCGACAACGTCATCTCACCCACCTGCTCGATCGCGATCGTCACCTTGTCGCCAGCAACGATCGGACCCACACCAGTTCTTCGATGGCGTCGCAGTGGGTAGACAGGTGCAGCAAGCGCCGCTTGTGCAGTGCACGTATCGCTTGGCGGATGTACAGCGTGTGAGGCGATTGATGCCACGGTGGGGCCGCACGCACGGTGCCCAGGTACAGGCCGTGGGCGGTTGAGACGCTGGCGTAGCGGGCGTCGTCTTCATCCTCAATGTGGAGCCAGAGGTTCTTGCCGATGAGGTCGGTGCGCAGGCACAGCCATTCGGCCGAATACCGGGCGTTGGCAAAGTTGAAATGGGGGCGCCGTCCGGTCGCAACACCGCCGAGCAGGGTGCACAACTTGCGAACGCCCACCATTCTGCGGACTGCACCGGGGTCGGCCAGGCGCAGGGGTGTCGCTCCTTTTGCGGTCAACCATTCCAGCTGGTCGAGTGGACTGCGGTGCCCAGGCCGCTGTGGGGTGTCGCGTTGTAGTTGGCGATGATGGTGTCGAGCAACTCAGCGGCGTATTCGAGTTGGAACTGAGTTGCTTTGGCTGCCGCATCCGGGTCGGCGCGCCGGACATCTTTGGGTGAGCCACCCGTGGTTGGCGACAGCCGGTGGAATCCACCGTCGGCCAGTCGCCGAAAAAATGACTCGATAGACGGGCGGTCGTCCAGGCTGCGCCGGCTGGCGAACGCTGTGGTGTCTTGTGGTTTCAGAACCCGGGCGCCGACCACATCGTGCATGGGCTGTTCGACGCGGGTGCAGATGTTGGCCAAGGCGCCATCGACACTGAATTCATCCCAGCATGCCCCCACAAAACGATGAGACCGATAGGAGGCAAAGCCCGCCTTGTCGACGTAAGCGTTGTCGCTGAACTGCAGGTCGCGCGGGGTCCATTGCGAGAGCGCGTGTTTGACGGCGCGCAGGACGTCCTCGGCCGCGCACTCCCGGCGCAGGCTCAGGTGGTAGCCCAGCACCACGCGGGACGCCACCTCCATGATGACGACCACCCAAAGCCGATGAATCTTGCGCGGCTCGGTACCGCCGTGAGGAGATGGGACCATCACCACCATGCGCGTATCCAGCTTGTGGGCGTCACACTCGACTCTCCCGAACACCTGAAGCCTTGGGCGTTCGACACCGTCACCTGCGCGGGCCTTGCGAACGGCGTCCTTCCCTCCCAGGATCTCGCGCTGGCGTTGGGGATCTGCGCAAGCACCTTGGAAATGAAGGTGTTGATCGTGACGTAGCCCAGTCGATCCACGTTGAACGGCCACTCCCCACGCTCTTCATAGCCGAGCTTGCGCAGCTCCTCAATGAACCACCGAAAAAGCACCTGCCTGGGTTGCTTGACTGTTGCCAGGGCGGGCCCTTTGATGAGGATGTGACGGCGAAAGCGGGTCTCAAGGTCTTGGCCGCCTGGTGAAGAGAAGATCCACTGGAGGGCGCCGGCAGCGCCGCCGCCCCATGGACTGATCACTGGAGGTGTCTCGCGGGTGTAGGCTTTGATCCGCAGAAACGGCAATGCACCTCGCCAGCCCAGCAGCGTTCCGTCCTCCTGCTGCTGGAGGCACCGCTCGACGATGATGCGGTAGACGTTGCGCCGCTTCAGGCCGGTTTCCTGGAGCAGTTGGGCCTCGTTGGCCCCGTTCAGGTACAGGACGATGGCACGCTTGCGGTTTCGAAACTGCCGCTGCCTTGCTGGAGACAACGCCGCCTCATCGACCGCGACCCATTGGATGATGTCGACCTGTGGCGCAGTGAAGTCACTGGCGGCCGTGCGCGCTCCGACCCGTTGCCGTTTTGTCATTGCTGACTCCAGCACTGAAGGCAAGCACGGGCGAGATTTACTTGAAATCGCCATCAGGGGCCAGTTTCTCTTGCAGAGAGGCCCGTGGATCAGGCGCGAACGGATGGGATTCAGCGGCTATTTGACCCCAGATGTAGGGTCAAAATGTCTTGCGCGAACGCGCGCCGTTCACACAAGAGAAGTTGTGTTCTATGTGGCCTGTGGGCTTGGTTACTGCCGTTGAACCAAGCACAGCAGGTTCGAACTCGGGTCGATCATGACAGTACGCCGTTTTACGGTCCGAAACAAGTCCGACCAGACAAACTGTGTTGGCACCGTCAGCCCGCGATGGCAGGCGATGAGCGCATTGCGGGGTAGCAGCGTCTGTATTGTGTCCAGTTAGCTCAGCCAAGCTCTGGATGGACGCGGCCCGCTGAAAAAGCGGCTGCCTACTTCGTCGGGGCGCGATGTGAAGTTCGGCCTTATGACGAACAGCTGCCGGCACCAACCTTTGTGGCTGCACTTATGCAGCAGCGTCAGCGAAGAGAAGCACCTCAGGCCTGGATCGAGATCGTCAATTGCATCAGGTCGCGCCTGTGACCTCTGTGTCGTCGTGCTCCCCGATAAACGGCGCGGGTGCCGGCCGATCCGGAGCCGTTCGGCTAAATCGCGGGGCCGGCGAAGGCTGCAGGACGCCGTCTCGCTCAAAGAACGTCTTGCGAGCCGCGTTGTGCGGATGGCGGGCTGCCTCTTCCAGCGTCAGCACCGGTGCAAAGCAGACGTCGGTACCCTCTAGCAAGGCACACCAGTGCGCGCTCGGTTGGCTGCGGAAGATGTCGGTGACCTGGCGTTTGAGTGCCGGCCAAGCTGCTGGATCGCGTTGCTTTTCGAATTCGGGGGCGCTGATGCCGAGCTTGTCCAAGAATAACGTATAGAACTGTGGCTCCAGCGCGGCAATTGAAATCCACTTTCCGTCTGCACACTCGTAGGTGTCGTAGAAGTGTGCGCCACCGTCCAGAAGGTTGGCTTGCCGTTCGTTTTTCCAAAGTCCTATGGCTTTGAGGTCGCAGACGATGGAGGTGAGCAGGGCTGCTCCGTCGGTGATCGCGGCATCGACCACCTGGCCTTGGCCAGACGTGCGCGCTTCGAGCAAGGCGCAAACGATGCCGAACGCGAGCATCATGCCGCCACCGCCGAGGTCGCCAACCATGGCCGGCGGTGCCACCGGTCCGCCTTCGGCGCGCCCGATCATGCTGAGCGCTCCCGACAAGGCGATGTAGTTGATGTCATGTCCCGCAGTCTGTGCGAGTGGCCCGTCCTGGCCCCAGCCCGTCATGCGCCCATACACCAGACGCGGGTTGCGCGCGAGCAGCACTTTGGGCCCAAAGCCCAGGCGCTCCATCACGCCGGGGCGATAGCCTTCGATGATGGCGTCTGCGCCATCGATCAGCTGCAACACTTTTTCTTTGTCCTGCGGGTCTTTGAGGTCGACCGCAACTGAGCGCCGGCCGCGGTGCAGGACGCCGCGGCGGCCGCTTGCCAGAAAGGTGCCCTGGCCGCGGTCCTTGCCTTTGTCGGCCTTGCGGTCGAGGCGAATTATGTCTGCGCCCATGTCCGACAGCATCATGGCGCAAAAAGGGCCTGGGCCGATGCCGCCGAATTCGATGACTTTCAAGCCTTTGAGAGGGCCACTCATGAAGATTCTCCTTGGGTTCGATGGCGCTGCGGCAGCATTTCAGTCTCAGCCGAGCCAGCGTTTGCGGCGCTTGTAGTGTTTGATGTCGCGGAAGCTCTTGCGTGCGCCTTCGCGGTCCAGGCCGAGGTAAAACTCGCGCACATCCTCATTGTCTCGGAGCTCCTGCGCCTGGCCTTCGAGCACGATGCGCCCGCTTTCCATGACGTAGCCATAGTCGGCGATTTCGAGCGCCACGCGCGTGTTCTGCTCGACGATCAGCAGTGCGAGCCCTTGCGTGCGCAGTGTGTGCAGCACGGCAAAGACCTCTTCGGTCATGCGTGGCGCAAGGCCCAGCGAGGGCTCGTCGATCAGCATGAGCCTGGGCTGGGCCATGATGGCGCGGCCGATCACGAGCATTTGCTGCTCGCCACCCGAAAGATAGCCCGAGGTGCGCTTGCGCAGGTCGGCCAGGCGCGGGATGGCTTCATAGACACGTTCCAGCGCCTGGCGCATCGCGCCTGCAGACGGGAACATGTGCCCGCCGATGATGAGGTTCTGCTCCACCGTCATGTGCTGCAGCACGCGCCGGCCTTCCATCACGTGCACGAGCCCGCTGCGCACCACGGTCGCCGGATCCAGCCCGTGAATGGGCCGGTCTTCGAAGGTGACGGAACCACCCGAAACGCGTCCGTCTTCCGAGTCGATCACTCCCGAGATGGCTTTGAGCGAGGTGCTCTTGCCCGCACCGTTGGCGCCCAGCAGCGCGACGCAGCCGCCCGCAGGAATCTGCAGCGACACGCCCTTGAGCGCGAGGATGACCTCTGAATAAAGTACCTCGACGTTGGAGAGCGTGAGCAGTGCGACCGGGGCAGCGGCCCCGGCCCCTGTTTGAACCTGCGACATTACCACTTGGGCACCGTCGGGATTGACACGTCGCCAGCGGCACGGACGGCCTTGCCGTCTTTTTCCATGGTCACAATGTTGAGCTTGGAGCTGCCTGTGGGGAAGGGGTTTTCGGGGCTGAAATCCATGCCCGGCAGGATGCCCATGAGATCGGCGCTGGTGAACTGGGATTTCATGAGGGTGTCATGCACTGCCTGGCCGGTCACTTGGTCGAAACCTTTGCTCTTGATCGTGTGCTCGATGGCGCGCGCGGCGGCGATGCTTTGTGCCATGCCCATGATGGTCATAGCGTTCCAGCCCGACTTGAGACCGTATTTTTCTTGCAGCATGCGGTAGAAGTTGCGCGCTGGCGTGTCACTCTCGCTCGCGTCGGCGATGGCGCCAACTTCGTAGTCGCCGACAAAGCCGCTTGGGCTGCCCAGTGCTTTGGCCGAGGCAGCGAGACCATTGTGCAGAGAAAGCACGATGGGGATGTTCTTGCCCAGCGCCTGTAGCGCACGTTTGGTGGCCACGGCTTGCGCTGTGTTGGTCTGGATCACGATTAGGTCGGTTCCGGCGTTGGCCAGACGACGCACGGGCAGCGTGACGTCGGTGGGCTGCACCTCGGTCCAGATGGCCTCGACGAAGGTGGCTTTGTCAGGGTGCGCTTTTGTAAAGCTTTGCAGACCCTTGGCCATGTCGGCGTAGGCAGGCGTGGCTTCCGACGTGATGATGCCGACCCTGACTGGGCGCTTGCCTTCCAGTTTGGTGCTGCGATACCACTCGATGAAGCCGCCCGACTCGTGCGCGTAGGTGGGGCGCAGGTTCAAAGCCCACTGGTTGGGTTTCCAGCCGAAGCCGTAGGTGGCAGTGGCCAACAGCATGGGAATTTTGTCTTCGGGCAGGCGTTGCTGCAGCGCCGCAGCGTCGGGGCCGCCCAGGCCGAGCACGACCACGGGCTTGAGCTCGGCCTTGATGCCAGGCCACAGGCTCGCTGTCTGCGCGACGTCGTAGCGGGTGTCGAATGTTTTGACGGCGATCTGCACATTAAGCTTGCTGCCAACTTCTTTGTTCCACCACTCGAACACTGCGGCCCGTCCGCCCGCCATTTCGGGCATGACGTTGGCATAAGGACCGGCGAAATCGGCCAAGCCTGCGATGTTGATGGTCTTGGTCTGGGCCAGCGCCGGGGCGTTCAGAGCCAAGCCTGCGGCCAGTGCCGCCGAGACTTTGAGGAATGTGTGGCGTTGCATAAATGTCTCCTGGTAGTTGCAGTGGGGAAAGCGTGGATTTCAACAAGTCAGTGATGGAACGGCCAGAGCCGGTAGTTAAGTTTGAGGATGTTCCAGCGGTGCATCAGACCCTTGGGCTCGAGCAGCAGGAACAGCGTGATGATGAGGCCGAGGAACACGTTCATGCTGGCAAAGATCAGGTCGCTGCTGAGGCTGGGAATGCGCTCGACCAGATCGGGTCCGAGGCTGGTGATGGTCTCCTGCACGCCGCGGATCAGCACCGTACCTAGCACAGCGCCGACGATGGAGCTCAGGCCGCCCACGATCATCATCGCGATGAACCAAATCGAGTGGAACAGCGTGAACTGATCGACCGAGACGTAGCGCACCTGGTAGGCCCACAGAGCGCCGCCTATGCCTGCATAGAACGCGCCGAGCACGAAGGCGCGCGACTTGGCACCAGCCACGTCGATGCCCATCATGCCCGCAGCGACGTCGTCGTCGCGCACGGCCACGAAGGCGCGGCCGTGGCGGCTGCGCAGGATGCCGAAGGCACCGAACACCATGACCATAGTGACGACGAGGAACAGGTAGTAGAGCGAGCGGTCGGTGTCGAACACTATGCTGCCCAGGCGCGCGGGCTCCAGGCTAAAGCCGGTCACGCCGCCGAGCCAGGCCGAGGGCAGGTTCAGCACCAAAAAGTGGAAGATGAACTGCGCCGCAATGGTGGTCAAAGCCAGGTAAAAGCCCTTGATGCGCGCCGCCGTGAGGCCGAACAGCCAGCCTGCGAACCCTGCTACCAGCCCGCCCACGGGAACCGCGATCCAAAAGGGCAGCACCGTCTTGGTGGCAATCACGCTCGCAGCGTAGGCGCCCACGCCCATGAAGGCCGCTTGGCCAAGGTTGATCTGCCCGGCGTAGCCCGTGGTGATCTGCAGTCCAATGACGACGATGGAGGTCACCAGCATGAGGTTGGCCACGGCCACCAGGCGTGCCGATGCCAGCCAGGGGTACAAAAAGAGCAAAGCGACGAACAGCCAGAAAATCACCCATTGCGGGCGCGTGCGTATCAGCGCGCGGTCTTGCGCGTAGCTCGTGGGAAAGATGCCAGAGGGATCCATGTTTTTAGACTCTTTCGATGCGTTTCCAGCCGAACATGCCGGTAGGACGCACCACCAGCACCACCAGCATGAAGATGTAGGGCACCACCGCAGCGGCGTTGCCGCCGATCAGTGGGTCAATGTAGGCTGCAGTGAGCCCCTGCACGATACCGACGATGAGACCGGCGAGCAGCAGGCCGGCGATCGACTCGAGGCCCGCGAGCAAGGCCACGGGCAGCGCGGCAAAGCCGATTTCCGAGGACAGGAAGGTGAGCGACTTGCCGCTCAGATAGACCATGGCGGTGACGACCGAGAGTACGCCACCGAGCGCCCAGGCAAAGGCGATCGAGCGGCGCACGCTGATGCCCATGGAGAGGGCAATCTGGTGGTCTTCGGCCACCGCGGACATGGCCAGGCCGTTGCGGCTGTGGTTGAAAAACCAGTGCAACCCCAGCGCAGCAAGCACCGCGATGACGCCGCCCGCGGCGAGCGCGCGCGGCACGATCATGTCGAACACGATCAGCGGCGCGAGCGGAAAGATCGCCGGGAACTGGCGCTCTTGCGGGCCCCAGATCACGAGCACCAGGCCGCGCATGAGGATCAAGAGCCCGATCGTGACCATGATCATGGAGAACACCGACTCGCCGATCAGGCGTCTGAACAGCAAGCGCTCGATGAGCAACCCGACCACGACCGCGATCAGCAGCGCAACGCCTATGCCCAGCGCCGGATGCAGGCCGCGCGACTGGATCGCCCACCAGAGCAAAAACGCGCCGAGCACGATCATTTCGCCCACGGCCATGTTGAAGACCTTGCTCGCGCGGTAGATCACGACGAAGCCCATGGCGACGAGCGCGTACAGCATTCCGAGCAGGGCGCCATTGAGAGCGTAGTTGAAGAATTCGGTCATCATGCTTGGGCACTCCGGGTGTTGCGCTCCTGTGCGGTTGGGGGGGCGATATCGGTGGCGACGACGGTGGCGCGCAGCACGCCCTGGCGGCCGTCCTGGTAGGTCACGGCGATCTCGCAGGGAATGTCAGCAGCACCCGCATACAGGCCCTCGATGAGCGCGCGGTAGCGCACCTCGAGGAACTCACGGCGCAGCTTGCGCGTGCGCGTGAGTTCGCCTTCGTCGGGGTCGAGCTCCTTGGGGAAGTTGGCAAAGCGCACCACGCGCGAGCCCTCGGGCAGGAACTGGTTGATGCGGCGGATCTCCTCGCGCACCAGTTCGCGCACCTCGGGGCGTTGCGACAGGTCGGTGAAGGTCGAGAACGCGATGCGCCGCTCCTCGGCCCAGCGGCTCGTGACGGCCATGTCGATGTTGATCAGCGCGCCGACCCAGGGGCGGGTAGCGTCGCCGAGCACCATCACGTCCTTGATGTAGGGCGAAAAGCGCAACCGCGTCTCGATGAACTGCGGCGGGTACAGGTGGCCGCTCGCGAGTTTGACGAGGTGTTCGACGCGGTCGAGGTAGACGAGCTCGCCGCGCTCGGTCTGGCGCACCGCGTCGCCGCTGAGGTACCAGCCGTCGCGCAGGATGGCGGCCGTCTTGTCGGGCTTGTGCCAGTAGCCCAGAAACCCCGTGCCGCCGCGCAGCTGCAGCTCGCCGTTGTCGGCGATGCGCGCCTGCAGCGGTTCGCCGAAGGTGGGATCGACGTCGAGCAGCGGGCCCACGGTCTCGAGGTCGTAGCTTTGGCCACGGTGGCCGGCGATCAGGCCGAATTCCGAGCAGCCATAGATGTTGCGCAGGCCCACGCCCATGGCGTGAAACAGGCGGAACACATCGGGCGCCATGGCCGTGCCGCCCGAGACGGCTATCTTGCTGTGGATGAAGCCGAACTGGTCGCGCAGAGGGTGCAGCACCAGCGCTTCGGCCAGCGGCAGCAGCAGGCGCGAGGTAAGCGGCGCCGCGCGCCCTTCGAGCCGCGCCACGTGCACGTCTTGGCCCACGCGCAAGCCCCAGCGATAGATGCGGCGTGCGAGCCAGCCTGCGTCCAGCATGCGTGCTTCGATGGTCGCGGCGATGTTTTCCCACTGGCGCGGGCCGAAGAGCACGATGTGCGGTGCGAGCTCGCGCAGGTTGGGCAAGACCTGGTCGGGCGCCTCGGGGAAGTTCACCACCAGGGGCGTGATCAGGCCCAGCGTCACGCCCAGCAACTGCTCGGTCACCCAGGCCAGCGGCGTGTACGAGAGGTATTCCATGCCCTCTTGCAGCGGCAGCGCGCTCTTCATGCGCAGGGCGTTGTCTCTCAGCCAGCGGTGGCTGATCATCACGCCCTTGGGCTTGCTCGTGGTGCCCGAGGTGTAGGTCAGCAGCGCCAGGTCGTCGGCCTGGCCGTCGGCGATTTCGCGCGCAAAGCGCTGGGGCTGGCGCTCATGCTGGCGCGCACCTTCGGCGCTCAAGGCGTCCAGCGAGTGCAGCAGAGGGTGCCGGTACGACCACATGCCCGCGTCGTCCCAATACGCGATGCCGCGGATGTCGGGCAGACGGTCGAGCACCGCGAGCGCCTTGTCCACCTGCTCCTGGTCTTGCGCGAAGATGAAGCGCGCCTCGGAGTCTTCGCTGAGGTAGTGGAGCTCGTCGGGCGTGGCGTCGGGATACACAGAGACGGTCTTGGCGCCGAGCGACTGCGCGGCGAACAGTGCCCAGAAGTGTTCGGGTTCGTTTTCACCGATGATGACGACGGTCTCGCCACGCAGCAGGCCCTGCGCCGCCGCGCCCAGCGAGATGTTGCGCACGCGCTCGAACACGTCGCCCCAGGTGTAGGTGCGCCAGATGCCCTTGCGTTTGACACGCTGAGCCAGGCGCTGCGGGTGGTTTTGTGCGTGTGCTAACAGGGTTTGCGGCAGCGTGGGAATGGCGTGCACGGCCGCGGGGGTGGAGGGGCGAACACTCATGCCGCGGCTCCCAGATAGGCTTTGACCACGGCCAGGTCGGCCTGCACCTGCGCGGGCGTGCCGTCGGCGATCTTGCGGCCGAAGTCGAGCACAGCCACGCGGTCGGCCAAGTCCATGACCACGCCCATGTCGTGCTCCACGAGCACCACGGGGATGTGCTTGGCTTCGCGC
>Ga0255167_1000341_pt1 | contig 17020 bp, 18 predicted proteins | sample Atl_Miss_RepA_8d_FD_183177 | JGI IMG/M metagenome (GOLD analysis project Ga0255167, IMG submission 183177) | Freshwater microbial communities from Altamaha River, Georgia, United States - Atl_Miss_RepA_8d | ecosystem: Environmental > Aquatic > Freshwater > River | place: USA: Georgia | collected... | reverse complement strand
GTCGTCGCCCAGAATGGCCTTAAGGCTGCGCTTGTCCACCGGCAGCGCCACATGCGAGTCGGCCTTGACAGCACCATGACCCGGAAAATGCTTGCCACAGTTGGTCATGCCGGCCTGCAGCAGGCCTTGCATGAGGCTGCGCGCGAGCAGGGCGACCATGCGCGGGTCGCGCGCAAACGCGCGGTCGCCGATGACACCGCTCTCACCGTGGTCCAGGTCCAAAACCGGCGTGAAGCTGAAATCCACCCCGCAGGCGCGCAGCTCGCTGGCCAGCACAAAGCCCGCCGAAGTGGCCGCTTCGCAGGCCTTCATGGCGCCACTGCCGGACATGCCTTTGATGTCCTGGAACCAGAGTTCGCCCAAAGCCCGCATGGGCGGCAGATGTGTGAAGCCATCGGTCCGGAAGCGCTGCACTCGGCCGCCTTCGTGATCCACAGCGATCAGAAGGTCCGGACGGAGGCTTTTGACTTCGGCGCACAGCGCGGTCAGTTGCGCCCGGCTTTGCCAGTTGCGACCGAACAGAATCAACCCGCCCGTGAGCGGATGGGCGAGGCGACGGCGGTCGACATCGGTCAGCGTGGTGCCGGCGATGTCCAGGATCAGGGGAGCGTGCAGGTTCATGCGGATCTGTCATGCCCGACTGGATCGGGCATCCGTGGATTCCCGCTTTCGCGGCAATGACACCATCACATGGTGACGGTGATGAAAGGATTCAAGGGCAGCGAAGGACATCGTTCACCCTTTTTCCACCACGCAGAAGCTGGCGGCGTATTCGCTTTCGTCGGTGACGGTGATGTGGGCTTTAAGACCCCTGGCCTCGAACCAGGCCTTGAGATCACCGTGCAGCACGATCACGGGCTGGCCGCTGGGCAGCTTGGCCACCTCGCACAGGCGCCAGGTCATGGGCATGCGCATGCCCAGGCCGACCGCCTTGCTGAAGGCCTCCTTGGCCGAAAAGCGTGTTGCCAGGTAGCGCACGCCACGCTCGGGCCAGCGCGCGCTGCGGGCTTTCCAGGTCGCCATTTCGCCTTCGCTGAGCACCTTGGCGGCAAAGCGTTCGCCGTGCTTGTCCAGGCTGGCGCGGATGCGGCGGATGTCGCAGATGTCGGTGCCGATGCCGTAGATCATGTTTTCAGGCAGGCCAGGTAGGCCTGCACCGTCGCGGCATAACCCAGCTCCAGCGCATCGGCCATCAGCGCGTGGCCGATGGACACCTCCTGCAAGCCGGGCACGGCCTTCACGAAGGCGGGCAGGTTGTCGCGGTTGAGGTCGTGGCCTGCATTGAGACCCAGACCCACATCGAGAGCCGCCTGCGCTGCGGCGGCGTAGCGCTGCAGCTGCAGGGCGTGCTCGGGCGTACTCCAGGAGGCGGCATAGGGCTCAGTGTAGAGCTCGACCCGGTCGGCGCCGACGGCACGCGCACCGGTCATCTGCGCAGGGATCGGGTCCATGAACAGGCTCACCCGCACGCCCAGCGCCCTGCATTCGTCAATCAATGGCTTGAGGCGTTCGGCATCCTGCGGGAAGGTCCAGCCATGGTCGCTGGTGAACTGGCCTTCGCTGTCGGGCACAAAGGTCACCTGGTGCGGACGCACATCACGCACATGCTGCATCAGGTTGTGGAAGGGGTTGCCCTCGATGTTGAACTCGCGGTCGGGCCAGGCCTTCATCAAGGCGGCCAGTTCGGTCACGTCGGTGGCGCGGATATGGCGCTCGTCAGGGCGCGGGTGGATGGTGATGCCTTGCGCCCCCGCCTGCAGGCAGTGCTCGGCCGCGCGCGTCACGCTGGGAATGCCCAGGTGGCGAGAGTTGCGCAGCAGCGCGACCTTGTTGACGTTGACGGAGAGAGCCACACGGGCAGAAGTAGCGTTCATAGCGTTTGGATGTCCAGCATCATCTGTCGGGTGCGGAAGGCGCCGACCCCGCAATGGTAGTTGAGCAGTTGACGCAGCGGCCGCTGCAGCATCACCAGCACATCGGCGCATTCGCGCAGCAAGGCAGCAAAGGGTACAGACTCATCGAGCGCCTGCTGCAGCGCCAGCCACTGCCCTCCTGTGAGCGCCTGGCGCTCCTCAGGCGGCACCCACTGCAGGCCGGCCTCAGGGACGAGTGCGTAGCGATCTTCGGCCCTCAGCGGCTGCAGGCTGAGCGTCTGCACATCGAGCACGGGCAAAAAGCCCAGCTCGCGCAGCAGCAGCAGTTCGAACCCGCGCAAACCCCATTGCAGGGCTTCGGCTTCACCGCTGGCCAGCAGGCGCACGGTGGCGGCGTACACGTCAAACAGCGCGGGGTGCGGGTCATCGCGTGCCAGCAGGCGCATCAGCAGTTCATTGAGGTAATAGCCAGAGAGCAGCGCCTCGCCCGTGGGCATGACATGGCCACCCATCCATTCGGCGCCCTTGAGGGTGCGCACATCGCCCTCGCCACCGTAGGTGATGGACAGGGGCTGCAGCGGCAGCAGCACCGGGCGGAAACTCGAGGTCGGGCGCTTGACCCCTTTGGCCGCCAGGGCCACGCGACCGTGTTGGCGCGTGAACACTTCCAGGATCAGGCTGGTTTCGCTCCAGTCGTAGCGGTGCAGCACGTAGGCGGGTTCGTCGGCAATCCGTCGATTAGCCATGAGCGCTCAATCAGCCAAGCGTTTTGCCGCCGGGCCGCCCCAAGGCAAAACGCTCCCCCTCGGAGGGCAGCGCAGCACACGCAGTGGCAAGCGTGGGGGCAGACATGTCATTCGTAGCCGAAGCTGCGCACGCGCGCTTCATCATCGGCCCAGCCGGAGCGCACCTTGACCCACAGCTCGATGAACACCTTGGCGTCCAGCAGCTTTTCCAGTTCAACACGCGACTCGGTGCCGATGCGCTTGAGCTTTTCGCCCTTCTCGCCGATCACCATGGCCTTGTGACCGTCGCGCTCGACCACGATGGTGGCGGCAATGCGCACCATGCGGCTGGCGGTCTTGCCCGGCTCTTCGTCGAACTTTTCAATCACCACGGTCGAGGTGTAGGGCAACTCGTCACCCGTCAGACGGAAGAGCTTTTCACGAATGATTTCGCTGGCGAGGAATTTTTCGCTGCGATCGGTCAGCTCGTCGTTGGTGTACCACCAACCCTGCTCAGGCAAGTATTTGTCGCAGATGCCGAGCAGGCGCTCGATGTCCTTGGGCTGTTTGGCCGACATGGGTACAAATTCGGCAAAAGGATGGCGCTCCTGCATGTCGCGCAGCCAGGGCGCGATTTCGGCTCGGCGATGCACCATGTCAAGCTTGTTGGCGATCAAGAGCACCGGAATGCCGGGCTTGAGCAGCGACAGCACCTTGGCATCTGCGAGCGTGAAGTTGCCCGCTTCGACCACGAACAGCACCAGGTCCACATCGCCCACCGCGCCCATCACGGTCTTGTTGAGCGATTTGTTGAGCGCCGTGCTGTGGCGGGTCTGGAAACCCGGTGTGTCCACAAACACGTACTGGGTCTGGCCCAGGTTGCGGATACCGGTGATGCGGTGGCGTGTGGTTTGCGCCTTGCGCGAGGTGATGCTGATCTTCTGGCCCACCAGCGCATTGAGCAGCGTGGACTTGCCCACATTGGGCTTGCCGACAATGGCAATCAGGCCACAGCGCTGGCCGTCTGTCGACGCCGCATCAACGGGTGCTTGCGCTTCGAGGCCCGACTGTTCGGCTTCCTCCGCGCTGCGCGGCTGCACCGTGACACCGGGAATCTCGACAGCGCGGCGAGGCACAGGGGTGGAGGGTTGATCGGTGTGGCGAGGGTCGTTCATGCGTTGGAAGCCTTGAGGATTTCGAGCAATGCGGCTGCGGCAGCCTGTTCTGCCGCACGGCGCGAGGGACCCATGCCGCGCTGCGACTGGCGCAGTTCACGCACCTCGCAGGCCACTTCAAAGGTCTGGCGGTGTGCGGCACCGGTGGTGGCCATCACGGCGTATTGCGGCAGCGCGAGCTTGCGTGCCTGCAGCCATTCCTGCAATTCGGTCTTGGGGTCCTTGGCGGCCGCCTGCATCTGCGGCTGGATTTCCACGGCTTTGAACAGACGCTCAACCAGTGACTGCGCCGCGCCGTAGCCGCCATCGAGGTACACCGCCCCGATCAGCGCTTCCAGGGCGTCGGCGAGGATGGAAGGACGTTTGCGGCCACCGGATTTGAGCTCGCCTTCGCCCAGGCGCAGCACATCAGGCAACTGCATCTGCAGGGCGAGCGCCTGCAGGGTGTCCTGCTTGACCAGGTTGGCGCGCACACGCGAGAGGTCGCCTTCGGGCAACTCGCTAAGCTGTACAAACAGCAAATGCGCCACCGCGAGATTGAGCACCGAGTCGCCCAGGAATTCGAGCCGCTCGTTGTGGTCGGCGCCAAAGCTGCGGTGGGTGGTGGCCTGCAGCAGAAGGCCTCGATCACGAAAGGCGTAACCCAGGCGGGTCTGCAATGCGGAAAGCGGGTCGGAGGTGCTCACGGCGGTCAGTCGAACGAGCCGATGCGCTTGAGGTTGCCGAAATTCATCCAGACAAAGAAGGCCTTGCCCACAATGTTCTTGTCCGGCACAAAACCCCAGTAACGGGAATCGAGCGAGTTGTCGCGGTTGTCGCCCATCATGAAATAGTGACCTTCAGGGACCTTGCAGACCACACCCTCGACGCTGTAGCGGCAGTTGTCTCGGCCCGGAAAGTCGTCCGCTCCGGGAATGAAGGCCGGGCGGTCGTTGTCGATGATGATCTCGTGCGTCTTGCCCGGCAGACTCTCTCGCGCATGGCGGAAGTAGCGCATGGTGGACTCGTCAAAATAATCGGGCAGCGCCTCGCTGGGCACCGGCTGGCCGTTCACGGTCAGTTTCTTGTTCAGGTAAGCGACTTCGTCACCTGGGATACCGACCACGCGCTTGATGTAGTCCACGCTGGGCTTGGGCGGGTAGCGGAAGACCATCACATCGCCACGCTGCACCGGGGTGCCAGCGGTGACCTTGGTGTTGGCCACCGGCAGGCGGATGCCGTAGTGGAATTTGTTCACCAGGATCAGGTCGCCGATCTGCAGCGTCGGGATCATCGAGCCCGAGGGGATCTTGAAGGGCTCGAACAAAAACGAACGCAGCAGGAACACCGTGACGATGACCGGGAACAGGCCTGCGGTCCAGTCCAGCCACCAGGGTTGCATCAGCAGTTTTTGCTGGGCCTCGCGGGTGTCGGTGTCGACCTTGTCGATGCCCATGCGCTGCAGTTCTTCGCGGCGGCTGGTGGTCTCGGCTTCGAGCCGTGCCGCTGCCGCCTGCCGCTGAGGCAGGAAATGGAAACGCTCGGCCAGCCAATAGATGCCGGTCACCACGCTGGCGAGCAGCAGCAGCAGGGCAAAGTTGCCTTCGATCACGTCGAAGTACCAGCCGGCGATGTAGCCGGCAAAAGCGGCCAGGATGATGGCGGTCAGGATGGGCATCAATCTTCTACCTGCAGGATGGCGAGGAAGGCCTCTTGGGGCACCTCGACCGAACCGATCTGTTTCATGCGCTTCTTGCCAGCCTTCTGTTTCTCGAGCAGCTTGCGCTTGCGGGTGATGTCGCCACCATAGCACTTGGCCAGCACGTTCTTGCGCAAGGCCTTGATGGTTTCACGGGCAATGATGTTGGCGCCAATGGCGGCCTGGATAGCCACATCGAACATCTGGCGGCTGATGATCTCTCGCATCTTGGCCGCCACCGCACGGCCGCGGTACTGTGACTGGCTGCGGTGCACGATGATGGACAGCGCGTCCACCTTCTCGCCGTTGAGCAGGATGTCGACCTTGACCACGTCGGACGCCCGGTACTCCTTGAACTCGTAGTCCATCGAGGCGTAGCCGCGGCTGACCGACTTGAGCTTGTCAAAAAAGTCCAGCACGATCTCGCCCAGCGGCATCTCGTAGGTCAGCATGACCTGGCGGCCGTGGTAAGCCATGTTGATCTGCACACCGCGCTTCTGGTTGGCCAGCGTCATCACCGGCCCCACATAGTCCTGCGGCATGTACAGATGCACCGTTACGATGGGCTCGCGGATTTCCTGGATGCGGCCCTGCTCGGGCATCTTGGAGGGGTTCTCCACCATGATGACTTCGCCATCGCCCTTGACCACCTCGTAGACCACGCTGGGCGCGGTGGTGATCAGGTCCTGGTCGAACTCGCGCTCCAGGCGTTCCTGCACGATCTCCATGTGCAGCAGGCCCAGGAAGCCGCAGCGGAAACCAAAGCCCAGCGCCTGCGAAACTTCGGGCTCGTACTGCAAGGACGCGTCGTTGAGCTGGAGCTTTTCCAGTGCATCGCGCAGTGCGTCGTACTGGTTGGCCTCGGTCGGGTACAGGCCGGCAAACACCTGTGGCTGGATTTCCTTAAAACCCGGCAGCGCCTCGGTGGCCGAGCCCAGGTTGTTGGGCAGCTTTTTCTCGAGCGTGATGGTGTCGCCCACCTTGGCGGCCTTGAGCTCCTTGATACCGGCGATGATGTAACCCACCTCGCCCGCCTCCAGGCTGTCACGCGGCTGGTTGGCCGGGGTGAACACGCCCAGACTGCCTGCTTCGTACACAGCGCCCGTCGCCATCATCTTGATGCGCTCGTTCTTGGCCAGTTGGCCATCGACCACACGGACCAGCATCACCACGCCGACGTAGCTGTCAAACCAGCTGTCGATGATCATGGCGCGCAGCGGTGCGTCCGGGTTACCGCGCGGCGCCGGCACCTTGGCCACGATCATTTCGAGGATCTCTTCGATGCCCATGCCGGTCTTGGCAGAGCACGGAATCGCATCGGTGGCATCAATGCCAATCACGTCTTCCACTTCGGCGCGGGCATTGTCCGGGTCGGCGTTGGGCAGGTCCATCTTGTTGAGGACCGGCAGCACCTCTACCCCAAGGTCGAGTGCGGTGTAGCAGTTGGCCACCGTCTGCGCTTCCACGCCCTGGCTGGCGTCCACGACCAGCAGCGCGCCTTCGCAGGCTGAGAGCGAACGGCTCACTTCATAAGAGAAGTCCACATGGCCGGGCGTGTCGATCAGGTTGAGGTTGTAGGTCTTGCCGTCCTTGGCCTTGTACTGCAGCGCAGCGGTCTGCGCCTTGATGGTGATGCCGCGCTCTTTCTCGATGTCCATCGAGTCGAGCACCTGCGCTTCCATCTCGCGTTCGGCCAGACCGCCGCAACGCTGGATCAGACGGTCGGCGAGCGTCGACTTGCCATGGTCGATGTGCGCAATGATCGAAAAATTCCGGATGTGATTCATCAACGAGGTCTTGCAAGTGCTTGTGGGCACACGTCCCACACAAGAAAAAAGGGCGCGTCGAGTGGTGACGCGCCCTGAACCAACAATCTATGGCAACTGCGATAGTTGGGACTTCATTGTAGGCAAATTGCCCCTCTCGAACAGCCCCGAAATCGAACGCAGCACCTCGTTGCAGCTTCGCAACAGCATTTTTATACACAAGTTATCCACAATTTCAACACGAAACTTTGGAGCAACTTGTGGGCTTGCTGTGGATCACCGGTGGACTGTTGCTGAACATCCCGCATCGTGGATCCAGATGTGCCTGCGATGCCATGAATCATCGGTCAAGGTGTCCAATTTTAACGAAAACTGCATGCAGCAAGACCAAAAGTCAGCACACACAAACTTACAAACAGTGTGTGCAGGGCCTCAAAAAAAATTTCACGCCGTTGCATTTGCGCCCTTCAGCCGGGTCAATACCCCCAGGATTTTCTGAGGGTATTGACAGGCCGTCTTCAGCGTGAGGGGCGAATCAGCACGTACTGGGCGACCTCACCGCGACGGACCAGCAGGCTGACGGGGCGGCTCTTGTCCACACGGCCCATGATCGCCTCGAAATCACGCACCCCGAGCACCTCGGTATTGGCAATCGCCAGGATCACATCGCCCTCGCGCAGGCCGGCACGCGCAGCAGCATCGGCCACCGATTCGATGCGCACGCCGCCGCGCACACGCAGTTCGCGCTTTTGCGCATCGGTGAGTTCTCCGACCACCAGGCCCAGCGGTGCCGAGGCATTGTTGCCCTTGCGCTCTTCCTGCGTCTTCTGGGCAACGGGTTTTTCCGGCTGCAACTCGGCCACGGTGATGCTCAGCTCCTTGCTGGCACCACGGCGGAACACGGTCAGCCCCACACGGCTGCCGGGCTTGGTGTTGCCCACCAGCCGGGGAAGATCGGACGCCTTGTCGATGGTCTTGCCATCGAACCTGGTGATGATGTCACCGGCTTCGATACCGGCCTTGTCGGCCGGCGAGCCTTCTTCGACGCCCCGGATCAGCGCGCCCTGGGGTTTGCCCAGACCGATCGACTCGGCCACCTCCTTGGTCACCTGATCGATCTGTACGCCGATCCGGCCACGGGTCACACGGCCATTGGCACGCAGCTGGTCACTGACACGCGTGGCTTCATCCATGGGAATGGCAAAGGAAATGCCCATGAAGCCGCCCGAGCGCGAGTAGATCTGGCTGTTGATGCCCACCACTTCACCGCGCATATTGATCAGCGGCCCGCCCGAGTTACCCGGGTTGATGGCCACGTCGGTCTGGATGAAGGGCAGGTAATCGCCGGTATCACGCTGCTTGGCACTGACAATGCCGGCGGTCACGGTGTTCTCGAGCCCAAAGGGCGAACCGATGGCCATGACCCACTCACCCACCTTGAGGCGACTCACATCACCCACCTTCACGGCCGGCAGACCAGTGGCATTGATCTTGACCACCGCCACATCGGTGCGCTTGTCGGCACCCACGATCCTGGCCTTGAATTCACGCTTGTCGGTGAGCGTCACCACCACCTCATCGGCTCCATCGACCACATGTGCATTGGTCATGATGAACCCGTCGGTGGTCAGTATGAAGCCAGACCCCACTCCGCGTGGCTGCGCTTCCTCGGGCTGTGGCCGGTTCTGACGCGGGGACTGGCGCGGCATGTTGGGCATCGGTACACCGAAGAAACGGCGGAAAAGCTCCTGCATCTCCTCGTCTGGTCCTCCCTGGCCAGGCTCAGCCTGCCGGACTTTCTCGAGGGTACGGATATTCACCACCGAGGGCCCTACCGCCTCCACCAGCTCGGTGAAGTCGGGCAAGCCCCGGACCAGCGCAGGCGCCGGCGTCGCGACGGACTGTGCGTTCACATGTGAGCCCTGCAGCACAGCTGCACCACCAGCACCCAGCAGAACCAAGGCTGCCGCGGCCACACCTTTTTTCCAGCGGATTTGCAACACGAACTTCTCCTTCCAATGCGGGTGAAACGGCTACGAAGATAAGGCCAAATGATTGACCCACAAGGTCAGAGGAATTGGCCCTGGTTACAAAGTGTCGCCAGCATGGACAGCACATCGCAGTCCATGCCAATGTTGCGGCTCATCCAACCGACTCAACCAGAGATAGCGGGCCATGCGCTGATGCCGCGCGTTGACCTTCAAGAGCAATCCCGGACCGGTGTCCCAGCAAAGCGCAACCTGGACTTCCATGTCCTGGGTATTCCCCGAATCGAGCAGATACCAGGACCGACCATCCCAGGACAGTTGGCCTGCGCGCAGGACTTCGGTTCGCTGCCAGCCGAAGGAAAGCACCATGGCCACCAGGCAGATACCGCCAATGGTCCATGCTCGCCAGCCCCCATAACCGTCCATCCAGAGGACAGGCCCGCTCACGGCCAGTACAGCCAGACCCACCCATACACGGTCAGCCCAAACAAAACGCCCCACCGGGTAAACCACAGGCGGGGCGTTGCGCATGGAGCAGACTCCGTCTCAATGGCGCTTGAACACCAGCGTGCCGTTGGTGCCGCCAAAACCGAAGTTGTTCTTGACGGCCACGTCGATCTTCAGGTCGCGCGCGGTGTTGGCGCAGTAGTCCAGATCGCATTCGGGGTCCTGGTTCACCAGATTGATGGTGGGCGGCACCTTCTGATGGTGCAGCGCCAGCACGGTGAACACGCTCTCGATGCCACCGGCACCACCGAGCAGGTGGCCGGTCATGGACTTGGTCGAGCTGACCACCATGTTCTTCGCATGATCGCCGAGCGCCGCCTTGATCGCGTTGGTCTCGTTCACATCACCCAACGGCGTGGAGGTACCATGTGCATTCAGGTAGTTGACCTGATCGGCATTGACACCCGCGTTGCGCAAGGCGTTCAGCATGGCGCGACGCGGGCCGTCCATGTTGGGCGCGGTCATGTGGCCGGCGTCGGCGCTCATGCCGTAACCCGCCAGTTCAGCGTAAATCTTGGCGCCGCGGGCCTTGGCGTGTTCGTACTCTTCGAGCACCAGCACGCCGGCACCCTCGCCCAGCACAAACCCGTCACGGTCCTTGTCCCAGGGACGGGACGCGGCTGCCGGATCGTCGTTGCGGGTAGACAAGGCACGCATGGCGGCAAAACCACCCACGCCCAGTGGCGAGACGGTGGATTCGGCGCCACCGGCGACCACCACATCGGCGTCACCGTATTCGATCAGGCGGCCGGCTTCCCCGATGCTGTGCAGGCCGGTGGTGCAGGCAGTCACCACGGCCAGGTTCGGGCCCTTGAAGCCAAAACGCATGGACACATGGCCCGAGATCATGTTGATGATCGAGGCCGGCACGAAGAAAGGGGAAATGCGGCGCGGGCCGCGGTTGACGTATTCGGTATGGGTCTCTTCGATCATCGGCAGACCGCCGATGCCAGAGCCAATGACCACGCCGATCCGGGTCGCTTCTTCCTCACCCAGGGCCTCGCCGGTGGCAAGACCCGCATCGGCCACAGCCTGCGCGGCAGCGGCAATGCCGTAATGGATGAAGGTGTCCATGGTGCGCGCCTCTTTGGCGCTGATGTAGGACTCCAGATCGAAGTTCCTGACCTCGCCCGCGATTCTGCAAGACAGGGCGGAGGCGTCGAACTTGGTGATCAGACCGATGCCGGACTGGCCGGCAAGCAGGTTGGACCAGGCATCTGCCACCGTGTTGCCCACGGGGCTGATGCATCCCAAACCCGTGACAACAACGCGGCGCCGGGTCATCGTCGATCAGGCCTTCTTGCTGTTGGCGTAGTCGATCGCGGCTTGCACCGTGGTGATCTTCTCGGCGTCTTCGTCGGGAATCTCGATGCCGAACTCGTCTTCGAGGGCCATCACCAGTTCCACCGTGTCCAGGGAGTCGGCACCCAGATCGGCCACGAAGGCTTTTTCGTTGGTGACTTGGGACTCTTCCACGCCGAGTTGCTCGGCGATGATTTTCTTGACACGTGCTTCGATATCGCTCATGGTTTCCCTCTGGGGGTTGTGAAAAAAGGTGATTTTAACTGCTTGGCAGGTCTGCACCGGCCGACCGGCCTCAGGCCATGAACATGCCGCCGTTGACGTGGATTTCCTGCCCCGTCACATAGCCAGCCCGGGCGCTGGCCAAGTAGGCCACCGCATGGGCAATGTCGTCGGGCTTGCCCAGATGACCCAGCGGGATTTGACCTAACAGGGCCTTCTGCTGTTCTTCGGGTAGGGCAGCGGTCATGTCGGTCTCGATGAAACCGGGCGCGACGCAGTTGACGGTGATGCCGCGGCTGCCCAGCTCGCGGGCCAACGCACGGGTCATGCCGGCCACGCCGGCCTTGGCGGCCGCGTAGTTGGCCTGCCCCGGGTTGCCCGAAGCGCCCACCACGCTGGTGATGCTGATGATGCGGCCATGGCGCTGCTTCATCATCGGACGGATCACGGCACGGCTCATGCGGAACACCGCCTTGAGGTTGGTGTCAAGGACCGCGTCCCAGTCATCGTCCTTCATGCGCATGGCCAGCTGGTCACGGGTGATGCCGGCGTTGTTGACCAGGACCTGCAGGCCGCCGTGTTCCTTCACGATGGCATCGATCAGGGCTTCGCCGGCACTGGCGTCGGTCACATCCAGGTTGGCGCCGCGACAGCCGGGAAAGGCGGACAGGGTCTGGCTGATCTTGACCGCGCCTTCGTCCGAAGTGGCGGTGCCAATCACGATGAAACCATCGCGTGCCAGCTGTTGGGCAATGGAAGCGCCAATGCCACGCGAGGCACCGGTCACCAGGGCCACTTGCTTGTCGCTCATGCCAGGATTCCTTTCACTTCGGCCAGCGTGGCAGGGTCGTACAGTGCCACGCCGTTGAGTTCTGCATCGATCCGCTTGGTCATGCCGGCAAGCACCTTGCCAGGGCCGCACTCGACCAGGGTGGACACGCCATGGGCCTTGATGGCCTGCACACATTCGACCCAGCGCACCGGGCCGAAGGCCTGGCGGTAGAGCGCGTCGCGGATGCGGTCGGCGTCGGTTTCGACGGCCACATCGATGTTGTTGACCACCGGGATCTGCGGCGCGGCCAGCGACAGCGTGGCGAGCTTTTCGCGCAGCTTCTCGGCAGCAGGCTTCATCAGGCTGGAATGGAACGGCGCCGACACCGGCAGCGGCAATGCGCGCTTGGCGCCCAGACCCTTGAGCACCTCGCAGGCCTTGTCGACACCGGCCTTGGTGCCGGCGATCACGGTCTGCGCTGCGTCGTTGAAGTTCACCGCCTCGATCACTTCGGCGCTGCCGGCGCCAAAGCTGGCCTGCGCTTCCTTGCAGCCTTCAATCACCTTGTCCGATGCCAGACCGAGGATGGCGGCCATGGCGCCCACGCCCACCGGCACGGCTTCCTGCATGGCGGCCGCGCGCAAGCGCACCAGCGGCGCCGCCTGTTGCAGCGTCAGCACGCCTGAAGCCACCAGGGCGCTGTACTCGCCCAGCGAATGGCCGGCGACGACAGCGGGTTGGGCACCGCCCTCGGCCAACCAGGCACGGTAAGCCGCCACGCCAGCCACCAGCATCACCGGCTGGGTGTTGGTGGTCAGCGCCAGCGCTTCCTTGGGGCCTTCCTTGATCAGCTGGGCGATGTTCTCGCCCATGGCGTCGGAGGCTTCCTTCAGGGTTTCGAGCACGGCCGGGTGGTCACCCCAGGCGTCCAGCATGCCCACCGACTGCGAGCCCTGACCAGGGAATACAAAAGCAAATGTCGTCATGTTGTGGAGGCTGAAAACAGCAAATCAGTATTGGACGAGGACAGATCCCCAGGTGAAGCCGCCGCCCACGCCTTCGAGCATGAGGCGCTGACCCCGCTGGATGCGGCCGTCACGCACGGCCACGTCCAGCGCCAGCGGGATCGACGCCGCCGAGGTGTTGCCGTGCTGGTCCACTGTGACCACCACCTTCTCGGTGGGCACTTTCAGTTTCCGGGCGGTGCTCTGCATGATGCGGATGTTGGCCTGGTGCGGGATCAGCCAGTCGATGTCGCTGTCCTGCAGGCCGGCCTTGGCCAGGCTGGCGCGCGCGGTTTCTTCGAGCACGCCCACGGCCAGCTTGAACACCGCCTGGCCGTCCATCTTGAGCACCGGATCGCCCAGCACATTGCCGCCGGACACATGCCCGGGCACACACAGGATGTCGCGGTGCTTGCCGTCGGCGTGGATGTCGGTTGCCAGAATGCCGGGCTGGTCCGACGCGCCGATCACCACGGCGCCGGCGCCGTCGCCGAACAGCACACAGGTGGTGCGGTCCTTGAAGTCCAGGATGCGGCTGAAGACCTCGGCACCGATCACCAGCGCCTTATGGGCCGAGCCGGCCCGGATCATCGAGTCCGCCACCGTCAGCGCGTAAATGAAGCCGCTGCACACTGCCTGCACGTCAAACGCCGGGCTGCCGGCCGTGCCCAGCTTGTGCTGGACCATGGTGGCCGTCGAGGGGAACACCATGTCGGGGGTCGACGTGGCGACGATGATCAGATCCAGGTCGTCGGCAACGATACCGGCCGACTCGATGGCCCGGCGTGCGGCCTCCAGCGCCAGATCGCTGCAGGCAACTTCGGGCGCGGCGAAGTGGCGGGCACGGATGCCCGTGCGCTCGACAATCCACTCGTCAGAAGTCTCGACGCCCTTTTGGGCCAGTTCGCCCGCCAGGTCGGCGTTGCTCAGGCGCTTGGGCGGCAGGTAGCTGCCGGTGCCCAGAATGCGGGAATAAATGCTCATGTGGGGGTGGCCGCGGGAGTTTCCGGTGCCTGCGATGCCCCGGACAACAGAGGGGCTGCGTGGGCGATCCGGGTGCGGACGCGGTCCAGCAATTGGTTTCGGGCTGCATCATAAGCCCGGATCAGGGCCTGCTCAAAAGCCACCTGGTCGGCCGAGCCGTGGCTCTTGAACACCAGGCCACGCAGGCCCAGCAGAGCGGCGCCGTTGTAACGACGGTGGTCTACCTTCTTTTTGAATGAAGATAGAACCGGAAGCGCCACGATGGCCGCCATTTTGGTGAAGATATTGCGGGAGAAGGCCTCTTTAAGGAAACCTCCAACCATGGTGGCGAGCCCTTCACTGGCCTTGAGGGCCACGTTACCGACAAAACCGTCGCAGACCACGATGTCGGTCGTGCCCTTGAAAATATCATTGCCTTCGACGTTGCCATAGAAGTTCAGATCACCGGAGTTGCCGGCAGATCGAAGCAATTCGCCGGCTTTTTTGATCACTTCATTGCCTTTGATGACCTCTTCGCCGATGTTGAGCAGGCCGACCGAGGGCTGGTCCTTGTCCTGCAAAGCCGACACCAGGGCCGAGCCCATGACGGCGAACTGCAACAGGTGCCCGGCGGTGCAATCGACATTGGCCCCCAAGTCGAGCACCGTGGTGCCGCCGCCTTTGGCGTTGGGCATCTGGGTGGCAATGGCCGGGCGATCGATGCCGTCAAGCGTCTTGAGCAGGTAGCGGGCCACCGCCATCAGTGCACCGGTATTGCCGGCCGAGACCGCTGCATGCGCCTGACCGTCACGCACCTGCTGGATGGCCAGACGCATGGACGAGTCCTTTTTCTTGCGCAGGGCGACCTCAACCGGATCGTCCATTTCGACCACCTCAGAGGCGGCCACAACGCGGCCGCGCGGGTCGGACCAGGCGATCTCTTCGGACCTGCCCACCAGCAGCAGACGGGCGTCGGGGTGGCGCTGCAGAAATCGCTGACAGGCCGGCAGGGTGACCCGAAGGCCATGGTCTCCCCCCATGCAGTCAACAGCCAGGGTGATGGGCGAGGCATCGGTCATGGAGAACAGACAAAAATCGGTCAGAAAACAAAAAGCCCGAGGCTACCGGCAGACAGTAGCTTCGGGCCTTGTGGCCTGGACAGGCAGGAGAACGGGCCGATCAGGCCTCGTTCTTGGTCTTCATGACCTTGCGGCCACGGTAAAAGCCGTTGGGGCTGATGTGGTGACGCAGGTGGGTTTCGCCGGTGGTGGGCTCCACAGCAATGCCCGGCACGGTCAGGGCATTGTGCGAACGGTGCATGCCGCGCTTGGAAGGCGACTTCTTGTTTTGCTGAACAGCCATGATGGCTCCTTGAGTGCTGACGCCGCGCAGTTTTCAAAGCCGGCGCAGCTTCTGGTTGAACGGAGGTCGCAGCGGTCAGGGTCATTCCGCGCGAAGCCTGTGATTATAGCTCAAGCGGCACAGGCCCCGAATACCAGAGATCAGCCGCCTTTCTTGAGGGCGGCCAGTTTGGCAAACGGGTTGGGGCGCTCGCTGGCCGAAGCGAAATCCTCGTCGACCGCGGCATCGGGCAGGCTTTCGGGGCAAACATCATGCCGTGGCACCAGCGGCAAGGACAGGATCAGCTCGTCCTCCACCAGGGCCAGGGCGTCGAAATCCCGGCTGATGACCAGCACATCGGCCTCCGAATCCTCGTCCATGGCTTCGGCCGTGGCCTCGTCGGCCACAAAAAGAAAGTCGCGCTCGGCCACGACCTTCTCCACCACAGGCGTCAGGCAGCGCTGGCATTGCAGCGCCAGGCCCACCTCGGCCTGCAGAACCAGACCCACCTGGGGGGAGCCCCCCGAGACCGGCACCATGCGCCCCTGCAGGCGCCAATGCACAGCGCCCACCTCGGCGGCCTCGTTCGCCAATTGCTCAGCCATCAGGCGCGGCCATTCGGCCAGCGGCGTTTGCCCTTGCAGCCCGGCGCCCGCCTGGGCGAAAGCCTGAAGGTCGAGGTGACGGGGGTTGAAAGTCTTGTCCATCTTTCGAGTGTAAGAGAATCCCCCCATGACCCTGAGCCATACACCCTTGCCCCGCACCGTGGTGCTGGGCTCCACCTCCCGCTACCGCCGGGAATTGCTGTCGCGCCTGCACCTGCCCTTTGAAGTGGCCGCCCCTGAAGTGGATGAAACCCCCTTGCCCGGGGAAGCACCACGCGAGCTGGCCCTGCGCCTGGCATTGGCCAAAGCCCGCGCCGTGTCGGCACGCCACCCACAGGCTGTGGTGATCGGCTCGGACCAGGTGGCCGACCTGGCCGGCCAGCCGCTGGGCAAGCCCGGCACCCACGAACGGGCCGTTCAGCAGCTGCGCCAGATGCGCGGCCAGACGGTGGTGTTCCAGACCGCGCTGGCCGTGGTGTGCCAGACCAGCGGCTTCGAGCAGGTCGATCTGGCGCCCGTGCGTGTGCGCTTTCGTGACCTGACGGACACCGAAATCGACAACTACCTGCAGATCGAAAAACCCTACGACTGCGCCGGCAGCGCCAAGAGTGAAGGCCTGGGCATCGCCTTGCTCGAGAGCATCGAGAACGACGACCCGACTGCGCTCGTGGGCCTGCCGCTCATCCGCACCGCCCGCATGCTGCGCGCCGCTGGAGTGCCCCTGCTGTGAGTAACCTCAAAGGTCGCCTGCTGCTGGTCCCCACCCCACTGGATTTCGGCTGCGTCACCCAGGCGCCCATCCAGGATGTGCTGCCTGCAGCGACCCTGCGCGCCGCTGCACAGACCACCCACTGGATCACCGAGAACGCCAAGTCGACCCGCGCTTTCCTCAAGCGCGTGGGCGAGCAGCAGCCTCTGGCAAAGCCGCTGCAGCAGCAGACCCTCACCGAACTGCCACGTGAAGTCCACAAGAAAGGCGACCACCAGGGCGGGTTTGACGCCAGACCCCTGCTGCGGGCTGCGCTCGAGGGCTTCGATGTGGGGCTGGCCAGCGAAGCCGGCATGCCTGCGGTGGCCGATCCTGGCAGCTCGGTGGTG